>Ga0066648_10001675_pt1 | contig 11699 bp, 13 predicted proteins | sample CryGeyCG12114_NA_FD_59537 | JGI IMG/M metagenome (GOLD analysis project Ga0066648, IMG submission 59537) | Groundwater microbial communities from aquifer - Crystal Geyser CG19_WC_8/21/14_NA | ecosystem: Environmental > Aquatic > Deep subsurface > Groundwater | place: USA: Utah: Grand County... | reverse complement strand
GGCGATAACCCGCCGATATGCAGGCGAAAATTGTTAAAATCCGCCTGAACCCCCTTGCCAAGTAGGCCCCGTCAAGTGTAGAATAAATAGCAACGAATCAGCACTTTTTAGGGGGCTGGCGAGGAAGGTTAAGTAGGGGCTGAGGCTATGGTTAAACTATGCTAGACGTGTTCATTACATCTCGGGTAAGACGAAAAATCGTAGTGGTATATGCGAAGTACCCTGATTTCCGAACCCATGTCCGTGGCCTTGCTAAACTTATTAAAGAAGACCCTGGTAACATCCAACGCGAACTGAAGCGCTTAGAAAAAGTCGGCTTCCTCACGAGCGACAAAGCTGGCAACACCAAAGTGTATGCCACAAACAAGCAGTTCCCAATTTTTAAAGAACTTCAAACTATTGTTATTAAAACGCAGGCCGCTCAATCTGGCTCACGCGTTAAACGCCCTAGTTTATAGTCAGGCACTGAAATCTTAACACTATGAATGCCCAAGCAATTTTTGATGAGCTTCTAAAAGCACGCGGACTTGATGACGCTGCTGCGCGTGTCGCGTTTTTATCGCCGGCGTACGAGCGAGCGCACGATCCTTTCTTGCTGCCAGACATGGCGCCAGCGGTCGAACGATTGGTGAAGGCGCACGCACAGGGCGAGCACATTACAATTTACGGTGACTATGATGTCGATGGTATCACGGCGACAAGTGTGTTGCTTGATGCGTTTGCGTCATTTGGATTTAACAAAGTTGACGCATTCATACCTAATCGGTTTGTTGAGGGATATGGCCTCACGATTGATGCGATTGAGAGGATTGCCGCCACAGGCGCAAAACTAGTCGTTACGGTTGACTGCGGCAGTCTGAGCCATAAAGAAGTAGCGCGCGCTAATGAACTTGGCATGGATGTGATTGTGACCGACCATCATAATGTTGGGGAAACTATGCCACCGGCAATTGGAACCATTAACCCTAAGCGGTCCGACCACTCGTATCCATTTATTGACCTCCCGGGTGTTGGCGTGGCATTCAAATTAGTACAGGCACTGCAAACACGGCTACCAGGACTGGAGAAAGGGCAAGAAAAGTGGCTTCTTGACCTCGTGGCTCTTGGAACGGTATGTGACGTGGTGACATTACTCGACGAAAATCGAGCGCACGTGTATTGGGGGCTACGAGTAATGCAAAAGACGCGCCGACCCGGAATAAAAGCGCTTCTTGCGACCGCTGGGGTGGAACCGTCACAAATTACCGCGCGAACTTTTGGCTTTGTATTAGGTCCTCGCCTTAACGCGGCCGGCCGGCTCGAAACGGCGCAGCACGGGCTTGATCTACTAACGGCAACCGACCCACTCGAGGCGCTCCGAATTGCTCAAAAACTTGAGGGGATGAACATTGATCGCCGAGCTGAACAGAACAAAATTTTTGAAGAAGCAAGTTTACAAGCAGAAAAATATGCCAGCGACCCGGTATTGGTTGTAAGTGCGCCTCACTGGTCGCATGGCATCGTTGGCATCGTGGCCGCTAAATTATTAGAGCGCTATCACAAGCCGACCTTTGTGCTTGAAGAGATGGGTGAAGAGGCAAAAGGTTCGGCGCGCTCATTCGGCGACTTCTCTGCTGTCGAAGCGATCCGAGCGAGTGATGATCATATTATTAAAGGAGGAGGCCACAAGCTTGCTGCCGGCGTGACGATGCGCACCGATAAGATCGATGATTTCCGCCGGAGTGTGAATGATTTTTACCGCAGCAAAAAATTTAAAGATCAAGAAAAGCTCCTTTTACCAACTGCTGAAATTACGATTAAAGACTTTGCCGGAGCGACAGAAGAATTAATGAATTTATTGACCGAGCTTGAGCCATTTGGCCATGGTAATCCGGAACCGATCTTTGGTTGGAAAAATCTTCGCGTTAACACTGTTCGTAAGATGGGTGACGCAGGCCAGCACGTCAAACTTGAACTGTGTGACGCGAGTGGAAAATTTATGTCATGCATTGCGTTTAGCGCGCCAGAACACTTTTTTGTAGAGCCCGACAGCACGGTTGATATCTGGGTGCAGCTTACAATTAATGAGTGGAAAGGCCGTCGAAGCGTAGAGGGGCGACTACTTCATCTCACTCCTGCTAGATAAGGTTGCAACAGGGAGCGCTCTCTGATATACTCTTACCGATATGGTACAAGTAACACGTAAAGATTCAAACGAGGCTAACGAAAACCTCATCCGCCGCTTTAACCGCAAGGTATTACAAAGCGGTCTTATGGCAACTGCTAAAGCAACACAGCGCTTTAGTAAGCCAATCAGCAAGCCTGAGCGTCGCACCAAGGCGATCATCCGCCGCGCCCGCAAGGCCGACAAAACGCTGAAAATGAAAATGGGCGTCCGCTAGGACGCTTTTTCATTACGCATAAAAATAAAACGAGGGGATAGGTATGTCACTTAAAGAAACACTTAACGCCGATATTAAGACTGCGATGATCGCTCGAGATTCGCTCACGCTCGATACTCTGAATGGTGTAAAGACGGCGATTCAATACGAAGAAGTCGCAAAAAAGCTTCGTGAAACGGGGCTCGATGATACGGCAATAGAAGCCGTGATTGCGCGTGAATCTAAAAAGCGCGACGAAGCCGCTGAATTGTTTGACCGTGGTGGCAATGCCGAAGCTGCCGCTAAAGAGCGGGCTGAAAAAGAAATTCTTCAAAAATATTTACCAAAGCAGCTGAGTGAAGACGAAATCCGCACACTCGTTACCGAAGCAATTGCTGAGACTGGCGCGAGTGAAGCAAAAGACATGGGTCGTGTCATTGGTGGGGTCAAGGCTAAAGCCGGAAATGCAGCAGACGGTTCCCTGGTTGCGAAATTAGCCCGCGAAGCCTTACAATAATACCTATGATTATTTTCTTCGGACCGGCTGGCGCTGGCAAAAGCATTCAGAGCCAAATATTAGCAGCCCGCCACAACTGGCGTTGGTTAAGTGCAGGGCAACTGCTGCGCGATACGCGTGATCCTAAGCTTGCTGGCGTCATGAGCAAGGGCGAACTAGCGCCAGTAGATACAGTCAACGCGATTATTGCGGACGCCTTAAAACGTGCCGATGACGTTGACCACGTAATCCTCGATGGCTTTCCTCGTCAGCTTGAGCAAGCACACTGGCTCCTTGATAGCCAAGAAGAGCACAAGCACCCGATTGAAATGGTTGTCGTTTTGAATGTTCCTCGCGATGAAGTTTATTCTCGCCTCGCCCTCCGTGGCCGCCTTGACGACAAGCCAGGTGTCATTGATGGCCGTCTCGAGCAGTATGCCGTAGAAACGGGCAAGGTACTCGATTTATTCACGAAACACAAAATCGCAATCGAACTTGTTGATGGTACGGGCACAGTGGGCGAAGTGCATGACCGGATTGAAGCACTGCTTGAAAAAAATAATATTGTGAGTGCCTAAATGAGCCAGGTGATTAAAACTCCTGGGCAAATCCAGGCTATGCGCGAAGGCGGAAAAATCTTAGCCGGTATTTTTGAAATGCTGCGTACAACAGTCGTTCCTGGTATGACGGGTCGTGAAGTTGACGGTATGGTAGCTCGTGAGATTACAGCTCACGGGGCAACGGCGACGTATAAGGAACCCTCTGTTAACTTTCCTGGTGTAATTTGTATTTCCGTTAACGACGCTGTGGTGCATGGTGTGCCGACGGATGATCAATTCCAAAAGGGTGACATTGTTGGCTTTGACCTTGTGATTACTTATAAAGGAATGAAGACTGATAGCGCCTTCACCATGGTAGTGGGCGAAGAGCCGAAGGGAGCGACGAAAATGCTTCTTGATGCAACGCAGCGGAGCCTGTACGCCGGAATCGATGCGATTCACGGCCATGGCACGCGAACGGGCGACATCGGCGCGGCCGTGGAAGCGGTGCTGAATAACGCTCACGTTGGCATTGTCCGTGACTTAGTGGGGCATGGCGTGGGTATCGAAATGCACATGGAACCCGACGTCCCAAACTATGGCCGAATGGGTACTGGCACGATTCTTATGCCGGGTGATACGATTGCGGTTGAACCAATGGCAATGCTTGGTGGCGAACGCGTCGTGACCGATCCTGACGGCTGGACAATTCGCACGCGCGACGGAAGCCTGGCAGCGCACTTTGAGCACACGGTGCTTATTACCGAAACGGGTGCTGAAATTTTAACGAGCCTCTAGCCTCTGTAGGCATGGCAAGGTTAATCGTATTACGCGGTAACTTAGAAGCTGGCACTAGTTTAATAGCCCGGTCTCTTCAAAAATTAGTAAGCCCACAACCTCTCCTAATCGATTATGATGCCGTTCGTCGCGAGACCATTAAAGAACTTCGAGATGACATGATTATTTCGCCAGGTTCGATTGTCCTTGCAGTACGATACGGCCTTAAGCAGGGTCGCGATGTTATTGTAGAAGGAAATTTTCAGCGTCACATGTACGGAAGATTGATGGTGGATCTAAATAAGATACATCCAAAGAGCACGCTATTTTATTACTTCTCAAAAGACGAGGATGCTATGGGCTTTGCTAACGAAAAAATTATCCCCGAGATTACTAACATGGAGGACTCTGTCGATCAAATTATCGCTGACATGAATGCGTTAGAACGCTAGACCTTTATAAACACTGTTGTGCAAACTGCCGTAAGCGGTATAATAAACGACAGTATGCAGGAACAGTCTCGTATTGCCGTCGGCCTTGATATCGGTACCTCAAAGGTACGTTGCGTTGTAGGCCAGTTTGGTAATGGTGAAAGTAAAAGCGAAACACCAACGATTGTCGGTGTTGGCGAAGCTCCTGTCAGCGGCGGCTTACGTAAAGGCGTAGTTGTCAATCTTAATGCGACGGCTCAAGCCATTGACGAGGCGCTCGCGAGCGTCGAGCGTATGAGTGGTCGCCAAATCAGTGGCGCAAGCATTAGCATCAACGGCTCACATATTACCAGCAGCCTGACGCGCGGACGAATTTCGGTCGGTAATGGTGGCGAAATCCGTGAAGAAGACTTGCTTCGCGTAGAAGACGACGCTGCAGCGGTTGCCAACGTTGATGCTAATCACGAAATTTTAGATATTATTCCAAGCAGCTATGGCATCGATGGCAACGAAAACGTCAAAGATCCTCGCGGCATGAAGGGAATTCGCCTTGAAGTAGACGCTCACGTTCTGACGGCGCTTAGTCCAAATATTCAGAACCTGCAAAAAGCGCTGGAAATTGCTCATGTTGGCGTTCACCGAATTATTCCAGCTGGCCTTAGTGCCGCCCGTGCCTGCCTCACCCGACAGCAGCGTGAAAACGGCGTTGTTATGATTGATATCGGCGCCAGTACCACAAATGTTATCGTGTACGACGAAGGCGAGCTCGCGCACGTTGCCGTCCTGCCGGTTGGTGGCATTAATGTGACAAATGACCTCGCGCTTGTACTGAAGACTGATTTTGATATTGCCGAGCAGCTTAAGCTCCAGCACAGCGTGGCTGGACCCGCGTATCGCAAGGACGGTAGTGTCAACGTAAGCGTGAAAATTGATAAACAGCTCCATTCATTCTCGGCCGAAACCGTTGATGAAATTGTTGAAGCGCGCATTGAAGAGCTGTTTGAGCTCGTGAATCGTGAATTGGGCCGAATCGGTAAAAACGGTCGCCTCCCGGGCGGGGCTGTTCTTGCGGGCGGCACAGCTAATATGCGTGGCCTTATAGAATACGCCCGCGAAGCGCTGAGCTTACCGGCTCGGATTGCAAGCTTTGATGGTGCTGAAGCGGTCCCTGACAGTGCACGCGACCCATCTTACATGGCTGCACTGGGCCTTATGCTTATGGATACAGCGCAAACCCCATCTACCACTGGAAAGTCAGGTAAACGTGCGGCGAGTGATGCTGCCGGTAAAGCGGGTGGTATGCTTGCGGGATTAATGAAGAAGTTTAAGAGCTAGGCGGGTTCACTGCCCATGCTATACTAGAAATAAATAGGAGTAGAACCTGGAGATGAAAAATGCCTGAAGTTAAACCAGCCGCCATTCAAACGTTCGCCAGCATTAAAGTTGTCGGTGTTGGTGGAGCCGGAGGAAGCGCCGTAAACCGTATGAAAGATTCCGGGTTGACCGGTGTTCAATTTATTGCGATTAACACTGACGCTCAGGCGCTCCATAACTCAAAAGCCGATATTAAGATTCACATTGGTCACACCGTTACGCGTGGCCTTGGTGCTGGAGCTGATCCAGGTATGGGTGAGGCTGCTGCCGAAGAATCTCGCGAAGATATTAAAAAAGCCCTTGAAGGTGCCGACATGGTATTCGTTACCATTGGTGCTGGTGGTGGAACCGGATCTGGTGCTGGGCATGTTGTCGCTGAAATTGCTCGCGAACTTGGAATTCTTGTCGTGGGCGTAGCAACAAAGCCATTTAGCTTTGAAGGCGAAAAGCGCCGAACAAATGCTGAATCAGCAATCGTAAACCTTAGTCGCCAAGTGGATACATTGATTACGATTCCAAACGATCGCCTATTGCAAACAATAGACAAGCGTACGCCACTTCTTGAAACATTTAAGATTGCGGATGACGTTTTACGCCAAGGTGTGCAGGGAATCTCTGAACTGATCACCCAACATGGCCTGATTAACCTAGACTTTGCCGACGTAAAAGCTATTATGAGCAACGCCGGTTCAGCCCTTATGGGTATTGGACGCGCAAGCGGTGATGACCGTGCTGCCATTGCCGCCCAACAGGCTATTGAATCTCCATTGATTGAAGTATCGATCGATGGCGCTCGCGGTGTGCTGTTTAATGTCACGGGCGGCTACGACATGAGCATGAGCGAAGTTCAAGAAGCGGCCGAAATCATTACAAGTGCCGTTGCTCCTGATGCGAATATTATCTTTGGCGCAACGCTCAAACCAGATATGGAAGACGAGCTTGTGATTACTGTTGTGGCAACCGGCTTTGATCGCGCTCATATTAGCGGCGAAGTAAGCCAGCCTGAACCACAGGCAACAAGTATTACGGACGTGGCGACTGAAGCTATCGACAAGGTAAACCTTGATCTCGATGACGTGCAGCCAACGAATAGCTTTACGAACGATGACAACGAAGGTACGAATGTTTGGCACTATGATGACGAAGAGGCTGATACTCCGGCATTCCTACGCCGTCGCAAAAAGAATAAAGATAACGAATAAAAAGCGCCCGAAAGGGCGTTTTTCTTTACTATTTTGACTACTACGTGTTAAAGCGGTAGAGCCCTCATTCTCACCGCATACAGAACATCGTCAAGCGGAATGCAACCGGAAAGATTCTAAACTGCTTTAGAATCTTTCCGCGTGTAATGGGGATGTGAAGTATGCGGTGAGAGTGAGGGCGATCGGGAGTAAAGAGTAAAGAGTAGCTTTTATTATGCTAAATTGCTTAAGCCATTACTAAATGCTAAAATACGATTAACAAAGGGGTAGCAAAACGCCGTGAAACGACGCAATATAATCGGGATAATCATAGCCTATGTGCTCGTAATGATTGGCGTCTATACAGTACTCCTGCATGGAAAGAATTTCCAGCTTTTTTCAACCGAAGGAATAATTGCCGATCAGGAAAAAAATCTTATTATCTTTACGGTCTTACTCGGTTGTACGATTGTTATCCCCGTGATAATTATGACCTTCGCTATCGCCTGGCACTACCGTGAAGGCAATACAAAAGCCGCATACCGCCCAGAGTGGTCGGGCAGCCTCGTAGCGGAAAGTATTTGGTGGATTATCCCAACCATTATCATCGGTATCCTCGCCGTCGTTATTTATCAGTCGTCACACGCGCTCGACCCGTTCAAGGAGCTTTCGTCATCCACCAAGCCAGTTCGTATTCAAGTGGTAGCGCTTGAATGGCGTTGGTTATTTATTTATCCAGACGAAAAAGTCGCGAGCATTAATTACGTAAAATTCCCTGTCGATACGCCGGTGAACTTTACGATAACCTCAGATGCGCCAATGAATGCATTTTGGATTCCTCAATTAAGCGGGCAAGTGTACGCCATGAGCGGCATGAGCACACAGTTGCACCTCGCCGCCCGGACGCCTGGTGACTACCGTGGCTCCAGTGCTAATATTAGCGGCCTGGGCTTTGCTGGCATGAACTTCACTGCCTCGGCCGTAAGTAAGGATGAATTTACGACGTGGACAGATCTGCTGCGAAGTGGCTCGAAGCCGCTCGACAAGGAAGTGTACAAGGGATTGGCCCAAAAAACGTGTGACACGACGAAGTACCAGTTTAAACTAACGGATCCGAACCTGTATAATGAAGTTATCAATAAGTATATGGATCCGAACGCAGCGTTGGGAACGACGGGCGGGAATGATGCGAGCAGCGAGGGATCGGAACCAAAAAATTGCATGAATAAAACAATCGTGTCGTCAGTCTTAGAGGGGGAACAATAATGTCGTTGCATGAGCTCGTGCTCGGTAAATTAACCTGGAGTGCAATTCCATGGGGTGACCTTATGACGCTCGGCGCCGGTGTGTCGGTGGTAGTCATCGCAATTGCCGTCTGTATTTTTATTACAATTAAGAAGCGCTGGAAGTGGCTATTCACAGAATGGCTTGGATCGCTTGATCCAAAAAAGATCGGCATTATGTACATTATCATTGCGCTCATCATGCTGCTGCGTGGATTTGCCGATGCACTCATGATCCGAGCCCAGCAGGCGCTGAGCGTGGGGGATATGCATGGCATTGTCAGTACCGACACCTTCCAGCAAGTGTTTTCGGCGCACGGCTCGATTATGATATTCTTTGTGGCGATGGGCCTGGTATTCGGGCTGCTTAATCTTATTGTTCCGCTCCAGATTGGCGCCCGCGATGTAGCCTTCCCAACACTCAACTCGATTAGTTTTTGGTTATTTGCTGCCGGCATGGGCCTCATTAATCTTTCGCTACTCGTGGGTGAATTCTCGCCAGCCGGTTGGCTTGCGTATCCACCGCTGAGCGAACTGCAGTACAGTCCGGGCGTGGGTGTAGACTACTGGATTTGGAGCCTACAGATAGCAGGTGTCGGAAGCCTGCTCAGTGGTATTAACTTTATCGTGACGATTTTAACCATGCGCCGTAAGGGGATGACGCTCTTTAAAATGCCGATCTTTACCTGGAGTGCCCTTGGTAGCATGAGCCTCGTAGCCCTCGCATTCCCAATTCTGACGGCAACGCTGTTTATGCTGTCGCTCGATCGCATGCTCGGCATGCACTTCTTTACGAGCGGTGCGGGCGGCAATCCGATGATGTATATTAACCTTATTTGGGCCTGGGGGCATCCTGAGGTGTATATTCTTGTGTTACCGGCGTTTGGTATTTTTAGCGAAATCGTCCCTGTCTTCTCACGCAAAAAATTATTTGGCTATACCTCAATGGTGTGGGCGATTATTGCCATTACGCTACTGTCGTTTACTGTCTGGCTCCACCACTTCTTTACAATGGGTAGCGGCGCAAATGTGAACGCCTTCTTTGGTATTATGACGGGGGTTATCGCCATTCCGACTGGCGTAAAACTGTTTAACTGGATATTCACAATGGTGCGCGGACGCGTCAAGTTTACGACGCCAATGTTATGGTTCCTCGGCTTTGTGGTGCTATTCACAGTTGGTGGATTTGCCGGTGTCATCTTAAGTGTGCCGGCAGCTGACTTCCAGCTCCATAACTCCTTGTTCCTCGTGGCGCACTTCCATACGATGATCGTGGCCGGGGTACTGTTTGGTTTCTTTGCCGGATTAACCTATTGGTTCCCAAAGTTCGCTGGCTTTAAGCTAAACGAAAAACTTGGCACCTACGCCTTCCTTTGCTGGCTCTTCGGATTCTTAACGGCATTTGTGCCGCTGTATATTCTCGGCTTCCTTGGCGCTACGCGTCGCCTTGATCACTACGATTCATCACTTGGTTGGCAGGGACTATTTATTGTTGCTGGTGTTGGCGTGCTGATTCTCGGACTCGGTGTCATTTTCCAGATTCTGCAACTCATCGTCAGCTATTTGCAGCGCAACCAAACCCGGGATCTTACCGGTGACCCATGGGATGCTCGCACCCTTGAATGGGCAACGAGCTCACCACCAGCTCACTATAACTTCGCCAGCCTCGAGGAAGTGACAACCCGTGACGCGTTTTGGGAGACCAAGCAAAAGGGGGCGCCTGAGCCACGTTACGAAGATATTGTTTTACCAAAGAATAGCTACGTAGGGTTATTTGTGGCTGGCTTCGCCTTCATGGCCGGATTCGGCTTTATCTGGCACATTATTTGGATGATAGCGCTTGGCCTCCTTGGTGTCATCGTCAGTGTGATTGTTCGTTCATTTGCGGACGATACCGAGTACACAATTAAGGCGGCAACGGTAAAGAAGCTCGAGGAGGCCCGTGCGGCTCGTTTGGAGGAATACGCATGACTAGGGTAAGTGAAAGGGCAGTGGAGGCAACAATGCTTGAAGAGCGCGCCGAGCGAAATAGTATCGGGTTCTGGCTCTACCTTATGACCGACTGTATTCTCTTTGCCAGCCTCTTCGCGGTCTACGCAATTTTGCACGTTAATACGTTCGGGGGGCCAGGGCCAAAAGAACTTTTCCATCCAGGAGGAGTGTTGGCCGAAACGCTTCTACTCCTCGCAAGTAGCTACGCCTGCGGACTAGCAGTTTTGCGCGCTCGAGCTGGCGAGAGAGCTAAGGCGATTTTTTGGCTCGTAGTATGTTTTGCGCTCGGCGCTAGCTTCTTAACACTCGAAATTGGCGAGTTCGCCGAACTCATCGCTGAGGGTAATAGCTTTACGCGGAGTGGATTTCTCAGCGCCTTCTTTACGCTTGTTGCAACGCACGGAATGCACATCACTATCGGGTTAATCTGGATTGCCGTGATGGTCGCGCAGCTTATGCTCAAGGGTCTCACACCGCACACCGCTCGCCGATTAACGCTCTTTAGCTTGTTCTGGCACTTTCTAGATGTCGTATGGATATTTATTTTCAGCACGGTATATTTGATGGGAGTCGCGTAATGGAAAAAGAAAGTAAACAGGTTATTAAGCACCCGGGCACCGATGCGTCGCTTTCCGTTGGATTTTTGCTCTGCTTTATCCTCACGATCACGGCGTACTGCATTGTGCAGACCGAGGGGTTAGGAGTAACCGCGAAAATCATCATTATCGCCTGCCTGGCATTCGTACAGTTCTTGGCACAAATGTTCTTCTTTCTTCATCTGGGTCGTGAAAAAAAGCCACGGTGGAAGCTGTGGATGTTCCTTTCTATGGTCGTAGTCGTCGGAATCTTAGTGATTGGTTCGCTCTGGATTATGCATAACCTTGATTACAATATGATGCACATGACGCCCGAAGAGCAGGGCGCGTACATGAAAAAGAATGAAGGGATCTAGTGGCGCAACCCTCATATAAAGAGACAGTGCGAATGTATTATCGGTTAACCAAGCCGGGGATTATTTATGGCAATGCTTTTACGGCCATTGCCGGATACTTGCTTGGCATTCGCAATCATTTTTCATTTACCGAATTTGCCGGGACGATTATTGCAATCTGCCTGATTATGGCATGCGCGTGTGTGCTTAATAATATTCTTGATCGCCGGATTGACGCGAAGATGAAGCGAACCGAAAAGCGTGGTCTCGTTACGGGAATGATCTCGGTACGGATGGCAATTATTTATGGAGTGGTACTAGGTACGCTCGGGTTT
>Ga0066648_10001673_pt1 | contig 11710 bp, 11 predicted proteins | sample CryGeyCG12114_NA_FD_59537 | JGI IMG/M metagenome (GOLD analysis project Ga0066648, IMG submission 59537) | Groundwater microbial communities from aquifer - Crystal Geyser CG19_WC_8/21/14_NA | ecosystem: Environmental > Aquatic > Deep subsurface > Groundwater | place: USA: Utah: Grand County... | reverse complement strand
CAGCACCAGCACCAGCACCAGCACCAGCACCAGCACCAGCACCAGCACCAGCACCAGCACAATGGCCGACGACGCGTCCTACAACACATTCCTGGCACGCGCCAACCAAGACCCGCGATCCGGCCACACGGCCGAAGGCGAATCAACCTCGCAAGCGCGCAGCAAATTCGACCCGTCGTCGTCGACGTCGACCAACGAGGCGATCCCGGCGTCGCTGCGCGACATCGACGCCACGTATACGTCGGACACGGACTCGGAGTTCGACCCGGTGTTCTTCTCGTACGCGTCCGACGCGCTGCCGTCCGTGGCCCAGTTCACGCAGGTGCTGGGCATCAAGGGCGAGAACGCGCGCAGCGTCCAAGAGATGAGCGTGCACGACTTTGACCCCAGGGGCGAGTACGGTGTGGTCGTGAGCAAGGTGGAGCAGGCCGGGAAGATGGGCGCGGACGGGAAGAGCGGTGTCAAGGTTTTTAGGGTCGAGATCGATCACTCAGGGACTCGCGTTGAGTATTATGTCTTGGCTGTGGGCGAGAGGAGTCTGGTGGGTGTTGTTGCGAAGGCGGTGGAGAGCTAAGGGGGTGAGCGTGTCATGGCCACGGGTAGCGCTAGGGTAACATTGCACGGCTGTAGAAAGTCGCGTGGTGGTACAGGGCATGGTGGATTACATACGTTGCGTGTAGCATTACCCATCGAGACCCAGGTCCAGATGATACCCCCTGACAACTAGCACTTACCCAGCCTCTCTTATTTGTTCGTCAGCATCGAATCTTTCTTGTCGCTGACTGCAACACCTCGTGGAAACCGTTGACATCGACCAGCCCAAAAGCATTAAGCCTGCATCCTCCGCACCGACCACTACCTATCCCCGGACAGCATCCAACCCCTCTGCAGCCGAAACCCTAATCGTCAGCGGCCCGGAAACACTCCTCACCGTCCAACTGCGCCAATGCAGCAACTAAGACGACCTCACCATTTGTCGCACAGTCGAAGCAGCCGCGGCGCTATCCTGTCCCTCGTAGACCCCAAGCCCACATCACGACAAGTACAAGCTCTGAACTTCCACATGGAGACTCCGGAACTATGCAAACTACGTGGCCTGCACAGTTGCGCGATACGAATGTTGCGGACCATCGAGACGGCAATGGCGCAGACGATCGTAGCACTCCTGTCATCGGTCCAAGCCGCTGCATAGGAGGTGCTGGCCGTTCGTCCGTCTAGGGCGGCTCGGTGTCACGGGCGATGATACCTGCGCTCGCGGATTTGCCGCCTTACACAGAAGTGCCCTGAACATTTCTTTGTCTGGCGTTGAGGTGGGCCCATAACATCAGTACAATGCCTTGTTAGCGGTCATGCTTGTCGCGCTCCTGGGCATGGTTGAGGGTCTGCGTCTTTGAGCTACCGCCCTGCTGGTCTTTGGCAGATGCTAACTATTTGTGCACGACCAGACTGAATACCGGGTCTAGAGTGTCTGGCTCTAGAGTGTCTCGACATCTCTACTATTGACAGACAGGCGGTTATGTCAGAGTGACGTGTCGTGATCTGGGGACGTGACTGTATGCTGCCTCGAGTCTTAGCACATCAGTGGCCTCCTGTGTTGCTTCACATTGCCATCCGAACATCGACCTGACCCCCAAATTTGCCGAGTGCACACTAGTCACAGGCTTCAAGGCTAGGTCCTACTCAGTGCCCTCCCGCAATCTAGCGAGGGTAGCTTTTCCTGCTCTCCCTTCGTTCGCCCTACCCACCACACCGGTGATCCACTCTCCAACCTCGGCCATCTTAACAAGATCAACGCCTGTCTCGCAGCCAAGACTGTGCAGGAGGTGAATGATATCCTCGGAGCTAACGTTACCCGTGGCTCCTTTACTGTACGGACAACCACCGAGTCCACCGACACTTGAGTCGAAGACACGAACTCCAGCTTCGAGACCAACAACAGTATTGACCAAGGCTTGTCCGTACGTATCATGAAAATGCAAGGCGAGGTCCTCCATCAAGATGCCCGCATCCTTCAGTGTTTGCAGTAGTTTGCGTGTCTTGGGCGCAGTGCCCATGCCCGTGGTATCGGCGACAGAAACCTCGTCGCAGCCCATCTCGAGCAGTTGGCAAGTCATCTCAGCGACCTTGTGGGGGTCAACGTCGGGCCCTTCGTAGGGACAGCCGAGTGCGACGGAGATGTAGCCTCGGACGCGGATCGAGTGGCGTCTGGCAAGGTCAATAATTGGTATAGAGCGGGATAGGGACTCGGCGATGGAGCAATTTGTGTTGCGGTGGGAGAAGGACTCGGTTGCGGCGGCGAACAGGGAGATTTCGGCCGTGTTCCTGCTGTCCATAGCTGAGGACGAGGACGAGGAGGCGACAGTAGTGTTTGGAGTCGAGGACATGTCGTTGGGGTTTGCAGTAGAAGTAACTGGCGCTTGGCCAGCTGCCTGTTCCGGGGTCGCTTGTGGTGAGGGAGGTGGGGTGGGATAGTCTGCCTGCAAGGGAGGATTGCTGTGCTTGTGCTGCTGGAAGATCTTGACCATGTTCTCCAGACCTCGTATGTTGGGGATCAGGTAGTTGTATGCGATCGACTGTGTCTCGCTAGGAGGGTTCTGGATCAGGTCGGACAGGATCTCGCCAGTGGATGCCATCTGCGGTACCCATTTGGCTGGGACGAAGGAGCCGGCTTCGATGTGTGTTACGCCGGTCTTGGAGAGCCTGCGTATCAGCTCGAGTTTGTTTTCGAGAGAGATTGACTTCTTCTCATTCTGTAGGCCGTCTCGCGCGCCGACCTCGACTATCCTCACATGGTCGGCTCTGAGTGTTCTAGAGGTGCTGAACGATCGATGTAGTGGTCGTCGCACTAGATGTGTAAACGTGGGCGTAGCTCGATTCATAATGCGCGCCTACGACTGGCTTCGAGGGCATTGGTACCATGCTGCGGCACTCTCAAGCTCGTTACAGCTGTACAGGAAAGAGAACGCTCGCGGTGGTACTTGGTAGCCTCGGTTACTTGCGGCCTTCTCCGCACTGCGTCATGCTACCAAATTGGTCAGTAGCGAGGTGACAGTGCACGCTATACGGTTCGTGTCTGCTACGCTGGGCGTCACGCGATTCTGCAAGCTACGACTCAGTCAAGTCGTGCTCGTGCATATGGACGCTAATGCTTAGGACCACAGTCCAGCTGAGAAACGAGTCAATTCGGCCTTGCTGGTATTTCCAATCACTTCTTCATCGACGCCAAAGGCTATGCTGTAGATCGCCAAAACACGTTGTTCTCTTGACCACCAATCATCCCATCTTCGAGGTCTGAGCGTTCTTCAGCTTGACGATGTGTTCATTGACAAACCGTTTCCTCAACTCCTGTGCCTCAATATCAGCAGCTCCACTCACAGTGCCCAAGCACCCGCTGCCAGCACCACACAGGCACTCGAAAGGTTTGTCCATCTGCCACTCTGTGCTAGGATAGAAGAAGGTCAGCTCGTCACCAATTTGCAGTTCCCTATCTTTCGCGACCCGCACTTCCATCAGATCCGTGTCAATCTCGAGCGACGGCCTGCACGAGTGGTTCAAGTACACCAGGGCAGAGTTGAGCTCCACGTGTTTGGCCTGCGACACTTGTACCGTAGACCACTTCTTCTGCTGCACCTCGGTCGCTGTCGTGATAGGGGTGAATACCGAGCCCGCTGGGAGAGACACCTGGCTGATGAGCGAGTCCGGTTGTGTTGCGTTTGGGCTGTATGCCGCGAGATCGGTGAGATTTTCAATGCTTAACGAGTATGTTGCTTTGGGCTCCGAGACAAATTTGCCCGCCGTGACATTCGTGGTCGCAGCACTTGTAGCCATGTTTGAGGAAAGTCTTGACGAGATACAGCTTGCCGCCCTCAGCCAACTTTTGGTCTCTCGACCTTTGATGTTAATTAGTTCCGTGTCCTGTCACCTGAGAAGACGAGAGATCAAGACCGGCTTCTAGAGCAAGAGCATAGCAGTTGGGGAGGAATGATACGCCATTTTTGACCGCGTACTTATACTGAAACATCGACCAAGAAGTCTGCCCCTCAACGCGTCGAAGCTGTCATTTGGGCTCCGCACTTCATTCAGAACGGACGCGGGCAGAAGGACCACTAAGACTACTTTTAAAGCAACAGCTAACTGACTATCTGCTTCGAGTTCTGCAAGCAGTTGCCGATGTGGCATGTGGGACGCAGCGAGCATTCTGTGCCTTCTACCCACAAAAGTGTGCAGATCAAAGTTTTGGCTGCACGGGATGCTGCCCCTCCACCACCAAGCCTCCTTGCAGGCACGGCAACAGACTAATCGCGATGAGCCGCCCAGGTCGGCGTTCAAGGATACAGCCTCACAGTTATGTAGAACAAGACTTTACTACTGCAGTCGGTAGATACTGCTCCACCACCATTAATCTTGATTTCAACCACAACTTCGAAGGGATGTGCTCGGGCGACTGGAGCACGTCCATCGTGACAACCCGCAAGCCAGGTCCATCCACCGTCAGCATTCACAAATCAAGCTTGGTCTCGTCACGAACACAACACCAACCTTTGCCCACTATCCTCGCCTATCTTGGCTTTGCAAAAACGCAGCTTCTTCCATGTTGCTTGCAGGCCACGCCTCTGGCCGCCTTCAATATATTCTCCTTGACTCCCGGTCCCGTCCCGAGACCTGAAATGGAGTCTCTAGCGACCATGTCGTAGATCTCAGAAGGCCTGTCATCGGGTCCAGACTTCGGTTGAGTGATTGTCAAGAAAGTCGATGCGACGGGATGCACTTCGCTAGGCGAGATGGCTCGGAGGTCGACAGATGTTGGGGAATCACTCGACGTAAGAATGGAGGTGCCGTGCTTCGGCCCATGCGGCACATCGCTAGCACATGTCTCGTTGAGCGGCACAACGTTCGTCGTAGCTGCCCGGAGTTACCTGCTGCCTGCAAGTCATTCGAGATCGAGAGTGGACTCTGGTTGGTTCTGGTTCCGGTCTCTTTCGTATGCGTGTTCACATGCGTGCCACACCACGAATGTAGCTTCTCCTCTTCCTTTAAACAGTCCCTAGGTCCTCTTAATCATGTCGCAACATTCATATTTCTGATGCTGATTGTGCCGCTTGCTTATGGGAAAACGTTAAAGCCTCAGAGAATGGTCTGGTTTGTTCCCGACAGGAGGCCCACAGACACATGTTTAGCTACTCGAGGTCTTCGATAGTACACAGACACATGCGTGGGGTTGACTTCAGCCCGGCCCATGATCCATGTTGATGGGGTCAAATGGTAGCCCGACGGTCCACAGGCGTGGGTTGAGGAGAAGAGTGATTGATCTGGCATTGTAGCAAGTCCTGTGGTGACTCTTCAGAGAAGAGACCGGACTACTCAGCATAACCTGAAGGACCGGTCGTTGTTCTCGGTGTGGTCGCATCAGTTGATAGATTCATACAAAATTGGACCAGTCAGGGAACGCAAGATGTGTGGTATGCTAACCATTTGCCGGCGATGTCCTCGAAAGGTGGATCTGTCGTCGGTTTGCGTACTAGGGGCAGGTTCAGATCTGAAAGGAGACGTGTACATTTGTCGCATTTGCGGAGACGAATATCGTGGTAAGCTTCAAGATGTGGCTATTACTGGTTAGTGCGATGGGATCCGTGAAGCGATGAAAGCCACTTACCAACAGCCTACCCAGCTGCTTGAGCGAATTGCCCCGAGAAAATTGGCCGGCCAACTGTTGTGGCAATATTCCATCGGTAACCGGCTCGACTCTGTAGGCATCTGAACCCGTCTCTCGCACGATACGGAAGTGCATTCTGTTCACTTCAGCATCAATGGGGAACAGACTTGATGGATCGGAGGCTTGGAGTTTGATCTTGCGCTCAGATTTGTTGAAGTCCTCAAGAGCTGCTTTCGCCTCTTCTATGGCTTCGAACGGGACGACTTGGTCTTGCGAATCAGGTGGAGTGGCTGCATTAGCAGGCTTCGGTAGAGTTCGGTAGTCTACCTGCCACGTATCACCGCCCTGAGGTGTGTTTGCGGCGTTAACATCTTTGAAGAGTTGGCGGGTGGTTTCCGCCTGCCAGTCTTGTCTGAAGCTCTGAATGTCCTGTTTTCCTTTCTGCGCTGCTTTGATGACGGACACAGCGATCTGCGTGGGGTCTGCTTTGCGAGGCTGGGCGATGGCTTCTCGCGCAGGTCCAATCAAAGCATTTGGCAACAGTGAGCGCAAATCGTGGATCTGCTGGTGCATCTGCTGCAATTTTGCCAGTTGTTCAACGATTTCCACATCGTCATGATGTACGCTGGCGCTGACCGAGGGATCTGCCGCCATTGCCATCGCTTTCGGGCGCTCCTTCACGGTATTCACAACGAGCGGGAGATGTCAAGGATGCGAAACAATATATGGAATGAAGCATAGGCCGTATCGTGGTTGTCGGGAGAATCGGTTCACGCTAGTACTGGGACAAACCAATGAGCGTGAATACACCGGCCCACACGTAAGGACGCGTTTGCTCGAGTGCTGGCCACTCAATAGCTTTCTCCTTAAGCGAACAGGAGAAACCTTGATCAAGTCACTCGCGATTGAACCGAGTGTCTCTAGCACTGACACTCAAGGGCGAGCATTGAAGGACATATGGGGTGGTCATTGTAAGTTATGCATTGCTTTTGAAGCTCCGGATCTCCCACTGTCTGTTCGTGGCAATCCCCTTAGAGGCACGAATCGATACACGCTTACTACTGTCCACCCTTCCAAAAATGCCACCATCCATCACATCTTGCTTCTAGCTAGTCAATGGGCTCCATTCGCTTGATGAGCGTTGTTGTCAATCTCACAAAAGGCTCGGAACGTGACAAGCTCGTCGCTATCACTTTCGATGATCAATTCAGCAGTTGCACCCACGAAGAAGACTTGACCTTCCTTCAATTCTTCACTCTTTGGGCCCACGCTGATTTTGCCACTGCCAGTGGTGGCGATGACAATGCTCGGGCCAGCCAGTCCTTCGAAAGTGGCCTTGGCCCCACTTTTGTTCAGAGCTGTTCGCACAACACTAAACTCCTCAATCGGCGGATCATACAGCAGACTCGAGCTGTTGCTGCTGTATGCAGTAGTGTTGAGCTTGACGTACGGGTAGTCGACAGGTTTGAGGAGCTGCTGCTCGGGAGGGTTATGATCATAGGTCAAAATGTCAGTCAGGGTGTCCACGTCTTGAAACTTGGGTGTAAAGCCGGCTCGGATGACGTTGTCACTGCTCGCCATACACTCGATGATGTCTCCGGAGATGTAAGCGTGAATGTCATCTGCCTTCAGGTACATTGCTTGACCGGGTTCCAGCTTGACGAGGTTCAGGAAGAAGAGCACAAACAACCCGATGTCACCTGGGAACTGGTTATTGGCTCGTCTGACGAGCTCGTTCAATTCCTCGGCTGTGTTCACTGATGGGCCTGGTTGGATCTTGTCCTCGTCGGCTAGAGCAACTAGTTTCTTTGACATCGATGCAACGCCGTCCTTGTCCTGCTTCATCAGGGCAGTGAACGCTTTGCGTAGAGCAGCTTTGGCTTGGGAAAGCTCGGCGCCAGAGTCATTAGCAACTCGCTTGAGCTCATCTGCATGTTCTTTACCGACCAAAGCGTGCAGAGGCTCGATCGTGTCGAGGAAGTGCGAGATCTCCTTCAATGGGCGGAAGCCGCAAAGCCCCTCAAAAGGCGTGACAGCAATGGTCATTTCGGGCTTGTGGTTAGCATCGGGATAATGCTCGGGGTCTTTGTCGTGGAGCTGTTCAGCCAGTTTCTTATTCGGATGAGCCTGGATGGAAAGTGCTTTGGCGATGGACAAGACTTTGAACAAGAATGGCAACTTGTTCTGGTACTTCTTGGTGATCTCACTTCCCATCAGTGCCTGGTTGTCCTCGACCATCTCCAACAAAGAGCGGCCAGTCTCTACATCCTTGGATGGCAACGAAGGATGGGTGCCCATCCATAGCTCGGCATATGGCTTATCCTCCTGGATGGAAAAGTCGTCTCTAGGCGTGGCCGCTGCATATTTCGCTGCCGCAGAATCCTTGCCCTTCTTTCCCCATTCGTAGCTGTTGCACCCTGTTTCTGTCAGCAGTAGAACTTTGGTGCAAGGGAAGCGTACATACCACATTGCAGGCGGAATAGTGGTACTTGCATTCTTGTACCGGCGGGGCTGTGATGTCAGATTTATAAGAAGGTCGATTTTGGGGGAAGGAGTTTTCGAATTTGTACCGAAGATGATGTCTGCCTCACGAAAAAGCAATGACTGTGTTTGGTCGTATCGGCGGTGTAGATATCACAGACGAGTTTCAGTCTTGGAAGTTTCACCCGTCTAGACCACCGTTCCTGCTACGTTTATCTCGAACAAGAATTCTATCCGCGCATTAGTGCCCCACCGTAGCAACGGCGGAACCATCCTGACCGAGAACGTGACAACGCGGTCAACCTGGTTGGATCTCCGTTGTCCGCACTCTGAACAGGGGTCACGGAATCCGTAGATAGTCACAGCCTACATTTCACGCGGAGGCCATGCGCAACTAAAAGTGGCAAGGGACACGCGAACAGAGGTCAGTTAGAAAGAAGGGTCCTGCCTGAGCCAGATCCTTCGGAACACAAGCGGCCCGCCGTGCACGCTGCTTGGTGCGGCTGTACTAGTGTGCAGCACCGCTGTTGAAGACGACAGTCAAGCCGTTGTCGCGGATACAGCTGGGACCTATTCTGCTGACTATACGTCTTGGCTTGGCGTTTAGTCCGTCTCGGGCGACTTGGGCAAAGCGACCGGCTTGACATCCACGTCAGACCGACCCCACAGCCAGAGTGAAGACACCGGCTATACATACAAGCCAGCCTAATTGCGAGCTACATTCGTCACCATGTCCGGCCGGCAAGGTGGAGGACGCCGAGGCGGTCGGGATACCAGCAGGGACAACGACCTCGAGCTCGAATACCTGAACAGTGTGCTCGAGTCTCTTCGAAAGGCCAAAGAATACAACGACGAGTCGATCCGTCTCGGACAGGAGATCCTCGCCCTCGAGGAAGAAATCAAGACCAACTCGACCGACAAGTCACGGTTAGGCTCGACGCCGGAACAGCACCGTCGACTGGACGAGCTGTACCGGAAGAAGCTTCGCAACGCCGAAGCGGAGAAGAAAGTGCACGACGACGAAGACATCGTGAACAAGCTCGCGATCCTAGCAAGTCTGCGCAGCAACGACGAGCCCGCGCCGACGCGAGGAGCCGGCCCCAAGGGACGCACCAAGTCCTCATACCAACACCGACCGGTCATCGAATCTGACGTGTCGGCAGATGGCAGTGCCGCGGTGAGTCCCGCGGAAACGACGGCCTCGGGCAATGCCCGGGTGGACGTACTCAAACGAAAGCAATCATCGCATGCGCCCCGAGGCTCAACTCCTGTCGCCGGCCGGCCGGCTGGAAGCGCGATGGTGAAGGAGGCATCGACAAGAGACTCGTCGAAAGATGGCAGCACATCCGCGATCTCCGAGGCGGACCGGGACCTGCACAAAGGCATCCAAGCGGAGAAGAACAACGCGCTGAAAGTGGGCACCGAGGTTTTCTACAAATACAGCAAATCGGTGCCGGACGACGTGGGGGTGGGCATTCAATGCATCATCAAAAAGGTGCATCCGGACCGCAAGCCGATCATCTACGACGTGCAGGATCCCGAGCCGGAGCCATCGGGCAAGATCTCGGTGCACAAGGCGACGGCGAAAGACCTGTATCCCATCCCACCAGCGACTGGGGACGGATCCTTCAAGTCGGATGAGAAAGGCATCTTGTTCCAGCCTGGCATCACGGTGTACGCGCGGTACCCGGACACTGACACCTTCTACCGGGCGAAAGTGGTGCGAGGACTGAAAGGGGGCGAATACACGCTCCGGTTCGAAGGGGAAGAAGATGATACGGAGAAGGGGGTGGAGAGACGGTTTGTGCTGGATACACGGATGCGATAGTGGAGCTGGGAACGTGAACATGCACACTTTGGCAAGCATCGGCGTAGGGCCTTTGGATTCATTTCTGTCTCACGGCATCCAGCTGTCCTTTGCTCGCCAGATATGCAGCACCCGAATCAGCCCAGACCTCGTATTTGACCACCTTCCCGTCCTCGTCAAAGGCAAGCACGTAGGTGAAGATCTCGTCCCAGCTCTGACCAGTACTCGTCCAGGTGAAAGTTGCTTCTCCTCGGACCGACACTCTGTTCTCTGCTGCATCGACGACGTACGTGCTGAACTTCATGTTCTCGTAGCTGAGGTAGGATGCCAGGGTCTCGAAGTACTCTTTCACGCCCGTGTGGCCGGCGTATTGTCGGCCCAGGAAGGGTGCAAGCGGTTTCAGGCCGTGTTCGTGAGCGAGGATGTCGTGGGTGGTGGAGAAGTGAGCGAGGATGTCGTCGAGGGGCTTCTGGCTGGCGAAGGCATTGCAGAAGGATTCGGCGGCGGACAAGAGGGTTGCGCGCTTGTGGTGAGGCATGGCCGTGGTTGTCGGCAGGGTGGCATGCTTAGCTAGGTACTGTTAGGAGAGTCGTTGCACTGCAAGACATGGCATGGCGAGGAAAGAACATGACATCAATGTGACGCTGAGCCAGCTTCATCGACAGACACGCGCTGACGCGACTGGCAGAAGTCGACACGTGCGAACTTCACCTTCCTTGAGCAGACTGCTGTGAGAGCATTGGTATTGGGATGAGAGAAGCTCGGGGCCGTGCACAGCTGGACTGACGTAATTAGGCGAGGAAGTGCCCGCACTCGCAGGTGGGCCAGCGACACGGCTTAGGCCTCGCTAAGCACGCCGAGGCATAACCCTGGAGGAGTCACTGGGGGTAGAATGTTCCTCACCTGTGCTTGGATTCCTGTCGCAGATACATTGGTATACGTTGTACATACCTAGGTAGACATGAAGCATACATAGCAAGGCCCGAGCACACACGAGTATCACCGCCACCATGACTAGCGACCACGAACTTCCGTCGCACGCGTCGCCCGTCTTCGCACCTCAGCCCCTACCTCGACCGTCGGCGCAATACATGTCTGGCTGGTCCGACCTGGCAAACACATCGCAGCCGCCCACGCCAGGCGTGCCACATGATCTGATCTCGCCGGCATACACCCCGCCTCTCACCCCATCAATACCGGGGACCCCGTCCGCCACACACCACATCAGACACGAACCGCAGTCGATACCCGTCGACACTTCTCTCGACGACCCCGGCACCACGAAGCAGCCGAGACTGGTGCAACGCCTGCCCACGGTAGAATGCCTCGTCCGCGCCAGGATCCCCACCACCTCGGGCGCCGAGATGTTCCTGCATCTCTACCAGAACGACAGCGACAACAAAGAGCACCTCGCCATCGTCTTCGGCAACACCATCCGCAGCCGCAGTCTGGATGAAGAGAAGCCCGGCGAGTCGGAGATGGACAGGATGATCCGAGGCGCATACGTCGGCAGACTGCGCCCCGGCAGGACGAGCAGCAGGCGAGACGACGAGCACGATCTACGCCGCAAGGTGCTCAGACCTGACACCGCCGCGAAGACGAGGAAGAGAAGTGGCAGCGCGCTGAAGAACGTCGAGTCCGTCCCCGACGACGCCGAAGGGCCCCTCCCACTTCCACCGCAAGACGAGCAAGACTCAGAAAACACCCACCTCACGACCGCCCCAACGCCCCCCATCACCCCTCCAACAACCACCAACCCAGCCTCCATG
>Ga0066648_10001670_pt1 | contig 11718 bp, 8 predicted proteins | sample CryGeyCG12114_NA_FD_59537 | JGI IMG/M metagenome (GOLD analysis project Ga0066648, IMG submission 59537) | Groundwater microbial communities from aquifer - Crystal Geyser CG19_WC_8/21/14_NA | ecosystem: Environmental > Aquatic > Deep subsurface > Groundwater | place: USA: Utah: Grand County... | reverse complement strand
GCGCGCGGAGAGCATGCGCTACGCGAAAGCGAGGCCCGGCTGCGGGAATTGAACGAGACGCTCGAGGCTCAGGTGGAGGCGCGCTCGGCGGAGCGCGACCGCTTGTGGAACCTCTCGCAGGACATGCTCGCACGGGCCGACTACAGTGGCATGATGTCGGCCATCAGCCCGGCCTGGACTCAAATTCTGGGATGGTCCGAGCGCGAACTGCTCTCGCGAGGGTACGCCACCTTCATGCATCCGGGCGACGCACCGGCGACACTGGAGGCTATCGAGCGCATGGCGCAGACGCGTAGGCCAACCCGCTTCGAGAACCGCATCAGCACGAGAGACGGCGGATGGAAGCATATCGAGTGGACGGTCGCGCCTGAACCGAACGGCGTGAACTTCATCGCGGTCGGGCGTGACCTCACCCATGCGAAAGCGCGCGAAGCCGAGCTCGAGCAAGCCCAGGACGCACTTCGTCAGAGTCAGAAAATGGAAGCCATGGGCCAGCTCACGGGTGGCGTCGCGCACGACTTCAACAATTTGCTGACCCCGATCGTCGGCTCCCTTGACCTGCTCCAGCGCAAGGGTGTGGGTAGTGAACGCGAGCAGCGCCTTATCGCTGGCGCGGCACAGTCGGCCGAGCGCGCCCGAACGCTCGTGCAGCGCCTCCTCTCCTTCGCGCGGCGTCAGCCGCTCCAAGCCGTATCGGTCGATATCGCGAGGCTCGTCGCCGGCATGGGTGATCTGGTCGGGAGCACGACCGGTCCGCAGATCAAGGTTGCCGTCGAAGCTGCGGAGGATCTGCCTCCTGCCAAGGCCGACCCGAACCAGCTCGAGATGGCGCTGTTGAACCTGTCGGTGAACGCTCGAGACGCGATGCCGGAAGGGGGCACGTTGCGCATCTCGGCCAGTACCGAGACCGTCGCTGCCGGCCATCGCTCAGGGCTGGCGGATGGCAGCTATGTGCGCCTTTGCGTAGCGGATACCGGCGTTGGAATGGACGAGGCGACACTCGCCCGGGCCATCGAGCCGTTCTTTTCAACCAAGGGGATCGGCAAGGGCACCGGCCTGGGCTTGTCGTCGGTACACGGCCTGGCCTCTCAGCTTGGCGGGGCTCTGACCATCCAGAGCCGGCCAGGGGTCGGCACGAACGTCGAGCTATGGCTTCCAGTCAGCGGCGAGGCGGCGGAAGAAGCGCCCCCGGCGCGCCGTCACGATGAAGATGTCGCGCATCGCGGGGTGGTGCTTCTCGTGGACGACGAGGAATTGGTGCGCATGAGCACCGCAGACATGCTCTCGGATCTCGGCTTCGCGGTTGTGGAAGCGAGTTCGGGCGAGGAAGCGGTGCGGGTTCTCGAACGTGGGCAATCGGTCGACGTCGTGGTCACCGATCACCTCATGCCGGGGATGACGGGTACAGAGCTCGCCCGGCATGTGCAGGGAACATTTCCCGAGATGCCCGTCCTGCTCGTGTCAGGCTACGCCGAGCTAGAGGGCGTCGACGCTGACCGACCGAGACTGACCAAGCCGTTCCGCAAGGACGAACTTGCGGCGACGTTACTGGCCTTGGTGGCTTAGTAAGCCTTAGGGCAGCTATGCAGAGGGAGTTGGCCGTATCAGAACTGGCCAGCAATTCAGCCATTGGCAAGCTCGCCTAAACGCGCGGCGCACGATCTTCACGGCACAGAGTCTGCACTCGGGAATGGCTTGGGATGGTTGGTCAGCGATCCCTCGGCCTTTGCCGACTGCGTGCCAAAAGCCGGCGTTGCAGCATCACGGTCAACGGCCAGGGCCTGCGCGAACAGCATGGCGGAGCTTACGACACGACGGCCGATGGATCCTGGCGGCCGCTCCCGTTGCCGGCTGGAGCTTCCGCCTCGCGACAGTTCTGTCCCCCGTTCTGCTCGCATGCCTCAAGCAAGCGCGCTGAGTTGATCGACAGAGAAGTCGATTCTCCGACCTGGATCATCGATACGTGCGGCGACTGCTCGGCGCCAAGGACAACGGAACTCCGGGAAAATTCCTCGCGCGCCCATAAAGGCCCACCTCGATCATCTCGTCGCCTTCTGGCACTGAGACGATGGAGGCGACAGCCCCTTGAGAAAATGAACCTGCTCGATGATCTTATTCGATTGTTAAAGCTATCATCTGTTGTCAGGTTTGTTCGCTCGAAATGCGGCTCAAGCAGTTTGTAGTCGCCAACCGCAAGCGAGCGCAGCAGCGTATTGGATGTCGAGACTGTGAGACAGGCATGCGGCCGCTCCGAAGGACTAAGGGCGGATAGCGGTACGACTGGGATCGGGTGTGCCGTCATTATGGAACTGGCCGGCAAGGGCGCTGAGGTCCTGACCTTCGGGCGCGATCCCGCGGCGCTGGAGGATGCGCTCGGCGCCTTTGCCGATCTGCCGGGCAAGGTGCACGGCTTCACCGCTGATATCGCCACGCCCGGGGGCGTGGCGCAAATCTTCAAGGAGGTGGACGGAACGTTCGGCGGATTGGATATCCTGATCTCCAGTGCGGCCCCAGGCGCCGATCCGATCGACGAGATGGATGAAGACTGGCGCTATGTCGTCGAACTCGACCTGATCGGCGCCATGGCGGCGACGCGCGGTGCGCTGAAGCGGCTGAAGGAAGGCGGGCAGGTGGTGATCATCGGGTCGATCAGCTCCGTTGTCCATGCGCCGGGCGAAAGCGTCTATTCCGCGACCGAGGCCGGGCTTGCCGCCTTTGCAGAGACCTTGCGCAAGGAAGTCGAGGAGCGCGGCATCCGCGTCAGCTTGGTGGAGCCCGGCGCGATCGGCAGCGACATGCAGGAAACCTCTCCGGAAGAGCAGCGCGAAAAGATCGCCCGGCATGAAATGCTGTGCGCCGAGGACATTGCCGAGGCGGTCGGCTTTATCGTCAAGCGCCCGACGCGTGCCGATGCCGTGACGCTGCGGATGGAGCCGCGCATTCAGGAGCTTGGATGACGATCAAACTCGTCGTCGGCACTTACGCCGGGGCTGGCGGGGCCGGGTTGGTGCCGCTGGCCTATGATGGCGTAAGTGATGTGTGGACTGCCGGGGAGCCGATCGGGCATATCACCGGTGCATCCTTCGGCATCGTCGCCGGCGGGCAAGCGCTGTTCGTGGACGAGGAAGCTGGTCGGGTCAGTCTGTTTGACCCCGGCCGCGAATGGCACTTGCTGGCCTCCTGCAAGAGCGGCGGGGAAGCGCCGTGCCATGTCGCAGTGGATGCGCAGGGCGCATGGGCGGCGGTGGCGAATTACGGGAGCGGCAGTGTTGCCCTGTTCGGCCTTCGCGATGGCCGATTAAGTGGCCCGGTCGCGCATCACCAGAACGAGGGGAGCGGCCCTGACCGGGAGCGACAGGACGGGCCGCATGCCCACTGGGTCGGCTTTTCCCGGGACGGCTCGCGCCTGATCTGCGTGGATCTGGGCGCGGATCGTGTGGTGTCGCTTGAGGTGGATCGTGAGAGCGGCGCCCTGGGCGCGCCGATGGACCTGTATCGCGCACCGCCCGGATCGGGGCCGCGTCACATCGCCTTCCATCCCCGGTTGCCGCTGGCCTATCTGGTGAGCGAACTGGCCGTGACGCTAAGCATCCTACACATCGGGGATGGTCCGTGGCGCGTCGGCACGGTGCTGCCGCTTTCTCGCGACAGCCAGACGCTGGGCGGCGCCATCGCCATCGATCCGGCTGGAAACCGGCTTTATGCAACCAGCCGTGGGCATGACAGCATCGCCACCTATGCGCTGGACGCTGCGGGGGAGCCGCGCCTGATCGACGTGGTGGCAAGCGGCGGGGCCTCCCCGCGTCATCTATGCCTCACTCCGCAGCACCTGCTCTGCGCCAACGAGGACGGGGGCACAACCGCCATCTTCCGGCTGGACGAGAGCGGACGGCCCACGCAGCCGCAGGTCCTGCAGGTTCCGGGCGCCGCTTCTATCACCGCGCTCCCTTCACGAGGAACGACATGAATGCCGCCCTGAAAACCGAGAATGGGCGCTTCACCATCGAAGAGGTTGAGACGCCCGTTCTGCCCGCTGCCGATTGGGTCCGCGCCCGAACTCGCGTGGCTGGCATCTGCGGCACGGACCTGCGCCATTGGGACAAGCACGAGCCCGAACTGGCCTGTCATGTGGTCGGGCACGAGACGGCGGGCGAAGTGGTAGAGGTGGCGCCGGACGTCACCAGCGTCGCAGTCGGCGATCGCGTGGTGGTCAAAACCGTTCTCGGCTGTGGCGAATGCGATTGGTGCCCCACGCGCGACGCTATAATCTGTGCCGGGACCTCTATGCGGTCCGTACGAAGAGCGTCCCGCGAGTCTATGCCGAGTATGGCGTCGGCCCGCAGCACAAATTTTACAAGCTGCCCCCGAATTCGGTTTCGACGACGCGGCAATGATCGACACCTCTCGGTCTGCCTTCACGCGCAGCACCCGAGCGGACTGACGATCGGCGATAAGGTGGCGATCATCGGTGCGGGTCCGATCGGCTTGCGGCAGCTGATGCTGGCAAAAGCGAGCGGCGCAGACGGGATCATCGTCGACAAGATCGACAATTTTCTGGAGCTCGCGCGCAAGCTGGGCGCTGATAGGGTGATAAACAGCGCGGGCGAGGACCCCGTCGGCGCGGCGATGGAGTTCTCTGACGGACGCGGGGTCGATATCGCCTTCGAGTGCGCCGGCGGCGAGTCGATGGCTGGGACCTTGCCGCAGGTCACGCAGATGGCGCGGTGGTGCTGGTCGGCGGGTTCGGCGCGGGCGAGACAACAAATGCGCTGGAGTGGCAGCGGATCGCACCGGGGCCGTCTTTGTAGCCATGGAGGTGTGAGCCGGTGATCCTGGGTCCCAACGATAATTAGCTGCATTATTCTCCCGATTACCTCCGCCCGCCTATCTGCCTGGAGAGCAGGTATCCCGCCGGGGTGCATTGCTTGTTGGTCAGCCCTTGAACCAGACTTGCCTCTCGCTAGCTCCAACAGGGTGGCTGCGCCTACAGGAGGCGGACAGCTGCGCCCTCACTTTTAAACCCGGCGCGCGACGTTCGTTTGCGTTTCGCTGCATTCGAGTCAGGCCCACCGATGGGGGCAGCAAGGAAGGCGCACGGTTCCTTGCCGATGAAATCGTCGCTATTCGCCAGGTCGGTCGGGCTGCTCGCAGCGTTCGACAGCAATGGGTGCCGGATCCTCGTCCGCTTCCATGAGATAGAGCATCGGGCGGGCGACATCGATGATCGCTCGATGCTCGCTGAGGATGTCCTGCCCGATGATCCCGGAGACCTCCTCGCCCGATACCCTGCCGAGCTCGGTGAGGAGCTGGCCTAGGTCCGCGATCACGACGCGGCTCTGCCTCACAGCGATGGAGCCGATCTCCAGGCTGTCGATCGCCGCGGGTCTGGCGCTGCCCGATGCGCCTGCCCCCGGAGAACCGCCAAGGCCGGCGAAGGCTTCCCCGTCGGCTGACATTCCAAAGCTTTCAGCCCTGGACGCATCGATCACGGTCAGGTTCGCGCCGGTGTCGAGGACGAACTTGCCGCTCTGGCCGTTGATCCGGGCTTGGATCAGGTGGTGGCCGGGATCGATCTCCTGAACCGGGACAGCGGAGAAACCCAGCAGGCAAAGCGCGTGATCGACGGTGCCCGCCTCCTGCGGCCGGTATTCGGGTGCCGTGCCGGCCTCCTGCTGGCATGCTCCGACAAGGAGGAGCGGCGAAAGCGCCAGAATGGTGCGAGTCATCGTGAGTTAAAGCTTCCCTGCCGAACGCCGTTCCGGGCGGCGAGCTCTCCTGCGAGCGGGTGTGGGCGGGTTCGGTAACTCAGGCGCGCTCGGTGCTATGGTCCGCGGCCTGTTCCTGGCCGACCTGCTCCAGTTGCGCGCTGCCGTTCGGCTCGCCATCCCTCAGCGAGCTGTCCGGCCAAGCGTCGGCGGGTGCTCGCCACGTCTGCGGCACTTGAGCTTCGCTTCGGGGCACCGAAGGCCTCCAAGCACGATTCCTGCAGTGATTTGGGGGCTTACCTAGGGCCCTCACCAGGCCGCAGAAGGTGAGCCCAACCCGCTAGCGCCGCGAAGCACAGCAGGGCGATGCCGTGAAGCGCGTAGTGAACGGTTCCCGCGCCGCCCTTGGCAGCAAGTAGGATGAGGTCGCCAACAGGGATGATGGGCGTGATCCCCAGCACGATGGCCAGAGCTTTACGCTCGCCTGAATGCAGGAGAGCGAGCATGTAGCTGGCCAGCGCCAGATCGCGCAGGCCGATGGCGCGCAGGTAGAAATGTGCAGGATCCGCCGCTGTCGGAAAGCCGTAGATGGATGCTGCCGGACCGGGCGCTAACAAGAAGATGATCCCCAGCAGGTAAAAAACCGCTACCAAGAAGAGCACGGCGATCGCGAAGGGCTTGGAGACTGGCTCTTTTCGTCGCATGCGCCTTCTCCCAAGATCGAGCAAGCTGGTCGCTCACGCATTCGCTACAGCGCAACCTGCTGAAATTCAACGAAGCGGCGCATGTTGCTGCATTGTTCAACAACGGAAAGGAGGTGATCGAATGTCTTATTGCCTCACGCCGCTCGCGGCAAAGCTGATGGACATGCCTACCACCGCGGCGGATAACCGCGCCTGATGACAAGCCGCGATAGGCGGACAATGGCAGGGCCGTCCAAAAAAGGCGGCCCTTTGTGTGTTCGGCCGTTTCGTGGCAAATAGTGCTGCCTCATCCTGAGAGAAGCCGATAGCGCATGCTGTAGTGGTCGAATGTTCCCGGCAACTCGTCTGGGTTCAAACGCTCCGGCTCACTCAGACGGACCTGATGGCCCTCGATCAGCCTGGCGATAAACAAACTACCGAGTAGCAGCGCGACATGCTGTCCGGGACAAACGCCTGGCCCTGCGCTGAACGGAACCAATGGCCAACCGTCCATCGGTGGGTCCTCCGACCAGATATCAGGTGCGAAGCGGTTGGCGAAGGGAAGCTGCCGATCGTCCCGATGGAAGAACGGCGCGAAGATTGCGACACCAGCTCCGGCGGGCAGAACTCCTGTCGCCCAGCGGGTTTCGGATGTTGTCTGCCGTAAGATCAGCGGCGTGGTCGGCCACAAGCGTAGGGCCTCTAGAATTGACGCCCGGATAAATGGCAAGCCGCGATCGTGGGTGGCTCTCGCCACGTCGGCCTCGAAACGAGCGCGGGCGAGTTGATCTGGGTGGGCAGCGAGCAGCCCAAGTGCCCGATAGGTCGCCATTCCCGCGGGGTCGAAGGCGAAGAGCCATTGCGGAACCTGATGCTCGGGCTTCGTGCTTTCGTTCTTCGGCGCCTCGGCGATCCTTTCGGCGAGGCTCCCCGCCCCGGCCCGGCGAAGGTGGTGGCGAACGCGCTCGAGGAAGGCTTTGCGCAGCCTCTTGTCGCGAGGCTTGAGGAAGGCCCAGTTGGCGTCGTAGCGAAGTTCGTCCACCATCCGCCGAAGCTCCACGTCGCCCCGCGCGCCCTCGCCGAACACGACCCGCCGCACAACGCGGAACCACGCGTTGGAGAACGCGTCCCAGTCGAGTTCGCCTTCGGCGGCGATCGAGCGGAAAAGCTCTTCCGTCTCCTCCTGCACAGCCCTTGCAAAGCTCTCCGTCAAGGAGTGGATCGGGCAGCCGCTCTCGAGAACATCGTCGTTGAAGCGGCGGCGTTCGGCACGTTCCGCACCTTCGGAGATGAGCGCCCCGTGCGGCTGGAAATGCCCGAGAGCGGCCTTTTTCTCGCTGCTCGCCGGCGAGAAGGGCTCAGGGGTCTGCTCCAGCACCCGCCAGCCGTCCTCCGGTTCGAAGATGACTGCTTGATTGCGGACCGGGATTTTCAACAGAGCGGGCCCGGGGCCATACTTCTCGTGCAGTTGCTGCATGCGGCAAACGGCCCGCCTGTCCAGATCGGCCGCCTCGGCCGCGCCGACGACACGCTTGCGGCGCTTGATGACGCCTTTGGCCAAGTTCGGCAGTCCCACGTCAGTGAGGAAGGCGAGCGTGTCGGAGAGGCTCATTGTCGGAAGGCCGGTCGCGGGCCTGGCTGTGCCACCCCCCGCCCCCCGCCGTAGCACCGCGTTCATGGCCAGCGCCCCGCCGACCGCGACCATGCCCAGCACGGTTCGTTTGCGCATCTATTACCTCTCGCTTGCTCAAGTAATCTTCTTGCTCAAGCGCCGCCCGGTTGGGCGGTTCCCCGGCCTTCTTCCGGCTTTTCAACTGGAGCCATGCGTTCATCGATCGGATGGCCGGTTTCGGGGCTGGCGATCGGCCTGACGAACGGCACCGACTGGATGGCTATGCTACTGTCTGTTCTGGGCGCGTATTGTGGGAAGCGGACGTCGGTGGCAGCCTGGTAGTCTCACAACCGTTCGATTGTGACACTTGCAACGGCCACTAGCAGCGGACGAACCATCCGAGTGTGGCTCGGTACTCGGGGACACACTCGTGGAGATTGGGGATGCGCACTTCTCTTCTCGCTGCTGCTGTCCCCGCTGCTCTAGCTGTGGGCGGCTGTGCCCCGATGGAAGGTGCTCCAAGTCTTACAGCTGCTGCTATGACCCCGGTGGATCCGATAGACTACGTCAACATGGCGGCCGCGAGCGATCTGTTCGAGATACGATCCTCGCAACTGGCGCTCTCCAAAGCGCAAAGCCCGGAAGTTCGCGAGTTCGCCCAGATGCTCGTGACCCACCACAGCGGCCGCGGGAGCTGCCCCCATAGTTCAGCAACACCTAGAGCTCAGCAACTTGATTGATGTCGCCGGCCGCCACAGTTGACCGGGGCCTCGCTGAGGACGTCCACGACGGATTTTTCCTTCCGGTCTACCCTTAAGAGGTGAGGGGCCTGGAGTACTAGCCCTACCAACCGCCATTTTGGTGGAAGACAGTTTCGCCACCGCGCCTGGCGTGTGGTCGAGACGATCGATCCGGCCTCTCAGACAAGTTGGGGCACATGGCCAGAGTTGGTGCGTTGGAGTCTTAGAGCAAGGAGGCACCCAAATGGCTACCAACCCCAGCGCTGCTGTATCTGAGCGGCTTAGCGAACTCTTCGTGGTCGGGCTGAAGAACGCGCATGCTTTGGAGCATCAAGCTCTGTCGATCATGACTCCGCAAGTGAGCCGAATTGAGAACTATCCGGAGGTCGCCGATCGGCTGCGGGAACATATCGAGGAGACGAACGGACAGATCGCGCGGCTCGACGAGATCCTCGACAGTCTCGGCGAGTCATCGTCCGGTCTCAAAGACGCAGCCCTGAGCATGAGCGGTAGCATGGCAGCAATCGGCCACAGCATCGCCGCGGATGAAATCCTCAAAAACAGCTTCGCGAACTATGCTTTCGAGAACTTTGAGATTGCGAGCTACAAATCGCTCATCACCATGGCGGAAGCGGGCACCTTCCAGACCTTCGTTCCACTGCTTCAGCAAACCCTCACGCAAGAGCAGCAAATGGCGCAGTGGATCGACGAACACCTTCCGGCCGTCACCCGCCGCTATGTGGAGCTTTCTGCAGCGGAGGGTACTTCCGAAGCTAAAATTTAGTGGCGTAACAGGCTCGCGCTGCCTTTCCGGGAAAGGCAGCGCGCGTCACAAGCACCGATGGTCCTAACGTCATCGTGAGTGGTACTGGTCCGCTGCTCCGCTACTCGGTTCGTGACGAGACGATCAGCTTGCGGCCAATTCGGGCCGCTGTGTGCGCCGCCAGTGTCTGCCTTCGACCTGCCTGCAAGCCCTTCCCCGTCGTTTCCGACGTGAGTCATTTGCGGCCATTCATGGCGGCTTAGGTGCTCCCTTAAGCTAGACGCTCGTTCAGGTACTGCTTTCCGGATCTAACTGGGTCGTCAACCGGCACGCACGTTTGCTCGTCGTTGATCCCGATGCTCACGGCCGCGGGGAACGGACCGAAGATTGCCTGCTCGCGGCTCAGGTTGGATCGCAACCAAGACGGAAAACGGCGGTGCATTAGCTCTGCCAGCCCCCTCGGCGTCCTTGGTATGCTTGCGCCGACCCCTTATTTGAACCGGTGAACACAAGGGCCGCTGATACCATCATGACCAATCCTCTTCTCGATACCGCTGGCTTGCCGCATTTCGACGCGATCATGCCTGAACAGATCGCCCCTGCGCTGAACAAGGTGCTGGCCGATCATCACGCGGTGGTATCCGCGATCACGAAGGAGCGGCCAAACGATTTTGCACATGCGTGGCTTCCATTGGAGCGCGCGGACACGGCGATCGACGCCGTTTGGTCGACGGTCTCTCATCTCAAGGGCGTGGCCGATACACCGGAACTGCGCGCGGCCCATGCCGCCGGACAGGAGCTGCTGGTCCAGAACCGGATGGAGGTGCTCCAGAATCGCGACCTTTACGACGTGTTGGTGGGGTTATCGAACACTGATGAATTTACCGTCTTGCCCGATGCCGACCAGATCGCGGTAGAGCGGGCGATCCGTGAGTTCACGCTGGCAGGGGTCGCGCTCGAACCTTCGGCGCGTGAACGGTTTGCCGCGATTTCGGTCGAGCTGTCCGCACTCGCCACCGCGTTCGGTAGTGCGGTGCTGGATGCGACCGATGCATGGAGCGAGCTGATCACCGATGAGGACGTGCTGCGCGGCATTCCGCCGGGCGACATGGCCATGTTCCGCACTGCCGCCGAAGCCAGGGGGCTCGCTGGCTGGCTGGTGACGCTGCAGCAGCCCAGCGTCGTGGCGGTGCTGACCTTCGCGCAGGACCGCGACCTGCGCGCACGGGTCTATGCCGCCTACGGCACCCGCGCGTCCGACAAGGGACCCGATGCGGGCAAGTTCGACAATTCGGAGCGGATCGCCCGCATCCTCGCGCTCCGCCACGAAGCAGCGCAGCTCCTGGGCTTCAGCGACCCGGTCGCCTATTCGCTCGCGACCAAGATGGCTCCGGGGAGCGCCGAAGTGCTCGACTTCCTGCGCGATCTTGCCCACCGAGCCCAGCCCGCGGCGCAGCAGGACCTGGCCGAGCTCAAAGCCTTCGCCGCGCAGGAACTGGGGATCGCGGATTTGCAGCCGTGGGACATCGCCTTCGGCTCCGAGCGGCTTCGACAGAAGCGCTATGCGGTCGACGAGCAGCAGGTGCGCGCCTATTTCCCGGTCGAGCGGGTGATGAGCGGCTGGCGCGAACTGCTCACCGGCCTGTTTGGCATTCGCCTCGAGCCGCGCGAAGACGTAGCGCTCTATCACGAGGATGCGCGCTTTTTCGACGTGGTGGATGCCAGCGGAGAAGTGTTCGCCGGCCTATATCTCGACCTTCATGCGCGCAGCGGCAAGCGCGGTGGCGCGTGGATGGCCGATGCGCGACCGCGCCTGCGCGACGGCAACACGATTGGCGTGCCGGTCGCCTACATGGTATGCAATTTCGCGCCAAAGGGCGCCGATGTGCCCTCGTTGCTGAGCCATTCGGACGTGGTGACCCTGCTGCACGAGACCGGGCACTGTCTGCATCACCTGTTCACCCGCGTCGATCGGCCGTCGATCGGCGGCATCCACGGCTTCGAGTGGGATGCCGTCGAACTGCCCAGCCAGCTGATGGAGGATTTCGCCTGGGACCGCGCCATCCTCACCCGCATGTCCGGCCATTACGAGACGGGCGAACCGCTGCCCGCCGAGCTGTTTGACGGGATGCTCAAGGCTCGCCATTTCCAGTCCGGCATGGCGCTGGTGCGCCAGATCGAGTTTGCGCTGTTCGACCTGCTGCTCCACCTGGGC
>Ga0066648_10001669_pt1 | contig 11719 bp, 8 predicted proteins | sample CryGeyCG12114_NA_FD_59537 | JGI IMG/M metagenome (GOLD analysis project Ga0066648, IMG submission 59537) | Groundwater microbial communities from aquifer - Crystal Geyser CG19_WC_8/21/14_NA | ecosystem: Environmental > Aquatic > Deep subsurface > Groundwater | place: USA: Utah: Grand County... | reverse complement strand
TCCGTAACCAAAAAATTGATACTCTCATGGAACAGGACCCACATCTTGATCGAAAGACGATGCAGATATTTGCCGACCTGAGCAGTGCCAGTCAGATGATAGTCCGCGGTGGCATCAGTGCTTCGGTGGCCCAACAAGCGAAAAAAACCGCAAGCAAACTTATCGATAATCTCATGGACAGTCACGTCGCGATCGGAACTCTATCAAGGATGGTCCTGGCTGATGCCACACTCTACGATCACAGTGCCTCGGTCGCTATGCTGTCAGGAATCATCGCCGGCAACCTGATGGGATTATCTAAAAACGATGCCGAACGCTGTGCCCGGGGTGGCCTTTATCACGATGTTGGGAAAACGTGTGTGCCCAATAACATCCTAAACAAGCCCGGCAAATTCACTCCCGAAGAATTTGAGATCATGAAGTCGCATACTATCCTTGGCTATGAAGAGCTAATAAAAGCCATAGAATCCGGGGCGCCGATCGAACACGAAGTTGCACTTGTCACGTTAGAACACCATGAAAAATTCTCTGGAGGCGGATATCCCTACGGGAAAAAAGGCCGGAAAGAAGAGCAAAAGGAAGGCATTAGTCTTTACTCGCGCGTTGTGACGATTGCTGATGTTTATTCGGCATTGCTTATGAAGCGGGTGTATAAAGAAGCCTACGATCAAAGTCAGACGATGGAAATCATGCGCTCGGCAGCTGCGAACGACTATGACCCGAACATCTGGAAAAAATTTGAGAAGTCCGTGGACCGCTCGGTGATTCACTATAAGGATCTGGAATCGAGACCGGTCGACCAATCCAAGGGCCGTATCTTCATCATGGATGAGGATGGACTCAGACCCTCCAATTCCATTAAGAAGAATAAGACGGCCAGCTGAAAAATATGAAAAATTGATATCCCCGCACCGTTTCCCTCAAAAATTCAATTTTACAATTTTCTTACTTCAGTTTTTAACCTCATGCTAATCAATAACTTGACTCGTCAAAGGTCGGCTTAAAACATAACACTCAAGCTTTGTTCATGGTTTAGCCGAGTATTTTAATACCTCTCAAGAAGAGGCCTTAGAGGAGAAAAGACATGACGACCCATCGACCCCTTATTTCTATCATTCTACTCACCACGGTAGGATGCTCCGATTCAGCACAGTTCAACAATGCTGCCGGAGCGAGAGTCATCGAGGCAGAACGTATCACCAGCACCGAATCATCGGTGGACCCCAGCGCCGATGCGTCCAGTTCAACTGGTACAGACGTAACTGTTATTGATCCGGAAACAGGCTTGCCTGTCAGCGGCGGAACTCCGGGCGAAGGCGGAGGCGGAGGAGGAGGCACTACCAACCCCGACGGTTCCATCGCCACTGGAGGTGGTGCTGGCGGAGCTGGAGGCGCTGGAGGAACTGGCAGCGGCGGCCCTACGGCTGGAGGATCTGGCACTGGCACAGGGCCAAGTGCGGAAACAATCGCTTCCAACGTTGCGACCTTGAAGGCAGCGTGCGATTCCGGATTGAAAAAGCAGATCAAACAAAGTGTACGTTTTGGAGAGGTGCAGAAATGCACCTGGGGTGCTAATGGCAACCTGAATCCGCTCGACTTGCATGTTCAAGCTATTGAAGGTCAAAAGGCAACGATTGACCTTCCCGCTAACGCAAAACTTTGTGAACTCGGAATTGGCTCGGCTGCTACGACGATTCAATACGACGACTTCATGCTCATCACCCTCAACAACCAGGTGTTGCTGGCGAGTAACAAGGAATTGTTAGCCGATCTTCAGCCCGACCAAGTTCAAGCCTATGCTTGGGACTTCAGCCGGGTCCGCGGCAAAGCCATCAACTGGGATGCAGCCCCATACTGCCTTGGTGACAGTTCAACCTGTAATATCCCGGTAACAGATGTTCAGGGCTCGTTTGCCTTCAATATCGATCCAGAGAGCCTCGGTAAACTCGCTGCCAACAGCGTAAACAAAACCCGACTGGACTTCGCTCTCTACGCAACCGGTGACAACGACACTCGCGACTGCTGGCATACCGCGTTCACTCTCGACTTTACTTTAAACTATGTTGAATAAGTTTATTTGGAGGACACGTAACGACGTGGTTTAGAGAACAGAAAAGAAGAAATGCAAAGAAAGAGCCTAACAACGGGCTCTTTTTCTTTTTGAGATTTCTCGGTGCGGCTGGATCGCATGCGGGGGTCCTTTAGACAGTTTCCTGTGCCCCACTTACAGGCCTTTACTGGTTTCAGAATCTTTTTTAGAGGTCGATGGGTCTGACGACGCCGTCACCAGTTTTTCTTTTTCGGCCAGAATTCGTTTTTGCATATCATCACTCGCAGTGACCAAGCTCGCTTCCAGGATTTTGCTCGACTCAAGCACCCGTTGATATGCTTTGTCACGTAGCCTTGCATTGTACTCGGCAAATTCTTGGCTTAACACCCCCTGCAGCGCAGTGCGCAAACGTTCAGCAAGATTCGATGCGTACGTCCACTGAAGAGCGGGCAGCTTACCTTGAGCCGTCGCGCTCATCTCGAGTGAAGTTAATGGCGATAGCGCATCATCAAAAACTTTTTTCAAAGCTTCGCTTTCGGTTTCGACCCGGTAGCTTACCTTATTCATTGTCGTTGCAATCGTCATCGTACTCGAATCGGTTTGGGCTAGAACTTCCATGTTCAACTTTGCTGTGGCCTGTTCGATACCGAGACGAAAAGTCGGGGTTTTCACAAAGTCGAGATCATGCACAAGAAATGATGCCACTGACAGCTGGAGTCTATCGTCAACCTGGCCTCTCGTGTGATCGATCTGGGCTTCCATTTGTAGATTTTCGACTTCGGCTTTTTTAAAGCTCGCCTGTAAACTAAGATGTGCTGGATAGTTGAAAGGTTCGCTGCTCAAATCCTTGATGTGACCTACGACCTCGCCTAGCTTACCATCTGGACTTTCTTTTGAGATGATATCGAGCTTTTGCAGCCACAGTCGCGGCGGCAGATATTTTCCAACAAAAAAATACTCAGTGCCCTGCTGCCGCCCGAACGAATTGCGCATCGGTTGCTCCGTTCGCTCCAGCCAGGCAAGCAGCCGAAAATAGAAATTATCGACAACACTCAAAATAGGCCTGATCTGCTCGGCTCCGACTTCGGCTGCAACGTTATTAAATTCAACACTAGGCAGCCTGGCCTCTTGTTTGATTACCGTTACGTCATGGGGAATGAGCTCATTCAACGACTGGGTTTTGGTCAAAAGATTATTGGCTTCAGACTTTATGGAAATTTCTAACTGATCCAGATCAAGCTTGGTTTTTTCGATGTGTCCAACCATGATCTTACGCAGGGACTCACTGCCTGCCTCCTTATCATGACTGGTTTGCTGTGTGCTTTCTATCGACTGCGTCTGTTGCTGGTGCGTAGCGACAAGGTCATCTAGTTTTTTCTGCCAGGCCGCGACCTGAGTACTGATCTCGGAATTCAAAGCGTGTTGCGCCTGAAACGAAGGCACGGCCTTCCAGGCATCTTCCGGCGGTAACTCCATGCGTCCGGGACTTGCAAGATATGCGCTCGCGGCGCTCAGGGAAGGACTGGATTGGGGCGCAACCAGACTATTGACAGGAGCGGGGACGGGAGGGGTTCGAAGGTCATTCAAATGTATCCCGCTGGCAACACCATCCTTTACGACGATACGATTACGGAGTAGCGGTTGCCAATCCAAATCAAGTTTGACGTTCTGAACCTCCAGCTGAACAAACTCTGGATTGCGAGGGTCCATGAAAGTGATCTGCTCAAGAACTATGCGCGGGCCACTCAATTTAAATGTGGCGTGCCCAACGGTGACTGGGGCTCCGTTCAAAGCCGTAAGCCTCTGGCTCACGAGACTCTTCACATGAAGGTCGAGACCGACAAAAATGTACGCAAGGGTAAGTATTACCGCAACGCCCAGATAACCAAAAAAATTCCATCGTATCAATCCAGGTCTTTTCTTCACGGATGCCTCCAGGAATTCTCTGATCAACGAACTGGGGTTCTACTTCGTAAATTCCAGGCTACATACGCCCAAAACGGGATGGTCAGGATGCCAAGCAAAAACGCCCCAAGGACCATACTGTTGTTAAAATGAGTCCAGGGAAGCACAGGGGCCTTTGCCATCTCGGTCCAAAAATGATCGAGCCTCGGTTCGCGCAAAAGGAGATTTCCCACCTTGTCCATCAGCGGATCCAAAAGAAACGCCGCAACAAGCCAGGAAAAGCCATAGGACGCCAAGAGCCACAGCCAGGGCAGACGAAGAAAGATCAAAGCGATGAGCAGGACAAAAACCTGCAGCGTAAGCCAGGCCGGGGAAAAGCCCAGCCAACTTCCCCAAAGGAGCGCAAGAAATATCTGGAGAAAGGACGAACGCGAGCTATATCGGGGCTTTATCGCCATATCTAAGCACTCCGCCTTTTAATTACCGGGGTTCCGCTGTTGGAATTCTAGCGAGTTCGAGGCTAACTCTTCAATATCTTTATATCCCGAGGTGCCATTTATTTTTTCACCGACGTTCCCTTTATTTTCGAGAGGCGCGGTCCGATAAGATTTTGCATGGCCGGCAAGTCGCTAGCTACCCATAATTTTTAAGTCTTTGCGAGGGAAAATATGAGAGGGATTCTTTTGGTCAGTTCGGTAATCATTTCAGCTCTACTTGTGGGCTGTACGGATTCCCCATCAGTAGCGTCAGCCTATAAAATAATGCTGACAGAAGGTGCCGACAGCCTACCACCCCCTTCTCAAGGATCAACACCGATTCAAGGTTCGGGCAATGCTGGTGCTGATACGGGTGATGAGGATCCGGTTGCCGACGTTGGGGACGAAGAGCAGTCTGGAGCTGGCGATGCAGCCGCCGGAGCAGCTCTACTTACCAGCTGTAAAGGATGCCACGCGACAGGCGGTATAGCTGCCAACGTCGCGATGAATGCCGACGCCATCGATCGTCTTGATGACGCTTACACCGGAGCCCAAAAAGGATTGCACGCCTCGTTTTCCAATGCCTTCGTAGCGCAACGCGCCGACCTCGAAGCTGCTTTGGATGCTGCTCCGTAATACAATACCGATTGCAACAAAGCCCCCGTTCAACACGGGGGCTTTTGCGTTTTCCTGCGAAATCTGGCAATTAAATGCCAAGCAGCCAACTTACGTTAACCGCACCGTGGTCAGGGCTGAGCTCACCAAATCGATCGAGATATCGAGCTAGCTTTTGGTCCTTTGAATCGGTGCCGGCTTCGAGGATAATGCAGCTCGCATAGATTGCGGCGTTGCCCTTCATCATGACCTCCATCATCCCATGCCCGAACAAGGTGAATGATTCACGATACCGCTCCACGAAGGCCTTTTTATTAATATCATCGCGGCTCTGAATTAAGGCTTCGACCGCACTTCGGGACTGTCCCTGACTCACTTCGAACAGGATACCTCCTTCATCAAAACACGTAAGGCGGTCGGCTAGCGGACAACGCTTTTGCACCTCATGCCGATCAGACCATTCCGACTGAACTTCGTAAGCTCTTTTATGAAGTGCGTACTTGGAGAGAGGGAAGTTTAGCCAGATTAGAGCATTGAAAAAATCGTGTAGATTATGAGCCCGGGTCGGAATCTGCTGCTTCTCGAGAATAGAAGCTTCATAGGTGCGTCCCCCGAGAAGCGAAGCTTCAGGTCTTTTTTGTTTGCGCCTAGCTCTTTGACCCAACTTTTCTTCGAGCGTGAACACCAGGTCATGGCCCATCCGGGTCCATATATCGTGGCTGCTTGCTATCGTTTGCCATCTGTCCGGCGCGGGCCAATCGGCAAGCGCGAAAAGCTCGGGAACTTTAGCGACCAAAGCGGCTATGGGAGGAAGCGCTTGAAACTTATGCCAATCGGTCAGTGGAAACAAGGGAAGGGGACGCAACAGCGGACACTCCAAAAAAGTTCACATGGTAATAGCATAAGCTTCCCAAAAAATTAACCCGCGACCGATACCTCTCACGGGCCTTTGCGTCTTCTTTTGGCGACTCGGGTCTCTCATCATAATATGTCAAAGAGACTCTAATTTATCCACAGTCGCAGTGGAAAACTCGCCGCCAAGGTTCATAAAAAGCTTTGATATCAAGGCATACACAGCTTTGATTAAATTTTAAGCAGAGCCTCATTTCCGTGGCAAAGGACTACTCCATTTCGTACCTAAACCTTTGGAATGCGAGCTGGACATGGGCAGTGATGATAAGTTAGTTACGTCTGTCGCAGGAAAAATGATGGTGAAGCAGGGGATCCGAAATGGAAGACCATGAACAACGATTCGGTGGTATAGGCCGGCTCTACGGGAAAACGGCGTGGACGAAGCTAAAGAACGCCCATGTCGCTATCGTGGGGATAGGCGGCGTTGGATCGTGGACGGCTGAGGCCTTCGCTCGAACCGGTATACCCAACATCACGCTTATCGATCTCGACGAGGTCTGCGTCTCGAACACCAACCGCCAGGTCCATGCCCTTGATGGCAACTACGGGAAATCCAAAGCCGAAGCCATGAAGGAGCGCATGCTCCTCATCAATCCACAGGCCAATATTCACTGCATCGTTGATTTTTTCACCCCTGCTACGGCCGCGCAGATCCTGTCCCTGCCCTTTGATGTCCTCGTGGACGCAATCGACAGCGTGGACAATAAATGCCTTCTCATAGCCGAATGCATGCGTATGGGTCGCCCACTTGTGACCTGCGGCAGTGTTGGCGGGCGAACCGATCCAACTCTTATTCGCCGCTCTGACCTGAATGAGACCACGAATGACGGATTACTGCGCAATGTCCGCAAAAAACTGCGTAAAAATCACGATTTTCCTGGCGAAGGCCTTTTGAATATTCCCGCTGTCTTCAGTATGGAGGTTCCAGTCTTTCCCAATGCGTCAGGGGAAGTTTGCCCGACCCGAGAAAAAGGCGTAAATTCCCGAATGGACTGCTCCACGGGATTTGGGACAGCCAGTTTCGTCGCGGGAAGTTTGGGTTTTGCAGCCGCTTCCGCGGCGATCGAACTCTTTCTCAAAGAAGGTGGTCATGGGCACGATATGGATGGACGCGCATTGTCATCTGAGTGACAGTGCATTTGATAACGACCGGGAGGCTCTTTATGCAGAACTTCTCGCCAATGATATTCACGGTCTCGTCTTAGCCGGCACCGATCCGGAGGACTGGCAAAAGCAAAGCGCCCTCACCCTCCCCGCTCCGCTTCGCATAGCAAAGGTTTTTGGAATCCACCCATGGAACGTCGATGATATGACGCCGACCGAACTATCGAGGGCTGTCGACCAACTTGAAAAAAGTCTTGGCGAATGCCATGGACTCGGAGAGATGGGACTCGATTATTATCGGGCCAAGACGACCGAAGAGCGTGCCAAACATAAACTGTGGTTTGACCGCCAGCTTGAACTCGCTAAGGGCCGAGACCACCCTCTGATCCTTCATATTGTCAAGGCGCACCACGACAGCATCCCTCAATTGAAGCGCCATCAAAAGTCTTTTCGCGGGCTCATTCATAGTTTTTGGGCTCATCCCGATGTGGCCCGATCTTATATCGACATGGGATTTTTGTTATCGATCCCGCCCCGCATCATGAAAGAGGACCCCCACCAGATTCTCAAGTTGCTCGATCCGGAATCTCTCGTTTTTGAAACGGATACACCGTTTAAAAACGCGAGTGGCGATATCATGAAACCAGTTCTGATTCATCCGATGCTTGAATACATTGCGGCAGCGCGGGGAGAAGCCCTCGACATAGCCGTTGCTCGTCAGGCTCGGCTCCTCTCAAATCTTTTTCCTATTTTAAAGGGCTAAACGATGGACTTCTCTTATCAAACCCTCGAGCTCTATATCGTGCCTCTACGCAACGACAACTATAGTTATGTGATTCATGACCGAGCCAGCCAGCAGACACTCGTCATAGACCCAAGCGAAACCGAACCTCTCATGACTTTTCTAAGCGACCGTGGATTTGGACTCGACCTCATAATCGATACCCATCATCATGACGATCACACGCACGGCAATAGCGGCCTTCAAAACGTCTTCGGCAGTAAAATTGTCTCCTCGCAGTATGACGCCGAAAAGCGGCGCATTCCCGGGACGCTGGAGGTAGGTTTAAACGATGGCGATCGTTTGCGATTTTCGGACTATCACTTTCGGGTTCTTACAACACCGGGTCACACTCTGGGCCATATCTGCCTTGTCCTCGAAGGTGCTAACTGGCTCTTTTGCGGCGACACGCTCTTCGCCCTTGGCTGCGGTCGGCTGTTCGAGGGAACACCTGGGATCATGTGGGAAAGCTTTAAAAAGCTCCGGGCGCTCCCAGACGAGACCCTGGTCTTCTGCGGGCACGAATACACCCTTGCCAATGCCAGGTTCGCCTCCCACATCCTTGGGCCGTTGCCGGGGCTTCAGGACTATATCAAAACGCAGAACACCCGACATACGGTCGAGGGGCGCACAATACCCTCACGGCTCAAAGATGAAAAATTGTACAATCCTTTTTTCCTATCCGATCAACCAAAACTTCGATCCCTGGGGTCAGACCCGGTCAGCGTTTTTGCGGAAGTTCGTAGGCAAAAAGACCATTTCTCCTGAGACGAGCGCTCCCTAAAGCCTTGGCTGGTTGGCAACAGGTGGACTTTTTATTTTAAATCCTCACGCCATAAGGTGTTTGGTGCTTTTCGCAAGCGATTAAGTTTGAAGAGAATAGTGACGATATCATGGCCTGAAACGATCTGAGTGCAGAAGGTCATATGTCTATCGCGAAAACTGTCTCTTACAATCCCCGTCGCTGGTCGACGTTCATCGAAAAAACGATGACGGCCGAAGAGCATTTGCGCCCACTCTCAGGCCAAATCTGGTATTACGAGACTGCCGTTGACATCACGCCTTCTGACCTGAAGGCTGCCATCACAACCTGGATGCAGACGGATCAACGCCTTGCCATGAGCCTGACGCCAGAGGGCAAGGTTATTTGTCTTCACGCTGAGCCACGGGCATCGATAAGCGAGGCGAGCGAGGAGGGACTGCCGTTATTCCCGGAGGACTGTCCATTTCTTTGGCACGTCAGCACCAAAAGTTCAGGTGATACAATTACTAAAATCTGGCTGCTGATTCGCGGTGCATTGGGCCCTGATGCCGCACTGTTAAGCCGCCTGTTCGAAATCCTTTTGAAGCGTCCTCAAGGCACATGGCGCCCCCTTCCTCCCGCCGGCGAAAACACAAGGGCCGAAAGTCTTGTTCAAAGCATGAGTTATCTCTCGGAAGGCCGGGCAACTCCGGTATGTGACGATGACGACTGGCGCAAATTAACAGCGATCTACCCCACGTTTCATCCAAGCCTATTGGCTGGCGGCATTCTTCTTTATACCTTACGCTGCACCCATTCTTCGCATAGTGATGGGATTCTTATCGAATCCTTTACGAACGATCAACTTGGTCCCCGCTATCTTTTGCTGGTAAGCAAAGCCTCGGAAGGGGCGGACTTTGAAACTGTGCTTGCAACCTTAGAACTCAGTGAAGTGCCATACCCGGAGCATCGACACTGGGCGGTACTGGGCCTGACTCTTGATGGCGAGATTACAGCTCGAGGTCCAAGCGAAGATTTTTTAGTTCGTTGGTCCCTCAATTCCAAAGGCCTACCAAAACCGTTACTGCACAGAGCCGGCGAAGACGGTGAACGGCTCGCTCGCCTCCTGGCCCTTAATATCAAGGCTATCCCCACTGGAATTCCAGCTGATTTCACGGATGAGGCCCTAGCGTTCTTTCATCGTCATAATCAAACCGTTCAAAATTATGATTTGAATCGAACGATTCTTCAGCTGCTTGAGCCTTCCTTTAAAAGTAATGCGGCGCGCGTTGCTCTGGTCTGCTCGCACGGTTCTTTCACTTTTGGTGAGATTGACAAAGCGTCTGATGCTTTAGCCGAACATCTCTCCGATCTGGGGTATGGCCCTGGCGACCTGATAGGTCTTGGTTTGCCTCGCGATGAATCGATGCTCATTTGCATTTTTGCTGTGCTTAAATGCGGCGCGGGCTATGTACCACTCGATCCATCGTTTCCTCCGGATCGCATCCGCTACATGGCCACCGATGCCAAGCTCAAGGCTTGTCTTTGTGATGAACTGGTGTACGGCTTGACTCAGGATCTGACGCAATGCCTTAATCTGAAAACCATCAAGGCCATATACAATCGCGGCGTCGCAGCCCCTTACACTCCTCGCGTCAGCAGTCCCGAAAGCATCGCCTATGTTATCTATACCTCTGGCTCGACCGGAATGCCCAAGGGAGTGATGCTCAGCCATCGTTCGGTTGTAAATTTTATTATTAGCATGGCGGCGGCGCCGGGCATGGATTCTGGAGACAAAATACTCGGAGTCACAACACTGTCGTTTGACATTGCGGTTTTGGAATTATTCCTGCCGTTGTTCACCGGAGCTACGCTGGTGCTTGCCAGCGCTGATGAAGCCAAAGACGGGCAGAAACTGAGTGCACTGCTCACCAGCCATCAAATTACGCATTTTCAAGCGACGGCCTCAACCTATCGACTGGTTCTCGATGCCGGCTACACCGGCGGATTAAAGAAGGCGCTGTGCGGAGGGGAAGCCTTTCCTCTCGATATCGCCCGACGCTTAAAGCTATTGTCCGAAGAAACCTGGAACATGTACGGCCCAACGGAAACAACGGTTTGGAGTTCGATCTACCGGTTGACCGGCGATGAAGCCATTATTCCTATCGGTCGACCGATTGCCAATACCACAGTAGCGATACTCGACGAACAACTGAGACCGCTCCTGCCTGGCAATAAGGGCGAGATTTATATAGGCGGCTCCGGCCTTGCCCTAGGTTACCTCGGCCGTGAGGATCTCACCCGGGAGCGTTTTGTGGAGGCACCGCTTCTCGGCCAGATAGTCTACAAAACAGGCGACATTGGGACCTTTCGCTCAGACGGAATCATCGACATCTCAGGACGCAGCGACGGTCAGATCAAGCTGCGTGGCTACCGGATGGAACTCGGCGAAATAGAAGCCGCTATGAGCCAGGAAACCAACGTCGCGGTTGCCATTGCCTTGGTTAAGGAGTTTGCGCCTGACGATAAACGTCTGATTGCCTATATTCAAGTAAAACCAGGCGAAAAATGGAACGAGCGCGAGTTCCGTCATAACTTAAGGTGCCGTCTTCCCATTTATATGGTGCCTCAGCATTTTGTGGTTCTCGAGCATCTGCCGCTCCTGCCAAACGGGAAAATCGATCGCAAGGCTCTGCCAAATCCTCAGACAAATCCGATGGATGACGTGCAAAAGAGCTCACGATTGCTGCCGACGACCTCACAATCGCGCATGCTTTTTGTCGAAGCGCTTGACCCGTCCACTCATGTGCACAATCTCATCGGCTCCTGGATTCTCAGGAGCCCATTGGACGAAGTTGCCTTCCGACAGGCTTTGTATGCCATCGTAAGAGAGCAGGAAGCGCTGCGGATGAACATTCGGGTGCAAGATGGCCAACCCGAAATTCTTCTAAACGAGGCTGTCCTTCCTCCCATTTCGAAAATCAATTTGCCCTCACATGCCGCAGCAAAATCCTATATTGAGACGGAAAGCAAAACTCGCATCAATCTGTCACAAGGCCAAAACTTCCGCCTCGGTTTTATAGATCTCCCCTCAGGAGAACGTATCATTTATCTTCTCACCCATCATATTTTTT
>Ga0066648_10001667_pt1 | contig 11728 bp, 7 predicted proteins | sample CryGeyCG12114_NA_FD_59537 | JGI IMG/M metagenome (GOLD analysis project Ga0066648, IMG submission 59537) | Groundwater microbial communities from aquifer - Crystal Geyser CG19_WC_8/21/14_NA | ecosystem: Environmental > Aquatic > Deep subsurface > Groundwater | place: USA: Utah: Grand County... | reverse complement strand
ACGGAATGTGCAAAGTCCGAAAATAATAAACAGGAAAGGTGCGGTAGCCCCCGCCCGTAGCCGACTGGGACATTTCCACCTCCGAGTGCGCGTTCCTTCTCCACCCTAGGAACTTTTGGTCGAACGCGGGCGCGTCAAGCAAGCGCATTGCAGCACAAGCAGGTGTGATAATGTCTGTGCACCTGTCTCGTCGGCCGTTGACATGATCAAACTTATCATCATCGCGAGGTGCATACCAGAGGATGTGTACCTGCGCAGTCTCGAGCAACCAGCGCCAGTCCTCGTTGGCGAAAAGAGATTCTCCATAGTAGTGCGCGAGCCTGAGTCGTGGTACATCGGCAGGCTTGCGATCGAGATCAAGAACCGCTATGAAAGCATCTACAAACGGTAGGACGACTGACACCGTGCTCGGGTGCCGCCAACTCACGCTTGCAGGCCGTTTGGACAGATCAAGTATCTCAAAGAAGCCGAAGACGACAGCGACCTCGACCCCGAACTCTCGGTTGCCGACCTGCTGGTAGACGAAGGAAAGGCCGCGAGAGATGGCGCAGACCAGAAGAGGACCGTCAAAGTCATTCAAGAGCAAGGCAGGGCTGTGCGACAAGGATCGGCCATTCCTGATCTGACACCACTGCACTACCAGCCACCCACCCGTCCACCTGTACCTAAGTTCCCTGTAGCCGAGAAACGAACGACAGAAGACCCGAACGATGCTGCTCGACCGTTTAAGAGACGGCGGCTGGGCCAGATCGATGAAGAGGCTCACGAAGACGTGGTCCTCAGTTCAATCGAGGGAAATGGTAGGCGTAGTCCGTCTCATTTCGAGCTCCACGATGCTCACTTTCTGTCAGCCATAAACGGAAATCTGGACCATGTCCATGTCGAGCCCAAGCAAGAGTCGCCAGAGCTTGCGAGAACCTGGATCAACGCCGCCCCTGCCACCAGAGACGAGCTCGAATTGCTGCCTGAAGCGCCTCCAAACTTCCACCAGCGAGGCCACAGGACCCCTCTTCCACTGCCTGCCTCCAGGAAGAGTCATGGTCCCGAGGTCAGAGAGACGTCCGTGCCGCAGCCAGAGGTCCAACAGAACCACCGCACCCCAGACGCAAGCAGCACAGAACACGAGCCTCGGGTAAATCGCTTTGCGCGTCAGCAATCCCAAGTAACTACAGAAACCCCAACTACTCCACATGGCGCAAACCTCCACACGCCAGGCGACCAAGCTGTATCGATGCTCAATGGCATGAAGTCGGCTTCGCCTGCCCTCAGACAGCCAGCTTCGAGCTCAGCGAAAAAATTCAGGAACTCCAAAAAGGACATATACGACTTTGAAGAGTCGGACATCGATGACACGCAGATGTCCCCTCGATCCAGAGCATCGAGGACCAAGATCACCCCCAAGCTCGTACCCACTCCCCATTCAAGGAACACTGGCGATGCTACGGCGCCTATGGGCCGATCTACTTCTTCTAGGCATGAGTCGAGCGCCAGTAACGCAATGGACGTCGACAGCAACAAGGAGAACCAGAGTGGCGTCGTAGGACAGGATGAACGGCTACCTCGGTCCCGATATCAGCATGAAGCTGGTGCTACGGCGACGGCACAGGACAGTGCTTCTCCCTCCTGGCAACGTGATGGCTTCTCCAAGTTACCATCAATGCCTACTATTCCAGCAAAGCGTTCACGAGAGGATAGCGGAGCTGCTCCAACCGATCGCAGCTCAAGACTTGGTACCGACGAGACATGGAGTGTGCAAGGCGACGGCACAAGGAAGAGAAAGAGGAAGTCGCGCAGCAGCAGAAGCCAGAGAAGATCTAGTGGGAAACTCTCAGCGTCTCGAAGCTCTAGTATGGCTTCATCGACCAGGCAATCTGCGGCTAGCCACCCAAGCAGGCCGCAGAGTAGCGCATCTGGGGCGGCTGCCGGTGGGAGAAATGTCTCTGTTCAGGTGGGAGAAATGACAGAGAATGGTATAGACAGTCCTAGTGCGCAGCTGGAGCAGTCTCTGCGTCAAAGCTCGCCAATGAAAGAGAGAAGTACAGACACAAGGACTCCGGTTCCCAACAGACGATCAAGCTCCCAGAGCGCTTTCGGGCCCGCCAAACACTCCAAACGCGAAAAAGGAGCACACACAACAGAAAACAACCACGAGGAATTGGATGTCGAGCGCCCTCCAGAATCGGTAACCGACTCTCAAGAGGGTGTGCCGCCCCTCAGGACGCCAAAACGCTCAAAAGCCACTGGCAAGCCCAAGGTCGTCAAGCCGACTAACCCGAAGAATTTATCGACCGAGATAAGATGTTACACCTGCTGGATCAAGTCCAGTAGATGCGACAACGAGCAACCAAAATGTTCTTCATGCGAGAAGCAAAGCAAGAACTGCCAGATATATGCAATGAATAAGGGAGAAGCTGACAAGGAAAAGGCCTTGCGCAAAGCCGATCCACAACGGGCACGCAAACTGTTAACCTTGAAGCCTGTCCCAAAGCCCGCAAAGCAGCCGGACTCTAGAACGTCCGAAGTATCCGCATCTGCTAGTGACAGAGACGAAGCATCCGATCAGGATGGAGAATCAACTTCCACGCAGAAGGAAGTGAAACGCAAGGCCCGAAAGCCTGCTTCGACGGAGAAAAGGCTCAAGAAAAAGAAGGCTGCCATGCCTGTGGAGGATGAGGAGGTTACTCACCCGGAGCCCGTTTCGCAGCCGAAGCAGGTGAAGAAGAGAAAACCGAAGGCGAAGCAGCCCGAGGAAAGCAGTTCGGCGCCTGTCGAGCAGAAGCGTGACATTGAGCAAAACAACCAGGAAAAGCCAGCGGAAACACAAACTCATGTTGACGCTGCTCTGACTGAACATACTGCAGCCAAAAATCTTGACGTCCCGGCTGCGAATAGTACAAATAGAGAGCGCTCAGTTGAGAGCCATACTCCATCCGTCATCCTTCCGCCCGGCATGACTCAGGAGGAGTACGAACGTCTCGTGGTCAACCGCAAGGACCTAACCGAGTCGCAGCGCAAAGAACAGAAGCTACTCGCGAGGAGACTGGATCAGCAGAAAGACAAAGAGTCTACACCGCTTGTGCCCAGGAGCCAAAGCTCACAGAAGTCGGCCGACCGGTCAAGGAAGGACATTCCGAGCACAAACTCTGATGAGAAAGATCCCGCAGCACCAAGCTCCAGCTCGATCGACTCACGGCCTCCAAATGCGACACAGCCTACGAGAATTCCAGCTTCGGTAGCATCTAGTACTCCCAAGCCTATGCCGGCGAAGCAGCCGAAGTCTGCGCCGCCCAAACCAGCATCTACTATGTCACACAGCGAGACTCCGATCAGGACTGTGGGCAAGAAGAAGCTGCAGCAGCACGACAATGTTGCAACAACTGCTTCCTCGGTAGAAAGCAAGAAGCATCAGAATCCTCCTTACCGCCAGCCGCAACAAAGAAAATCTCTTCTTTCTTCAAAGTCTGCTGCAGCACCATCACCTGTTTCTCTTACGAACTCGAGGTCATTGGCACAAGTTAGGGAAGCTCTCAAGTCATCGCGAGCTGGTTCCAGCGCGTCCACACCGCAACCAGCCTCGGCCGCGGCGAAGTTAGCTGCTTTGAAAGGAGCCGCGCAAAAGAAAAAACCATTTAGCTTGAGTGATGACGACGACGACGAAAGTGAAAGCGATAGTGGTTCTGAGTCTGACGATGGTGCAGATGACAAGAAGGAGCAGGTCGTCAATGCATCTACTAAGGTGGTCAATGGGAAGGGGGTAGGAAGCGTAATTGTCAGGCAGCGTACTCCTAGCGAGACTGGAAGCGATGATAGTGACGACGACGACGATGATTCGGAGCTGTAATTCTGGTACGAACAACTAGGTATGTCTTGGATGTTGAGACGTATGACATGCACCGACTGTGGCGTAGAATTGGCCGCCAGCAATACATGGATACGATTTGAGTGGCGCCTTCCCAGAGGAAGGGAAAAAAGCATAGGATAACATACTTGCTTGCATACATGCAAATCTGGCCATCCGGTGCCATGGACGTTCCTACCTGTGCTTAAATCGTTTTCGTGGCTGCTCAAAATTATGCTCAGAAGGTCAGTCCTTACCTCCGAAGTTCATGAGAAGCGCTTCGACCTGTATTGTGCGTATTACAACTACGTTAGGTGAGAATTGAACTTTCTGTACATATTCCGAGTCTGACCACGCTCGGTTCACTTTCCCTGCTCAGCGGCTCTCCGTAACACCTCCGTCTTTATGTCGCGTCACCTCACTTCATGGTATCACCGGACTGCTGCGCACTGATCTCACAGACACAGTTTTAGACTTCTGCGGCGGTCTAAGCGAGATAGACACTTGATCGCTTCGATACTGAAGATCAGAAACGCAAAGACATGTCAAGCGACTCGATGCAAGCGACCTAGGTACCGCGAGAATCACTCTTTACGAGGACACCTGCATGAAAATGAATCTCAGAGAGCATTCCCAGCCAATCAACTCTTCTCGTTGCACCAGACTCGAGTAGGTGGAAGAAGCTGGGCTGAACCATGGTTCAACGCGTTATCCTGGTACAGGATAAAGCTGTGTAACAGACCCCGGGGCTGAGTTATGCTACCCCCGGGCCCATTAATCCTCAAACCTGTGGGTGATGCCAGTCTTTCCTTCCCTTCTCTTCTTTAGGCGCTTGTTGCATTTGGTAGATCTCATATCACAATGCCCAATAACGACAGCTCTTCCACATTGTCCGGTAGCGGTGGCTCAGCCACCATCGCCGCACCCCTAACGGGCGCTTCCTCCGCTCCAAATCCAATGCATTACTCACGCGGATATCAGAAGCTGAGCTGTCTCATGGGAAGACTGCCAGAGTTCGCGGTGTATAAACGCTTTGGTGCCCTGAACACCCTCAATCTCTTGTACTTGCAAACCGAGCTCGCAGACCTTGAGCGCCAACTACACGAGACGTCCGAGATTGCTGCATACAGCCCTGACCTTCTTGAGAGCCGATCAGACTTCGACTGGACTTCTATAGTCCGAACTGACGCCTCTGGGAACCATACCGAGCAATACAAACTCATTATACAGATACGGGGGGCACTGCAGCAGTATAGTTGAGCTGTCCTTCCCTCTAAGTAGCGCGTCTAATCTCGCACAGATGAGCAGCTTTGGCTCCAAAGCCAGATCACGAGGCTGTCGAAGCCCTACGAGACGGACGTGCATTGGCTCCGGCGCTGGATGTGTCGAGAGAAAAATGGCAATCTGCAATGCCGGGGGTTAGAGGAGGAGCTTTGGCACAAAACACCACACGAGGACCTTGTTGCCATCCGGGCAAGGGAATACAGTGACACATGGACGAACTTTTTTGCCACAAGATTTGTGATTCTCTACCATCGACATATTGGCAGATATATCCACAAAGTAAGCACAACCTGGGAAGACCTCTTTTCATTCTGATATGTTTATAGGTGTCAGACGAGTCTGAACTAATTGACAACGTTGTTTATACTGAGCGAAGCGGTGCTCGATGGATGGCGGCTTTGACAGCAAGCCTATCATCTGCGTTCCCAGTTGCATCGATCGTCATTCTTAACGAGTACGAGAATATTCACATTCGGCTTGGTATCCTTGCGATCTTCACCATCTTATTCTCAGCTGCACTAGCAGTACTATCACCTAACAAAAAGCTCGAAGTATTTGCAGCTTCAGCTGCGTACGTTCACTACTTGGTGATATAGTATTCTTTCTAACATCTATTAGGTTCGCAGCAGTTCTTGTCGTGTTCATCAAGAATTAACAGATCAGGTGCTCATGTACTTGTTAGCAGCATAAATAGTTGCCACACAAGCCCTCTCCTTTCTAGCGCAAGTATAAAACTTTCATTATCGCAAGTTATCGGACATCGAACTACGACTGCCTTGAGCAAAACCACTATCCCAACCATAGATTCGCATACGACAAGAGCTTACCACTGTTCATCTTTTCTTGCGTGACGCCTTCTGTCCGTCACTCGTCCCGTTATCTCCGTCGTCTTCACTCGCATCGCTGCCGCCCGGATCGCCATCGATGACGGCCTCTTGAGGATTAAGGAAACCTCGGGGCCTGGAAGGCCTTGGGGCGTGGTTACTTACCTGAGCAGCGGTCGCGTTGACTGCATTCAGCGTATCCAGGTGAGTCGCTGGCGGCCCATGTTGTCTTTGTGGCATGAATCCTGTCGGCGTTAGTCTGTCGTCTTGATATGTGGCTCGATCTGACGAAGGCCTACTATCTGTGTTCGAGAACCATTGAGGGTCATCACGCCTTTGTGATGGGTTTCCGTGCGTCGTACTCGCGGCCAAGCCTTGTCCCCCTACTCCTACTGGTTGGTGCCAAAATCCTGTTTGATGATCTCGACCGGCCGATGTCGTTGTTTGATGAGTTGCTGCATTGCTTTGGCCAGTCCCACTAAACTGTGTGTTCAAGTCTACTGATTGATTAGACTGCGGCGGGCCCGCTCCACTTGGTTTGCGCTGTCCGGAGCCCCCACAAGCTTCTTGGATGATGGCACCAGTGGGGTCAAGGATACCAGATGTCAGAGGATACCGACCGCCCGAGCTGTCTCCTCCTCCCTCATTACGCTCGAGACCAGGGTTAAGCTTGCAGTCAGCTGGATCAGGGACTCTTGCCGCGCCGAACGTCCGCCCAACGCCCTCAACAGCAAGGCCTCCATCTGTCGCGATTGACAATGCATCTGTGCCGCCTACCGAGGAATCACCGTCTCTGTAGGTGGTCTCAGTCTGCCAATAATACGGACCAGGTGGGTGAGTCAACTGCTGGTCAAGAGCTGCAACTCTGCCATCCGGAAACCGTTCTTTATCTTCGATCTCATCCTGGGTTGGACTCCTAGTGCGATACTCGACCTGATCCCTAGGGCTTCGACTCCTTTCTCGAGCAATACCGTCAGACGATGCGGCTCCATGACGGACAGAGGACGAATCACGTCTAGCTGTTGTTGGAACTGATATGGAGGTATCGCTTTGGGACAGTTGTCTGGCGTTTCCAAAAGGATCTACTAGGATGGTAGGAGTAAATGGACCGGCAGACTGGGGCTCATCGGAAGATATTGATTGGCTGCGTTGGTCAACTAGATGCAGCTGAAGCTGACTGTCGTCATCGGCCGCGGTAGAGCTCTGTTCAGCGTCGAGTTCAGCGGATGACGGTGGGTTACGTGCTGCAATATTCTGTTCCAGCTGATCATCGGCACTGTGGAGTGCATTGTGTTGTTCTGTTACGCAGTCAGCTGTGTTCATACGAAGGAGGTCTTCAGCTACAAACCAGAAGGCTCATCCTTACGCTCAGTCACCTCATCGTTCTGCGGATCAGGCTTTGGCTCTTGCTTTCCTGACATCTTGATCAGTACTGCTTGAGAAGAAGCAGATCAGGCAAGGGCAGAATCACGGTTAGAACATGATATACTGGGCAGATACAATCAAGTTGGTTGTTCTTTGTGTCTGGGAGTTGCTTCTGCAAACTTCTGACATATAGCTGGCATGCTCGTCTGCAGTGACGACGCAGAGACGGCGTCGTAGCAAGAAGCAGCACGTTTGATATGGATGCTAACATAGAGAATTGGGTTTTACATCTGGATTGCAACAACAGCCAAGGCATTGTCAGGTGAGCTTTGTGCTTGAAGTTGTTGTCTGCTATCCAACGATGTTGTCAACCAAGTGCAGTCCCTTTGGAGCATGTCGTATCTAGTTCCGCAGAGGGATCTAGCAAGCACTACAAGCACGCCTACAAGCCCGATGTTCTACACAAGAGGACAAAGGCACGAATGTACAGAAAACAGGACAGAGCTTTTGATGGACCGGTTTAATGACAGGAGATATGCGAATGCGCTCCTTAAGAAGCTCCAGCCCCTACACGCAACCCAATGGTGGTGCATGCAGGCACATGCAAATCACGTTCGACATTTGAAGGCGACCAGACCTGCTCCTCCATACATCGAAGAATGGTAGTACTCCGCGGCAATGTCAGACGGGATAATCGACTAGTAGAGAAGCAGGCCATGAGTGCTCGAATGAAACAAGCAAATACAGACAGGAAGAGCTGTACGGTGGATCAGTCGACATTGGTTTCCTCTATCGTGACTCCTTAACACAAAAGGCTCGTCTATAGTTTTAAGAAATTATCAATACCACTTCTTCGCCAATCTGTTCAAAGGTAAACTTGCAAAGTTGTCGCTTTGTACAATAGATCTAAGAGAATATAGCATTATATTTGCTTTAGGCGGTGCACGAGAGAGGTTGATAAGAGGTCTGTCGAAGTTGATACTCCGCTTGTGATAGCTTTAGTGTATGTTTATGCCGCTTTTCACTCTCGCAGGCTACAGCAGAGACGTCTTGTCACTGACTTAGTAAAGTTGCAAAGGCTCTAGTGTGTGGATTTGGACATACTCCACATTATCACTGTATATTCCGCCACGCTCGCCCGAAATGAGCTCTATAAGGCATGTGATATTAACACATGGCGATAGCACGCTCGAGGAACGTGTCGGCTCTGAACAATATTTTATCGAATGCCTTATCGTGCTGTTCACCCCTTTGATCCAGGGGTGATCCTGCCAAGAGTGTATATGATCACGTGACTAATGGCAGAAAGTCCTTAACGACAGCTGAACTTACTGGCAGTTCCGAACTTGTATCCTCTTATAGTAAGCGCACACATCCCTCGTATAGCTCCCAAAGCACGTGTACAGACTGTGAGACGATTGTCCAAGCTTAAAACAACGAGTCTCTATACAAACGACATAATGAGCTTGAATCCTGGACACGCGCGTACCATGCCCGAGCTTGCATTACAGTCTAGTGAAAAAGGGGCAATCCAAACCCTTCCACCAGCCTCTAGTGTCGTAGTGAATTCTCCATTGTGTTCAGAAACTGCTCAAAAGCCATCCGATCATTCAGGTTCACGCTGACGAGCTCTAGCCTCCAAGGTTGACCATTACCAGATGCCTCACTCCTCGGACTATCACTGCCAGCAATATTCTTCTTCTTACTGCCACCAGTGCTGCCAACACTTTTCGCAAGATCTGACTGTGTTCCTCCTGCGCTATTCACGGCCTGGTCCTTGTACCCAACACTGAGAGCTTTTGCAGGCTTGGCACTCTTCAAAGGGGACAAATCCTGTGGATCGAGTTTGGGCGTGGCATAGTTTGGCTTCTTGTTGTTGATCATGATCTGCTGGGACTTAGCATACCTACCAAACCCAGAGACCACTGAAGCATTGTACATTCCAATGTCTTTGGGTGTTGGCTGTGATGATTCTCAGTCTGATTGGTCGAACTAAGAGGCAGTTACTTGAGACTTGGCTTGGATGGCAGGTATAGACGATTAGCTTTGGGCAGACACGAGGGGGCATCTCGCTCGTAAAAAGGGTATATGAATCCGTGCCTGCGCAATGACCGGCAGTGACAGACAAACGGCAGCGATATGTCACTAAGAACCTGAAACGGTTGGGTCTGGCGCAGCTTCATGACCCGCTCTCCAAGTTGGTCATCGCGAAGGCTGCTTGAAGCTACGTTAGGGCACCTGAGGATGTGAGAGGTAAATTGGCATAGGGAGCACGCTTTGGTCAACCTAATATCCTTTGCCGCTCATCACGAGGACCTCGAGTTGAGGAGCGTCTGAAGCAACAAGGAAATCAGCTACACACAGGTCTAAGAAGCGTTTTAGAGTTTAGTGCCTACGAGTCAAAGGCTAAGTGAGGGGATACGCACGATTCCGTTCGCTCTATTGCAAAAGAAGGTAGATGTATTGTAAAAGAAGGTAGATGAGGAGCGACCTTCACGTCGGAAACAGGTCACTTGCCACCACAATCTGGCCAATGCCTTAGTATGGAGAAGTCTAGAAGCCAAGCAGTCAACACTAGCTAGCCAAAACTACGCTGTATTGGCAGAAAGCACAACTTACGAACAGAATACACGCGACCCAAACACAAGAAAAGTTCTGGATTCTATCGTCTCGCCATCATCCTTTGTTCAGCATCCGCTCTAGGATTTTTCATGTCTGAATATACGATACCTAACAACCTCTTTATGGCTTCCTAACCAGGAAAACCAACTGTTGTTTGTAGGACTACTGGAACCGGCTATATCGATAACATTACATTCCACTTCGGACCTGCAACATTGTACAGCTGACAAGTGCAACCTTCCCAGGCGCCATCACCCGACGCAACTGGCGTATCTCAGCGACGCCCCCTTTTCACAAAAATTTGCAGCACAGCAAAGTTGCTCACATCTGCTCCTAGAGCTCAGGCATTTAGGTTGTCGCTATAAAACAAATTCGGTGGACCGTGGTGTCAAGGTTGATGTAGTGACCATGGACCGAAACTGCTGAACAACGAAATGCCAGTTGCTAAACCCTCCCGACCAGCAGCTCAGCGCGCCTTCAAATCCACTCAAAAGTTTTGATACCAACAACTCACCTAGACAGGTGCTAGATGTCAAGCACGAATCCTGTATGCCTGTCTAGAAAATGCTCTGCAAATCTTGCGTCTCGAAAATATACGGTAATCCACGGATCGACCGGCTAATGATTGGCTTTGACAACGCAGCCCTTCGATATTGGCACGAGTTCCGGTGGTCTGGAATAATGCTCTCTGAGCATAGCTTATAAGGCCTTCTCGCCAGCTGGCTATCATGATTGCCCGAGTCCTCGACATGCGGATTTCCGTCAGTACTCGAGGCGCCAGTGCGACAGGTTCCGATCCAATAAAACCCCATTAGCGCTTCTTGAGCTTCAAGAGATGGCACCTCGATGTGCAACGTGAGCATGCTGTGTAACAGTGCTCGAATCTATTACCTGTGGCTTCGGCTACCCAGTAACGCCTCGACTCCTTCTGTGGACAGTGAATGTACAATTAGCTCGGTTTTCTGAGTAGCCACTTTGTCACGTTTCTGTCTGGACTTAGACCCAGCCACCATGGGAGATGCAGAATCTCTCTCCGGAGCCACCGCGACGTATAATACCTTCAGAACCTCGAACAAACGACCCGCAAGATGCAGCGTCGACCACTTCAAGTCACTATACTCTCGGGGACTACCACGAGATCGCGACCATGATGGCGCACTGGCCTGTAACTGCGATCTTCGAGCGTTTTGGCCTCCTCAATTATCTGAACATCCTCTACATTCAGGCAGAGCTCGAGATGCTGGAGCAAGGTCTACTAGAGCTGGCGCGGCAGGACAGGGCTAGTCCGGACAAGTGGCGCTAGCAATATTTCAAGGCTTTCAACTACATGTTTGAAGGTCTGAGAGAGTCCGGCGAAGCAGACGACAGTCGATGGCGGGCTATCCTCCGCATGCGAGAGCTATTGAAAGAGTACAGTATGTCTGAAGCACGTGTAGCGATGGGGGGAATAAGTTGGCTGATTAAAAGCCAAGATGAAGCCACCTTGTCGGGCAGCAAGACCGCACAGCTCCAGATGCCCAGTAAGGAAGAGTCAGAACATATGCAAAAGTGGATGATGGACGACGGTAATGGCACGCACACCGAAATAGTGAGCTGCGATCGCCGAATCTGGCAGGATACGCCGCTGGCCGATATGGTCGCTCTCTGCGCTAGAGAGTACTCCGATCCAATATCCAACTGGATATACGAGAAGGCTTTGGGTTGGTACCATCAGAGGATACGCTACAGGTTCGCGAAAGTAAGAGAATGTCACCGTTGATCGTAGCTATCATGCTCGCAGACCGCAGGAAGGAGG
>Ga0066648_10001666_pt1 | contig 11730 bp, 12 predicted proteins | sample CryGeyCG12114_NA_FD_59537 | JGI IMG/M metagenome (GOLD analysis project Ga0066648, IMG submission 59537) | Groundwater microbial communities from aquifer - Crystal Geyser CG19_WC_8/21/14_NA | ecosystem: Environmental > Aquatic > Deep subsurface > Groundwater | place: USA: Utah: Grand County... | reverse complement strand
TAGGATTTAGGCATGCGGCTCCCCGCAGCTTGGGGACTTTAACGTTAGTGCTCAGCCTTATACGCCGAGGCTGCAGCCTCACTGCCGCGAGCTTGCTACCGCGAGCTGAGTTGGCAGGCTTGTCAACATTGCCCACCTCAAGTTTGTGAAAGAAGCAAATGACCACACTACCTGACGAGGGCTACAGCGTTCAACCCTCCTGATTCATTGAATAGCACCTTGATCCGCGCACACTCTCTTCCAAGCAACCATGTCTACCAAATCCTCCTCGCGCAACCGCGACTCCGGCAAATCGGCCCTCAAACGCCTGTCGCACGAGATCCAAGACCTCCAATCCTCTCCTTGCGAAGCAGTCCTACATCTTGGCCCTGTCTCCGACGAAGACCTTTTCCACTGGGAGGCAGTGCTGAAAGGCTCAAGAGATCCATCCTCGCCCTACTGCGGCGGCCTCTGGCTGCTGACTATCCAGGTCCCTGCGAACTATCCGCTTGCGCCGCCAAAGGTTCAATTTGTCACACCCATCTGTCATCCCAACGTACACTTTTCCACGGGCGAGATCTGCTTGACCCTGCTGACGACCGAACATTGGGCACCCACCTACACGTTGAGCAGTACCATGAGTGCAATACAGCAGCTCCTCAGCGATCCTGGTTTAGATAGTCCATTGAATACGGACATATCAAACCTGTACAGAGAGAACGACGGCTTAGCCGCGGAGGGTCTGATCAGATTCTGGACAGGCGAGAAGAGGTGGGCTGGTGAGGGAAAGGGCGAGTGGATCAGTGAGAGGAGGCCAGGAACAGGCGGATATCTCGGACACTGAGGCCGCTAAAGCCCCAGATATTGAAATTACATGCGGACGGTTTTGAGTTGGTTTGCTCGATAATCCGCTCTGGCAGAAGTGTATGAGGCCAGGGATACTTGCCATGTTAGCGAGGCGTATGGATAGAATGACCAATCATTTCAAGGGCTCATGATCAGATCTTCATCGTGGTTTTGGCCACATTATATAGCAGTAGCCAACTCATGGAGCTTCCTAGGCTTGTTGGCCCGTTCGCTGTGCCACAGCCTTGCTCAGCCTTGTGATTTCTTTTCCACCACCACGGCCTAACTTCCAACTACCACCGCTCCATAACTTGGACATGATAAAGCGTGTTCTGTGTGGCCTTTAACGCCCATCTGGTCAAGTTCGATAGTGAGTTCCACTACAGTGCGTTTATTCGCTCTCTCAATCATAAAGCCATATTTCAGCGTGCAACGGAAAAACAACACTACCGTGAATAAGGACAAACTGGCTGGGTCCTCGAACCAGATACCACCTCCAGAAAAGCCTTGTTCAGAGACATCTCGAAAGATCAAACAAATCCGTGTCATACAACTCGCAGACCCCATGACTGGCAGTGGTCCACTCCGCCTCGACATAAAGTCAACCAGGTAGGAAGTCTGCTCCTGCAGCACGACGCCGAAACGATCAATAGCTCACGATACCGTACCGTGTGCGACCAAACAAAAACGAAGCAACGATGCCTCCAGCCAAACCACTCTCCCCGCAAGCCTTCCTCCACACACAACTCTCCCTCCTCGCGCACGAACAAGCCAGTGAAACGTCGCAGAACAGTCTGCTGCTCTCGTCGGCGCCGCCGACGGCGCTCGCGCGCGCGGGCCTCGCCATCCTCAACCTGTGTGTCTCGTCGCTCCGCACGGGTCTAGGCGGGCGGACGGTGCTAGAACTGGCGCTCGACTCGGCCGTCGTGGCCAAGGACAGCCGGGGCGAACTGCCCGAGCATGGGGTGCGCACGGGCGACATCGTGCGTGTGGGGGAAGTGCCCAAGGGGACGGCGAAGAAGAAGGAGGTCAACGAGTTGAAGGGGTTGGGTGTCGAGGGCGTGGTGACCAGCGTGGGCGAGAGGGCTGTTTGGGTGGCTGTGGGGAAGGAGGGCGGGCAGGGCGAGGAGGTCGATGTGCCGGATGGGAGGTTGTGGGTGTGAGTGTGCCATTACTGCTATTACCCGTACCTGTCCAGAGAAGAACATTTTGCTGATTCAGATTCGGGATTTGGGACGGTAGAGTCAAACTGGCCAACGACGTGACATACAAGCGGTAAAAAGCCCCTCATTTCGCAGCCCCCTGCTCAGGACCGCTTTGCTAATCTATCCGCAGCATGAACCAGACCCTTAACATCCTCTTCAGGACCCCTGAACAATCCTACACGTCGCTGCAACGCGTGCTCTTCGGCGTTTCACCACCTGGCCCACCGGACCCGTCTCTCGTGAAGAACATGCAATTCCTCGACCCGTCGCTGAACCCGTCTCAACAAGACGCCATCAGATTCGCTCTTTCCTCGCCCGACATCGCGCTCATTCACGGCCCGCCGGGGACGGGCAAGACGCACACGGTGATCGAGCTGATCCTGCAATTCGTGCAGCGGGGCCAGCGCGTCCTCGTGTGCGGGCCGAGCAACATCTCGGTCGACAACATGGTGGAGCGCCTCGCGGCCACGGCGCCGAGCACGCCCATCGTGCGGCTGGGCCATCCGGCCAGACTGCTGCCTAGCGTGCTGAACCACAGCTTGGAGGTCCTGACGCGCACGTCCGAAGCGGCGGGCATAGTGCAGGATGTGCGGCGCGAGATGGACGAGAAGACGGCGAGTATACGCAAGACGCGCAGCGGGCGGGAGAGGCGGGCCATTTATGCGGATCTGAAGGGGTTGAGGAAGGAGTTTAGAGAGAGGGAGGGCAAGTGCGTGGATGGCTTGGTGAGAGGGGCCAAGGTCGTGCTTGCGACTTTGCATGGGAGTGGGGGCCGGCAGTTGAAGAACGTCGAGTTTGATGTCGTGGTTGTCGACGAGGCGAGCCAGGCCTTGGAGGCGCAGTGCTGGGTCCCAGTCGTGATGGCCGGGAACAGCGTGAGGAAGTTGGTGTTGGCGGGGGATCATTTGCAGTTGCCGCCGACGGTCAAGAGTAGTGACGACAAAGAAGACAAGGAGGACAGGAAGAAGCGCATGAGAGGGCTGGAGGAGGAGCTGGAGAAGTTGAGTCTGGAGGACGAAGAGGTGAAGAGGGCGAAAGGGTGGAATCTGGAGATGACGATGTTTGAACGGTTGGTGGACGTGCATGGAGAGGGGATCAAGAGGCTGCTGAACACGCAGTATCGCATGCACGAGAGCATCATGCGGTTTCCGAGCGACGAGTTGTATGGAGGGAAGCTGGTCGCGGATGAGGCTGTCAAGGCGAGGTTGCTCAAGGAGCTACCTGACGTGGCTGAGACGGAAGACACGAGCGAGCCGCTGGTGTTCTACGATACCCAGGGCGGGGAGTTTGGAGAGAAGACAGAGGACGACGTGATGCCCAATGGGAAAGTCAAAAAGAGCGTGCTGCTCGGGGATAGCAAGAGCAACGATCTGGAGGCCGAGGTTGTGAAGATGCATGTTGGCAAGTTGATCGAAGCCGGGGTCAAAGAAGACGACATTGCCGTTATCACGCCCTACAATGCGCAGTTGGCCGTGCTAAGCGGGCTGTTGAAGGAGAAGTACCCCGGTTTGGAGCTGGGAAGTGTGGATGGTTTCCAAGGAAGGGAGAAAGAGGCTGTTGTGGTGAGCTTGGTGCGAAGCAACAGTGAACACGAGGTCGGCTTCCTCGCGGAGAAGAGGAGACTGAACGTCGCCATGACACGGCCGAAGCGGCATCTCTGTGTGATTGGAGACTCGGAGACGGTGTCGAGAGGAAGTCCATTCCTGAAACGATGGATGAAGTACTTGGAGGAGAATGCCGACTTGAGGTATCCTAGCCTCGACGACCTCGAGCTGGGCTGAAGAATCATGTCTGGAGTTGGATATCCATGCCTGTCGCTCCGCTGCTTGCCCTTGCTTTGCGTGCGTGTGCTGGTGCCCTCCTGTTGTAGCAAAACTTGGGGGATGGGTTTTACTACTTCTATCATCTATCTCGTGTATTGGCCTCGTTGCCTGCTCCTCACCACGACCGAGATTTTTGTGCTGTTGTGTTCCCGAAGCACCGAGATGGCCATTCATACCCTCAGCAAGTCATCTGATTCGCATCGCAATTCCACCTCTCATGGCTCTGGAGGGGCTGCTGCAAAGCCGTGCATACCTGAGTAGGTAAGACACTTTGAGGGGTTTGAAGCAGCAGTCGCCTTGTCCTCAGAATACATTATCCCATCCTATATTAAAGGCACTACTTCAATGTCGTGGTGACGCCTGGGACTCTCGTATCGATGCTCTGGACATGTGGGCATTCTCGGTAGAGCACAGCAAGCCTTGAAACATACTTCTGCCTGATAGTCCTCCTTGGTCAGAAAGGTGTGATACCTGCTATGGCTGCACGGTGACTTGTCAGATCTAATCTCTTCTCGCCTTTCGGTCGATTCGCGACTTCCACGTCAGCGCTTGATCTCCCAGCTCTGGGCATCTTGCTCTAGAAAATCGTTATTGTGCTCCATTGTTGCTTGACGTTTGGCCAGAAACGCGGCCACTGCTTGGCGACGTTGTGGTTCGACAAGACTGAGGTGTTCTTCTTCAGCAGTGGTATAACTTAGCCAATGTGTCAAGGAGGTCAACGGTGGTTAGGAGACGGCCAGCCTTGGCTGGTATGATAGTATCACAGTAGGCGAGATTGGGACATGGCTAGGCAAGGCTGGGCGTGCTTGAGTGCCGAATCAGAGCGTAGATTGTGAGGGATGGATGAAACCATGGAGACGATGAGTGTGGCAGTGCAATAATTACGTGTGATAGAATGGAACCCACTCTAACTTATGGTCTGGCGCGAAGCATGATTCATCGGCGGCGAAAACAAACAGCAGACGGATATGCCGCTGCGCCATGTTCCTATCATAGAAATTACAGTGCAACATGACTTCAACACAGGTGACCGGGGCTGCAGAACATGAACATAACATGCCTAACCATCATCATGTCCGCAGCCCCGGGTTGGTTGTTCCGCAAGCCTAAGTTAGAGGTTGTCTGGATAATGGTTGGTCGAATCAACGAAGGAGCTCTACGACTGGGGCAAAGGTTCACGGGTTAAGGGTTAAGGGCAGGATTCTTGAGCCGGTACGGCTAAGCTACGATAGTAAGGACTCCGGACTCAAGACTCAGGAGGCTCCTTTGGCTCACCCATGAATAACTTACATGATGCATCGATCATGATCTTTGCTTTTGCCTTTCTCTCTTTGTATCCAGGCACGCCAGGATTCCAGGCTTCCAGGATTCCAGGCCCACTACTGACCCATCTGGGTCTCGAGCGACTCTTTTTTTTGATTGCGCTGACACCAATCACTGGGTTGGAGGCGGGTGGAGCGTGGAGGTGGAGCATGGCGCCGCCATCGAGGCTCCTTGAGGCTTGGGCAAGTCCCGACTCCCAACCCTGGAAGCATTAAGGGTAGGAGCGCCACCGTTAGGTCAAGTTAGGGGACAATGCAGCGCTTGATAGGGGCCTCCAGGCCCGTGAATAATGGGCTGTGGCGGGTGCGGGTACAAGATACAAGGTACGGGTGTGGATTACAGGGGCCAAGGCCATACCATGACACGACACGCGTTATCCCGACTCGGAGTCTGCTACCCATTATTGCCCAGGCCACTCACTGGCCACTCACCGGCACTGGATGCTGTAAGTTAGGTGGATTCGACGTTTGTGGTCCCAACCCGAATCTGAACCTGTGAACTTTCGAATCCGCCGTCCGACACTTTTGTTGATTGATCGACATCACTGTCATTCCCTTCTCCACTACTAAGCACTCATACTTCCCCCTACCCTACCCTACCCTACCCTGCCCTGCCCTGCTCTCCTGTTCATTCTTGCCATCAATATCCCTTCTTCATCTTCACCTTCATCTTCATCACCATCACTGCTTCTTCATACCATACCGACCGCCATTCGTTTCCGTGTCGCCCTTTCCCCAACTATCTACTACTACTACTTCTAATACCATCTTCGTGTCGGGAATCCTCACTCGTTTCGGATCCCTTCCATCAGCTTTCCAACCGCTGCAACTCACGACTTTTCAACACGACCGGTTTTTGATCCCAACGACTACCTAGGTACATTGTGCCTGTTCTCACGTTTCACAACATCCAAACATCAAGATGAAGACCTTTTCTACCGTCCTGCTTGCTGCAGGCCTGACTTCCGCTGCCACGCTCAAGCGTCAATCAAGCAGCGTGCCCACAGTCTCTGTCAAGGGCAATGGTAAGAGACGTCCCATGTATACCTTGCACCCTCTTGCTGACCCCCATCTTAGCCTTCTTTGCTGGAGATGACAGATTCTACGTTCGTGGCGTCGATTACCAGCCGGGTGGTTCCTCCGATGTGAAAGACCCTATCGCTGATGAGGCGGGCTGTTTAAGAGATGTTGCAGAGTTTCAAAAGTTGGGCCTCAATGCTATCCGCGTATACACTGTTGACAACACCGCCAACCACGATGCATGCATGAATGCTCTGGCAGATGCTGGCATCTACCTCATCCTCGACCTCAACACTCCTCTTTACTCGCTGAACAGAGCCGACCCTGGCCCGTCCTACAACGACGTCTATCTCCAGAGTTTGTTTGCCACAGTCGATGCTTTCCACGGTTACGACAACACTCTCGCTTTCTTCTCCGGCAACGAGGTCATCAACGATGGTCCGACCTCAGCGGCTGCTCCTTACGTCAAGGCTGTCACGCGCGACCTCCGTCAATACATCCGTAATCGCGGATACCGAACGATCCCAGTCGGTTATTCCGCAGCAGATGTCAGTGAGAACAGACTGGAGATGGCCGAGTACATGAACTGCGGCACAGATGACGAGCGATCCGACTTCTTTGCCTTCAACGATTACTCTTGGTGCGACCCTCAAACCTACGAAGGGTCTGGCTGGGGCGAGAAGGTCAAGAACTTCACCGGCTACGGTCTTCCCCTCTTCCTCTCCGAGTACGGTTGCAACACCAACACCCGTGAATGGAATGAAGTCCCCGCTCTTTACGGCACAGAGATGACTGCTGTCTACTCTGGCGGTCTCGTCTACGAGTACACCATGGAAGCCAACAAGTACGGTATCGTCCAGATCAATGGGGATTCTGTCACGGAGCTTCCCGAGTTCGCGACCTTGCAAGCTGCCTTCGCCGCCACAGCCCACCCTGAGGGTGACGGCGGTTACAACTCGACTGGTGGCGCATCTGGCTGCCCTTCTTACGTTGCAGGATCCTGGGATGTTCAAAGCAATGCTCTCCCAGCCATCCCAGCAGGTGCTGTAAAATACATGACCGAAGGTGCCGGAACTGGCCCTGGTCTTACTGGTACTGGTTCGCAAAATGCCGGCGGTGCTTCCACCGGCACTGCCACGCAAGGAAGTGGTCAAGCCACCCAGACTGCAACATCCTCCGGTAGCGGCAGTACCTCTAGCAGCTCCTCTGCAGCTGGTCATGTCATGACCCCACAATGGTCCGTTGCACCTCTTGCCGCCGGTGCTGTTGTTGTCGTATCAACATTGTTTGGTGCTGCTCTGCTATAAAGTGGTACATGGAAGCATCAGGCTTGGTTGTACACGAAATATCGTTGATGTTGGTTTTATTTTAGCCTGGGTTAGACGGTCAGCATATCTGGTTTTTTTTTGGTTCAAGGTTTTCTTGTCACAGGCGAATATGAAAATGACCGGGTCGTCATGCAAACGAAATCTTATATTTAGAATAAAATTGGTCATGTGTACCATTGTCCTACAATTATCTGTTCTTGACACTATCTATGCCCTGATTCAGGCGGACAGGAAACCGTGATTACTGTTCCGTCCAAAGGAAATCTCCCTGCTTTGCCGACCTCGGCCAAGTTATTCGTACATGGCTGATGGTCGGTGCGGGGCGGGGGAGGGACTTTCTGATCGCGTTGGGGTTTTCCTCCCCTCGCGTAGCGCCGGTTGTTGGTATGGTGTGTCATGATGTGTCATGATGTGGATTGGTCGTGGGTGTGGTTGTGAAGGACGGGTTTTGGTGATGTGGTGTCGACGTTGGGATATCGTGTGAATGTCGGGGTGCTTGAGTTTGGTTGAGAGGGTGAGGTTCGGGTTTTTAGTAGGGCAGGTAAGAGTCGGCTACTACGCGCTGGAGATGGAGGTTTGGATGCAGGTTTGGAGCTTTGGCCGTCGGCTGAAGAGGGAAACAGGCGAGAAAGGGTTTCGTCGACGCCGGTGACGTTGTGGAGATGCAGGGTGTGCAGGTGTGGGTTGGAGGAGATGAGGCGCGTCAGTTGCGTGCTTGTTAGGCCGGCGCGGGAGATGGATAGGGTGCGGAGGGTGGTGAGGTGGTGGGTTGGGGAGGAGGATGAGTACTGCGGACCGATGCCGGCGAGGGCGTTCCAGGCCGGTGTGCTTTTGGGGGGTTCGGTCCAGTAGTGCAGGGGTAGGCAGGGGTCGTGGATGTAGGGGTGGGAGAACGATAGGGTCAGGTGGTGGAGGTGTGGGAAACGGGTGGCGATGGTGGAGGCGAGGGTTGGCGAGGTTAGTTCGTAGAGGTGCAGGGTCAAGGAACGGAGGTGGCTGAGGGTTGGCGTGGAGAGGATTTCGGTGGCTAGGGCGTTTTGAGAGTTGATGAGGGCGATACGATGGGATGCCGGCGTGGTCGTGGGGGATTTGGGGAGTGGTGAGGTGGTTTGAGAGATTTGGTGGTGGGAGATTGTGTTGTCGTGGTCGTGGTTGTGGTGGAGGAATGCTAGGATGGAGTGGATGCGGCGTGGGAAGATGGAGAGGTCGAGGGTATGGAGGGAAGAGGTGGCGAGGATGTAGTTGTTGTGATTGGTGAGGGCGAAAGAGATGAGTGTTGACAGAGGTAGATATGTGAGGATTTCGTGGAGAATTTCTTGCGGAAGCGTGGTCAAAGTGGGAAGTGCCCCGGGGTTTGTTGGTATGGCCATGTTGGCGGCGGAGGAGCAGATGTGAGAATTAGTCGTGCGGTTAGATGAAGTGTTTGCTGTGGGAGAAGTGAAGGGGTTGTTATCTACGGATTCGTTGCGATTTACTAGAGGTGAGTTTGGCAGCGAGTGTAAATGTATACCCAAAGAAGAATACAAAAGAAGGACGGACAGGGGATGGTGTTGTACAGACATCAACCGTTCTCAACTTACCTTTCCTCCTCGGACATGGTGTAGCTTGTGCTTCGACCATGACCGGACATCATCAGCAACCTGGTCAAGCGAGCCGTCGACAAAGATTCCTAGGTAGGTAGTTGAGAGTCTGCTCTCGTGCCGACTGCTGCCAGCGTGTTGGAGATGACATTAATAGCTGTGGTGGGGCTGAGAGAAGATCATCATGGGTTTCTGAACTGTCGAGGACGAACACAATGACCCGAGACAAGTAGGATAGGTATAGCATCCTCTTCGTGGCTGGTGCTTGGGAGATGGTGATGGTGATCCTTGTCGTTGCCAAAAAAGGATCCAAATCAATATTTTGTGTCGCACAGCATGATAGGTGTTCGATCCCGTTTGGGACACACATAACGGTCTTGTACAAAAGACAGGTGAGTCTCTTCTTACAACAAGACCTCCCTCTTTTCAAGCACGGCTTCCTTTACAGAGACAGAGCGAAAGACAGAAAGCGCTGGAGGACGCCATCATTTGCTTGGATCGAGAACTTGAAGTCAGTCGAGTGACCGTCACGGGCATCGGCCGATCAGGCTCCGCTCTAGCCTCGCCGCGGCAAAGACGTCACACCAACTTCAAGCTAAACCTGGTCTGTCATAGTCCGCATCACGAACCAGGATTCCGGGATCACTATCACTGACACGATCACTGGCACTGGCACAGGGTCGAGAACGGTCAGTGATACAACACCTGGGCACTCACCATCAAATGATGTCCACTATTCAGACGACCATAGTACATGCATAAACGAGCTCATTCTGTTTACATCTATCATTCCTTCCCATCAGTCGTAAGTCATGAGTATTCCATCCGAATCATCGCCACCCGGGAGTACTAGAGCAGCCATTTGTGCCCTCCAACTTTAGGCCACATTCCGTGCTCGCCACTCCTCAAGCATCCTGCTATGTACCACAGGACCATCTTGTCCTACAATAACATGGATGGGCCTCATCTCCAAACAAAGACATCTCTACAAAGATAGCCAGATGTCGGATTCAGCCTCGTCACCACTCTTTTGCTCCGTGTCCAATTGCCTCTTCTGGACAGAGCGACACTTGTACGCCTGCCATGCTACCCAGATCTTCCTTGCAGCTGTTTCAGACTTCGTCCTTCTCTGTACTGCCTCGGCGCATGCCAAGGCCATCGTGCTGGCCTGCTTCTGTCTGTCTAATCTGACTCTATGCCAATGTGCTCTCCAACCCCTTTGAATAGCCTGTGCAGCTCGAATTTGTCGCGAAGGCCCCAAAAGTCTTGAGCACAAAAAGGCAAGTGCAGCCAGAACAAAGTCCCGATCGAAGATGTGCACCTGTGGAGACGATGCATCCGTCGAGAAGAGCCGGGCAAATGAAATGCTGCAACCCAGCCTTGTCAGCCTATATTGCAGACTTCGCTTCTCGCTCGACGTGTCAATCGACAGATATGGCTCATACTCATCGACAATCGCGGTGAAAGCCTTGCCGTCAGCGAAGCTGGTAGTGAAGTTGTGGATAGTTACTGCGTGTGCACCAGCGACTGTCCTAGCCCATGTCTTGAGCAAAGCCTTGCACATCTCGTACTGCGAGCTATCATCCTCATCGACGTCGTTGCAATCGTCTTCAAGGCCTTGACACCTGTTCAGCCATCGTAGCCGCTTGATCTCTAGTCTCACATCGTTCCAGTCGACCAAGCCAGCAAGGCCCCACTTACCCGTCAGTCCCCAGAGTAGCTTCATAGTCTTCTCTCGATAGCCATCAACAATATCGCCAGCTTGAAGACCCTCTAGTAATGGCGTCATACCCCTAACGCCCTGCAAGGCGCCTAGAGCTATCTGGACGTTGTATAGCTTTGTTGTCCTGCTCAAACATGGGAGCTTGAGATGCTCGGACAAAGGCCATTTCCTTCCATTGTCGACCAAGAGTTCTTCGCCATCCGGCATCCATATCGTCGTAGTTGCATCGGCATCGTGAGCGCGCTCGAGACCAGTAGATGAAGTAGGATACAATAACAACTCCACGATACGAGTCAAAAGGATGCCATTACGAAGGTCGATCGCAAGGTTGTCAATATGGTAGGTGTGTTCCTGGAGAGGTTCCTGTACGTGATGAACTTCGTAGCCAAGGAGGTTGAGTGGGCGCATTGGATCGCCCGCAGCAGGATTGAGCAACTTGATCAACTCTTGGACAATCAGCGACGAGGACTTGTAGGCCGACGATGAAACAAACAAGCAAGTCGAAGACGTATTTGGAACAGCAGACTTCCACTGATCGAGGAGTCTGACAAGCATCAAGCTTCTGAGTAGTGTTCTCCGGTATGACCATGCAACATGGTCTTCCGTATCCGGTGGTGGTTTAGAGTCCTCGTTTCGGATCAGGAACGTCTCGAGGAAACGTTGTACTGAACGCCTCGATTTCAAGCTGTTGTTGCTGTCCCTGGTTAGGCATTCTCTGCCAACTACTACTTCTAGCGCCGTCGTCAGGGTTCGAAGGTTGTATGTATCTAACCAAAGATCTGTGAAGTCCTTCCGACGACCAAGGTCCGTCTGTAGTCTGGAGGCCACATGAAGAATGTCTTTCGGTATGCTGAGGGCTCCATACAGTAGAGCCGCTTGGAGCCTTCTATGGAGGAGTGCTGTG
>Ga0066648_10001659_pt1 | contig 11776 bp, 14 predicted proteins | sample CryGeyCG12114_NA_FD_59537 | JGI IMG/M metagenome (GOLD analysis project Ga0066648, IMG submission 59537) | Groundwater microbial communities from aquifer - Crystal Geyser CG19_WC_8/21/14_NA | ecosystem: Environmental > Aquatic > Deep subsurface > Groundwater | place: USA: Utah: Grand County... | reverse complement strand
GCCTCTTTCGCTTGAGTCTTCGGACTCTCTTCTTTCTCCACTTGGCTCTCATCTTCGCTCGAAGTTGACGATTGAGTAAAGATGTGTGGTAGAGACTTGAGAAAGAGGAAAGGTAAGGTTGCGGGACTGGTGTCGGCTGTTTTGTGTGCAGTGCGGAGTCGTGCCTGCCAAGCATTGAACAATGGGAAGCTTACGCGACCTCGTGTTTTGGTCTGACGTCGTCCGCGCAACCTACCGAGGTCATCCCGCTCGGTGCTTTCCGTCTCCGCTCTAGATGTCATTAATGATTTCAGCGATGACGGCTCAACGAAGGTAGAATTGAAGATGGATATAGTGGGATCTGGCTTCAGACTCTTCGCCCGAACACATTTCCACCGCACAGTATTGAGATCTGTCGTATCAAGCCAAGGTCTAGCAAGCATGTCTCAAACACCATCACAAGCATGTACGTCAAGATTGGATCTCCTTGGTGCACATATTTAACATCGTCAACAGGTTGTAATACGCCTGCTGTTGTCAGCAAGGGCTATGTTAGTAGTCCTGCTATGGCTGCTCGAACGATAGCTGATACGTTTTGCAGAAAGAAAAAGGCTCATTCACCACGGTCGATGGCTTGAAGACATGTAAGTTCCTGATCCGAATACACCTGATTGATCTGACTAGGATCTAAACTAGACACAACCGGTCCCAAATCGACCACTGGCATCCTTGTCGTTTACGACATTTTCGGTTTCTTCCCACAGACACTCCAAGGTGCCGACATCCTTGCCGGTGATGAAAACAGCGACAGCTCCCTCAAACATCAGATCTTTATGCCAGATTTCTTCGAAGGCAAGCCAGCAGACATTTCGTGGTACCCTCCGGACACCGACGAGAAGGGCCAGAAGCTCGGCGAGTTTTTCAAGACGACCGCCGCGCCACCGAAAACTGTTGAAAGGCTCGGCAAGGTGATGAAGGAGCTCAAGGACAAGAATCCTGACATCAAGAACTGGGGTGTCCTCGGATATTGCTGGGGTGGAAAGGTAAATACCACTAATCTCCTTCGCCAACTGCACACTGACTCGTGCTAGATCGTCAACCTCGTCTCCCAGCAGAACACCGTCTTCAAGGCGGCCGCAGCATGTCACCCTGCTATGGTCGATGCCAACGATGCGCCAGAAGTGACCATCCCGATCATGATGCTTCCTTCCAAAGATGAAAGCAAGGATGATGTGAACAAGTACCAGCAGAACTTGAAGGTCAAGAATCAGGTTGAGTGGTTCGACAATCAGGTTCATGGCTTCATGGCGGCCAGAGGTGATCTGGAGGACGAGAGTGTGAAGAAGGCGTACGAGAAGGGATACTCACTACTGACCAAGTGGTTTGCAGAAAATCTGTAGGTGTGTGGTCTCAACAGAGGGGCAATTCGCCACTGACCGTAACGTAGTAGCTCAGACTCATCTAAGCTCTGAATGCTTGACAGCAGCGAGACCACCTCAGCTTGAGTGCTACAGATATCGACCAGACAACCAAGAGAGTTGCAGCAAAGAGCTGTGGCGGCTGCCAGGAGTCATGTTGGTATGCCAGCGAGGAATATCAGATAGTGCGGCATCAGCTCCGTTGTAAGGAATGGATCAGTCCTGATGTCGTCTGATTGAGTTATCCCTCGCGATAGCGGAAACTTCTTTTCATCCCGACGCCGGCGTTTTGAGCTCGCTCAGTTGCGAAGATGCCAACCTGGTTCATCGGCACCTCTCGACTTGAAATCTTGTCTTTTGCCATCTCCGCTGCTCGCTTGACCAATATCTCATTCAAGTCGTCTAGATCCATGTCATTCTCGTCTTCGTCGTCGTCGATATTGAGATATGTTTCAGGTACATCGATATGCAGTAGCTGAGGACAAAGCTCAACAAACTGCTTAAGATCAGGTATCCGGATGTGATTCGCCGATGGCCAATCTGCCGATTCTTCCAATTCAAGCACTTCCAGGTTCCGCGGCGGTCTTGGGATTGACGTATTGTCGGTCGTCACTGACCATGATGTGTCGTTCGACATGAATAGGAAGTTCTTCAGTAACCAGGATGTCATTGCCGGGACTGTGACCTTCGTGACGTTCGGAAATGGTTCCGTCAGATGGTTGAAGTAGTATGTATCGTCGCTGCGATGGACCGAGATAGACAACGTCCTGATCTGGGGGAGCCTCGCCTCAACCCGTGCTATAGTATCGAACGGATCGTAGTCAGCACAATTCCGGAAGGATAGGCTCTCGAGACAAACCGGTAGGCTCGTAAGGAATATGTTCCAGAGTCCGACCGTGGTATGCAGATGTGATTCGTTAAGCTGTAGAAAGGTCAAGTTTGGCGGCCAAAAGCCGGCTTTCTGCTGTGCCATAAGGTCGTAGTTCCTTTCGTAGTTGAAAGTTAAACAATTCTTGGAGAGGTTGAGCCAGAGCAAGCTAGTAAGGGATTTGATAGACCGCATAAGCTGCGAGAGATCAAAATCGTAGTCATCTCTCGAGAGGTCAAGCTGCTGCAGCTGGCCACATTTGGACAAGGGTGCAAGAGAAGTGGTGGAGAAAGATACGGCTGGGCCAACAAAAGTTCGCAGTGAATGCTTGGTACGGCTGATGAGTCGTGAAGTCATGCTCTTCTTACTCTCATAAGCAAGCATGCCCATATCAAGATGCTGCACGAAGTCCTCCAAGCCAACACGGCGTGACCTTGATGCTACAGGCGGAGATAGAGTTCGTGCAAATTCGGCGAAATTTCGTGGCGATAAGACAGGTGCCTGGTAGAGGTACTTGATTGCTGAGGCGTACCAATCTCGAGAGACTAAGCAGCACGCCCACATGTCCCTCTGCGCGGCCTTCGCGGAGCGACTCCAGCGAAGAAAGCTGATGACCATGTCAAGGACTTCGTCTGGAAGGTGAGTGACATTCTGTGCCGTGGCGGTGAACTCTATGACTTTCATCTTGATCCGAGTCGGAATGTTTGCCAGAGCGACTGGTAAGGGCCGGAGGTCAGACAACGTATTACCTCGACGGTGGATGTAAAAGGATTGTTTGAGAGGCTATTGCCACGTCGCACGTCATGGCTACAAGGGCTTTCAGCGACTTCGAGTCGAGAATGGGCAGTCACGCGTTCATCCCAAGACACAGCCTGACTGCGATGTCGAGTTTGATACTGGCCAATATTGTCTGACTATCTACCTAAGCATGTTATCCAATCAAGAGCACGAGGCAACGTTACGTCCACCGACAGGGAGGCTTGCGGCTGTTACATAATCAGTGCTTGAGGCTAAATTGTGACTGCCTCAGGCAGTTACGTACATGCCGTCAGCTTTCAATTCCTTCGCAGGTTCTTTATCGCTTCTCAGCCCATTTTCTGAGGTGGTGGAGCGCTCTATGATATCAAGCTCGCACTGGTTCAACCAGATGAGGTTTGCAGGTCTTCGTGAAATCATATCGCAATCGACCACCTAAGTCGACATGCTTCCACTCAAAGCAGATGTGGTTGACGAGTGGCTACATGCCGAGTTGGCTTCCATTCTTGATCGTTTGGCCGATGTACCTAATGTGGCTCTGCTGTCTGCAGATCAAGCACAAGCTTCAGTACCGCTTTCGGCTCCTTGAGGTACCTCATCGCCCTAATGCCAATCGTGTCACTCGCAGATGCGATCGCACGTCTAAGAACGTTAGTAAATGTGGATTTTGACCCTTGAAGAGAACGGCGGCAGGTTCTAGGAACAAACCCACTTTTAAAGCAAGGCTCAAGAGTGCCTATTGTCTGCATTCTGTAGGTGCTTGGTGGTAGAGAGTGGGTTCTTTACGGCTGGCTCAGGTAAGTACCAGAGGTTGCACACTGACTTGCAAAGCTGCTGACTCTTGACTGACGACCAAACTATGATGACGAGGCTACAGGTCCACGATCTCAATCTTGCACATGCATCACATGGGCGGGAATGCTACATTTGATGCTGATCTCAGCCTTCTCGTTCGCTTGCTTGGGCTAACACATTTTTCATTGTTCCCGTTCATCGGCCATTGTTTCTACGCTGTTGCTGGACCTGCCCCCAATTACGATCGTCTCAGGAACAAGACTGCGACCAGATACAACTCTACTGTCTCAGCCAGTGCAACGGCGCCAACGAAGTTGACTGCCACGCACAGCTTGACTGTACGGGCCTCGTCCTTGTAAAACAAATTACCTCAGGACTTGGACACGGTCGAACAGCATGTGAATAGGAAGGTACAAGAATATCTCAAATATCAAAGCAGAACGATTGTGTGCGAGGGTTCAAAGTCATCATACTGTGCAACGAAGGGAAAGTTGCAGATCATGGGTGAATGGTCAATTCGTTGGAAAGAGCTCTCTTGAAGAAGTGCGAACTCTGTCGTATCAATCGCTTAGTCCCAAGTGACAACGAAACGCTACTTCTGACTTAATCTTCTTTCGACTCGCAGTGTTGCGCTCATATCCTTGTTCCGTAACCTTTTCAGTTCCTTACATGGCAACCTCTACCCGTGCTGTTCCTCACCTTAGCGCTCGCTTCGCAGCTCTGGCAGCTCTTGCCGCGGCCTGTTCGTCTACTATTCGTTCCCGCGTCTGGTGTCCTGCGTTCCTGACATTGGCCGTTGATGTGGTTGTTGCCCTGACCTTGGCTGTGGCCCTGCTTGCTGTGCTCTGTCCTCTAGTTCTCCCTCGCGGAGCAGCATTGTCTGCCTTTCCTCGACCCACTCCTCGCCCTCGGCCTCTACCAGGACCCCTGCCTCTACCAAGACCCCTGCCTCTCCCTCCGTCACCATCGATGGGAGTTGAGGTAGAAGCCGAGGGACCACTCGCTACTGAGATAGACTGCAAGGTAGGGGCAGAGTGGCCATTCTGCTGCGTTGCTAATGTCCGGCCCGCAGGCTGTCTTAGACCTGCTGCCTGACCATCTTCAGGCCGAGTGGGGCGTGACCGGCTACGGGACACAGGACCCTGCAGAACCGTATTCCGACCGCGAGTTTGAGTCTGCAGGATCCGATGGTAAGCCTCTGGTGTTTCACCTGTGGATGCTTGTTCTGACAACATGCGTAGCACCCAGGTCGTTCTTAGCTCTTCAGAGGGCGTCCTGATACGAGTTACAGATGGGGCACCATCTGAGGTCGCGCCGCTCAATACTGTCTCCACCGCTCCAACGCCAACTAGACCTGCCTGCGTAGTAAGTCTCTCGTCATGGTAGTTCGTTTCTATTGACGGAATCGGCTCATCCTCTGGTCGTTGCGGCACGTTTGTTTCTCTGACAATGTAACTTCCTGCTTCAAGCTGCAAATCCTCGCGAGCTTGGGACGGTCTGAGTGCGCTAGAGGTCGCGACTGGCCGAGACCGATTGAGCTCCGGAGGAAACCCAACCCTGTGCAAATCATTCAAGGTTCGTCGACTAACATACTCGGGATCTTCCAAGCCAGTGGGTGGGATAGCCTGGAAAGCGTCAGCATCATGCGTTCTAAGATCACATCCCGCTTGGAGATACCAAGACTAGGACTCAATCCAAACCTTGCCAGATCAGGGCTTGGCAGGGGGATTAAAGCCAGGTGGTCAAGGTCTCTTCACGCTCATGGTTGTACACTTACTGATAGTTGATCTGTAATCGGCCTAGTAGGGAACAACATTGCTTCCTCCATCTCTTCGATGTGGCGCATAGGAGTCATGTCCCTTGCAGGCGGCATGCCCTCACGAATACCAGCAGCAGCATGTGAGTAGCTCATGTTCCTGTGCAGTTCGTTCGCTTGATTCTGCTGTTCACATGCTTGACGTTGTTGCCCATTTGATTGCCGCCGCAGCTCACTCAGAGGGCGTTGCTGCTTGTTCGTCTTATGCTGTGGGCGATCGGTTATGGCATTGAGCCACCTTCTTTCCATGTCCCTCTTGCTGAGGTCGTCAAAGTCATCATTGTAATCATCGTCATCGGTGTCGAAAGAGCTGGAACTGGCCCCGTCAGATGTGGGAGGCTCATCTGATTGAATGTCTTCGAAAAGTATCCTATCATCATGTCTTCGAATCCGGCCTCGTTTTACCTCATGTTTTCTCCAGCGATATGCTTGAATGTGTTCTTCGAGTGAGATGTTGTAGTCAAGAGCAAGCCTGATTTCGTCGTCGTCAAGGCCTACCAAGGTATCCCGTGTTTGCCCAGGGTAGATTTTGAGTCTGGGCTCACTCGGGTCATTATTCGCAGGCTGTAGAAGACGGAAGTAGTCCCAGAGTGGTAGATGATGATAGCAATTCATCTCATCAATGGCCATGTTGTTGATCTCGTTGCCTCTATAGTACAGTGTTGTGTTGCGGACGGAAACAGGATCAACAGATTGGGAATGCTGCGAACTAGAACGAAGACATTGCAAAGTCTCGTTATAGAGCTGGTCTGCCGTCGGTCTATCTGCCGAATTTGCCGCCATACAGCGGCTGATGAGCTGACTCAGCGTGGGTGAGTATGGCGATCTTTGCCGATGAAGGTCGTCAACAAAGGGTGTAGTCATCCAGTCGAACAGTGTGTCACTCCGGTTCACGACGTGATACTCATGCCCAGACTTCGCTTTGAGATCGTCGTACCTCTCTTGGTCAGAGAGCGAGTAGAGGTCATACATCACCTTGCCAACTTGCCACACGTTGGCCTTCCCAGTCATTCTAGGCTTTTCGTCATTCACAGGTGGGTTGAAATCGTGACCGTACCCCCATTGATCATCTCTCATTCCCAGGGGTTGCTCCTAAGGTGCGGTCAGTACCAATTTGCTCACTTTGCATTCTTCAACACTCACTGGCGGATGATAGCCCTGGGTCCCAACATTCAGAAACCTCCTGAAATTGTCGTCGACTGACTCCTCGTCGTACGTCTCTCTTGCGCAACCAAAATCCCCAAGCTTGATTGTTGGATACTCGCCGCTTCGTAACCCACCTGTGGGCTTGAACTGGTCATGAAGCTCTTCATAGCCAAGAAAAACATTGTCGGGCTTGATATCAGCATGGATCACATATTCCTTGTCATAAGGTACATCGTGCAACGCCGTTATAGCTTTTGCGAGACTGTTGAAGACATGCCAGAGGAAGTGCTCAGGCATGTAACGATGAAAAGCGCGATACCGAGCTCGCAGATTTTCTAGACTGCCATGAGGCGCGTACTCCAGATAGAAGCGCCAGACTTCATGCTTGGGCTCCTGGCGGAGGTGTGCCTTGAAGTCGCGTAGATGTACAATATCTGGCACTCGATGTCAGTAATGGCCATGGTAACGCGACGACGAAATGAGAAGGAGACAGAACTCTGGACTCACTTTCACAGCCCTGCTTAACATTCACCAAGTTCTGGAGGACTGCCTCGGTAGGTATGTGTGCACGATACTCATAGCAGAATTGCTGGCGGGGATTTCGTTGCTCCTTCAGTACTACCTTATCGAGCAAATGTCCTTCCTCGTCCGTCTTGGTCCAGACAGCGGCTCCGCCATGACCTCCAGCACCAAGAAAGCGCCAGACCTTCCACTCCTCTTGTGCTTCTTTGATATCCTCCCACGGCATACCTCGTAGGAACTGAGCTACGTAGTAAGCGTCCTTTCCATGCCCGCAAAGGGCCTGCCATAGTCGAGTAGATATTGACTTCACAGTCAGAGGCGTGCCAGGGACCACACGAGGTGTCAGAAGCTGAGCGACAGCAGGAGTTTCGAACGCCTCCTCACGAGGTCGCTTTCTCCTTTGCAGGGCTGCCATGCCTTCGATTGATGAGGATTGTGAATAGTGCGGAGCATAGATAGTCAAGCAAGTTGCACGCGGCTGGCATATTGTCCGCAGCACGGTTGTCTTGGACAAGGAATACTAGTGAGCTGCAAGCGGGTGAGGGAAGAAAGGCCGTGGCAGCTGAGACAAAGAGATATAGAATTAGAAGAGGTGGCTTTATTAACGCTAGGCTCTCATTCGTGAGGAAACAATTCGCAAGGGAATAACGCTCTTCGAGCTGGTGCGCACCGCGTGGTGGCTGAATACTGTACTGGACATCGTCTGGTCATGTGATGAGAGTGTGATTGTGAGGACGATGATATCGAAAAGGCAGCCGGTATAACATTATTCACTTACACACTGGACATGTTCGAGAAGGTAGTCTAGAGTAGTAGCCAGCATCATGCACGGTAACGAAGCTCCGAGCATGGGTAGAGATCGGGCAGTAGGAAGATGGAGAAAAGGAAGGCCGACCGGGTCAGGAAGTGAAATGCTCAGCACTGCAGGAACGGAAAGTGGAACCAATCACGTCAATCAAGGTCTAACCCAAGACGGTTGGTCCAAGCTTCTCTCCGAACTTGACCTGAAGCTCAACATCGCGGTTTCTAAAAGCATGTGCATCCAAAAGTCTAGTACAAAGCCCAAGGACAACCTCTTCACTACCTAGATTCTAATTCTCGCTTTTCTGGCGAGGCCAAGTACTCTCAATCCGACCAAGCGATCAAGCTCGAAGCCCATACGCTTCTCCTTACATTGTGCGCAAACAGCAGCGCTATCGACCACTCCGACCACGACTAGAATGGGCTTCACCACAGGCTTTCTTGGTGGCCTGACACTCACCTACTCGCTCGCATACCTCTCAGTATATGTACACAGATCCAACAGGACATACCAATCGCTCTTGCTGCGGCAACAGGCACAACTTCTAAACAGCAAGGTAGACCCGCCAGAAGCAGAATATGAACCACCTGCATATCGGATTGAAAAAGCAGGACTCGAGGAGCAAATGAAAGATAGATGGAACAGAGAAGTCGAAGGTCTGGTGAGAAAAGCGCAGACTACGGACTGGGAAGCTGTTAGGATACGGTGGGAGAACCGGATAAAGAGTGCCTTTGACAGCTTGAGGAGCACAGAGAAAGCTCAGGAGCTGGAGCAGAAATTCCAAGAGAATGTCGTTGACCCACTGAGCAACCCACAGCTCTTGAAAGAGTCGCTCAAGGAGGCTGTGGGCGGCAAGAGGATACTCGACGAGAATGTTGGTGCTACAGGAAGCAACCCGCAGCTCATGAAAGAGTCGATCAGGGAAGCTGTGGGCGGCAAAAGGATACTTGATGAGAAATGAAGCATTACCACCGATGCAAATGGATGCCAGAAAGGCTCACAGAAGCATTCCAACAGCAGCAACACGATGAACAATCGGTTCTCAATCTGCTACTGAAACCTCGCGACAACGACCTGCAACCTCTCGTTTTGCCCAATCACCCATCTCTCGTCACCCGCAATGCGTCCCATAGCTCCTACTTCTTTAGCCAATTCATCGACCACAGTCGTCCATTCGTCCCGCACCTTCAGCCTTAATACGACCCGATTCTCAACCATCATGCCAGTGAAGCAGGTCTCGATCAAGCTGAATCTCATGTCAGCACTTCTATCAACCACGTCCATGATGGGAAGGAACCACTTCTCGGTCTCCTCAATCTCATCACTTTCCATGCTACAGTGTCCCCTATAGCTCGGCAACTCGACATGTCCCTCACGTCTATGCACAGGCCCCATGCCCACAAACGGAAAAGCAGTAACGGTAGCACACCAATTCCTTTCTGCTGGGTCAAAATACCCCTGTCCAGACTCAAACACGTTCTCCCTCCAACTCACCGTTCCCATCTGCGAGTCCAGACCCAGCCCAAGCAGACTGATCCTCCCCTGCTGTCGTATACCCAGGAACCCCAGCATGCTCATCGCGAACTTGGCGACCATGTTGGGTCCATCCTTGCCAAACTTGTCTCTGTGCACGTTACCCGGATCCTCGCTCGGCCGGTACGGACATGCTTGCGAAATGTCCCAGACCTGCAGGGCTTCGATGGGTTGATCCTCATCGCCAGTCCAGAGGCTACGGTTGGGCTGCCAATAGTATAAGCAGTAGTGGGCGGCTGTGTGGGTGCTAAAGAAGTAATCGCGCGAGGTGAGCGGGAAGCCAAGGAAGTGGATGCGCCACTCCGAGTGGAAGTGTACGTCGAGCTTCAAGATGGATTGCGGGTGGGTCGTGGAGGTTTCGTGGGGCGGGAAAGTGTAAGGAGGTTGCGACTTGTCATTTGTCCTTGTTCTTGTGATTCTGAAAGCAGTAGCAAAATGCCGATGGACTGTATCCACCATGTTCAGATCGTGAAATGCATCCTTCTCAGCCCACTCCACGATCAGCACTCCTTCTTTGAGCCTCACATTTCGTATAATCTTGCCGTGTATGTCGAATGGAACCTCTGTCTGAGCGTTCGGCTCCAAGTCCAGAACCACTAAGCACCTGTCTTCTAGTTTCCCGGATTTTTGTTCTGTCCCAACACGATTGGTTGCTCGATCTGTCCACCGGTCCTGTTCGTCAATCTGCGCAGGCGCGAAAACGATCAATCCGTCGTCATACGACCACAGTGTCGGTCTGAACAGAAAAGGCTTCGATATGCCAGGCACGCTTCTAACACGCAGATGGGAGGCATGCTCGTGGTACAGGCGTCCGCCAGGCTGCGATTCATGGTAATCCCATTGTGGTGTTGGCAGCCAATGGCCGGATTGGTCGAGCGCTCTCAGGTTGATGCGCTGAATGCTTCTAGACCTGCCTTGAGCGAGGTGGTAATAGCGTGTTGCGATTGTGTTGAAGGTTGTTTGGAGGTCGATAGAATCGTGGTCCTGCTCTTGCAATCGAGACCGTGAGGACGAGAGTGCTTGATAGTCTTCCTGAAGGAGGCGCCTGACTTCGCGAGCGTGGGAGTAATTCCTCAAGATGTTACGGAGGTAGATGGGTTCAGAGAATGTAGCTCCGAAAGAGCGTGAGACGAGGTGCAAACGACGTAGGTCGCAGGCTTCGACATGCTGTAGAATGAGTAGGAGGATGTCGTGCGGCAAGGCGTCAAGTCCCGTCATATTTTCTTGCCGACTTTCGCGCTGCTTGGACCTCCAGTCAGTCTACATGGGAGCTGCAAGACAGGTCGCTTCTAGAGCCGAATGAGTAGTCAAAGTAAGCACGAGGAAACGAAGGTCGGCAGCTGGGAACAGAAGCACTACATAGTGAGTATACAAGAGTGAAGAGCAGATCATCCAGTCGACACGAACACATCATGGATCAGCAGCGCCGTGCAAGACACAGTCGGCTTCTGCATCGACGAGTGTCATTGGCCAGGAGGAAGGGCTGCATCATGCGAGCCCGTATCGAAGCGGTCGTCCGCAGCGCAGGGCACGTGATTGCGGGGACAATCTGCGGGCCCGATCACCGCACGCCGATCGGATCTGCAGGGTCGACTACTCAAAAAATTTCCCTGAGCGCGCGAACATGTGGTTCAGCCTGCGGAGAGAACTGCAAGCACTTCTTTGCTGACCTGACCATAGTGGAGCTGAGGGAATGCCTCGGAGGTCCATTCAATGTCGCAATGCAAGGTTTGGCTCAAGGCGCAGGTGCGGGAGTGGAGGAGATGGTACCATATAGTCACTCTTGGCTGACAATTCTTTCATTTATGACTCTTGGTGGGTGTGAATACTCACCTTGCTTTGGACGTTGTATCCAGCACTTTTAATACCCGCCAGAAGGTCTTCTTGTGTGCTATATCTCTCGTTCTCCGTCTTCTGTTGTTTCACCTGACCAATCTCGACATCCACTACAGTACAGTTGCCACCTTCATACAGTCACCAGATTAACCACTCCTCAACCACCCAATATGACCATCAACGACAACGGCACAGCATCCTCCATTGCGATCCCCACCTCCTCCTCAAATACCGCCGCCACCACCAATGGCAACAACTCCTTCACAGTCAAAGCCGGCCTGGCCCAGATGCTCAAGGGCGGCGTC
>Ga0066648_10001654_pt1 | contig 11784 bp, 17 predicted proteins | sample CryGeyCG12114_NA_FD_59537 | JGI IMG/M metagenome (GOLD analysis project Ga0066648, IMG submission 59537) | Groundwater microbial communities from aquifer - Crystal Geyser CG19_WC_8/21/14_NA | ecosystem: Environmental > Aquatic > Deep subsurface > Groundwater | place: USA: Utah: Grand County... | reverse complement strand
CGATGATTGTTGCAGCAGTGCAGAGTGCTATCCAGGAAAATGTTGCTATCATGCCGCAGGCATAGGAAGCGCTCCTTGATATCGCTTTGGGGGCCACAAGGGAGGTGAAGTGGTATTGTCCTCCAGCTGTCGGGTAGACACTGGCCAGCTCAGCCAGGGATATCGCAACTGCGGTGTACATGACACACGCAACAATGACGCCATAGACAAGCGTCACTGGACCACCGGCAGCGACAACGACTGCGAAGCTGACAGCTATCGCTACCCAGCTATTGGAGACGTTGAAGCCGAGAGCTATAATCTCTAGAGGACTGAAATCCCGTCTGTGTCCGAGGAGGTGATACTGGGATTCTTGAACTGTAGTTGATCGTTCAAGCGATGAGTCTAGATCCCTCAACTTTTCCATGGTATGGCGCTTCCCAAGTTCTTCTGAGTCGGCCATTGTCAAATTGTTCAAGTATCCGGAAGATTGTGTAGGAGAATCCAGAAGTCGGGACCCAGTCGTACTTGTACCTTAGGATCGGCTTCAAATGCTAAATACGTTATCATTGTCACAACGAATTAATGCGTTTATAAGCTCTTCGCTATGATCCAGAACCGATTCCGTTGAGGGGCGTGGTAATGTCTAGACATCCTGTCCCGGTGTATCTCGTGAGTCGCTGATAAACTCCCGAACTCTGCTACAGGCGTGCAGCTAGCGAGACTGTTCCCCAGATTTGAGGCTTACAGAGTCTCTACTTTGTTTCCTATCTGGTCCTGGTTTGGAGCTGATACCGTAAGACAAGAAGTGGATTTTCTCGATTTGATTGCCGCTTGGGGCGTAGACGCAAACTCAATTTCTCATATCCATTTCCTTTCAGGGTAAAGCTTCGCTCACTACAAGACCCGTCCCCACTCCGCCACGTAACGCCACTACTGTGAGATGGTGCCAAGTGCTTTCTCAGTTGCCGCTCGAAAGACTGGGGTAGAGAATCAGGATCGCTTTTCAGGCTCGTGTGTTTACTGACAGGCAAATTTCCGCTACGTGATACCCGATTCAAGCATTATCAATGTAAGCACCGCCTCACTACTTTTTTTGATAATCGTCGAAACATAGTAGGCTCACGACATAGAACGGTCCAGACTCCACGCTGCGAGCAATATTGCTATCACGATGACTTCTCGCGACGGCTATCAATGGACAAAGGATGGAGGACTGACCCAAGGTGTGCCGAGCATAGGTGTAATTCAACCTCCAACACGTCTCGAAAGCACAAGTAGTGACGACTTCGATGTCATCGTCGTTGGTGCCGGATATGCTGGCCTTACTGCTGCTCGAGATGCAAGCGTAGCAGGTTTGTGAAACCCCACACGGCCGAGCAAGACTATTGACGATTTTAGGCCTTAAGGTCCTACTGCTTGAAGGCCGTGACCGCATTGGAGGCCGATCATGGTCCTCCAGCATCAACGGCTATCCTTTCGAAATGGGTGGTACATGGGTGACGTGGGGACAGCCTCACGTTTGGCGAGAGATCTCACGATACGGGATGCGCCAAAAAGTGGAGATCTCACAGGAGTACTCTCATGGTGTCAACAGATTCTCCCTCGCCAGTGCCTCCGGCACGAGAATCATGAGCCACGACGAGGAGGTATGTTAGCTCACCAACGTTTCACACTACTATATATCGCTGACTCATAACAGGATCAAATCGTCGAGTCGGCTTTGAAGAAGTTCGTCAACATCGATGGAGAGTATGGTCGAAAAGCGATACCCTTCCCACATGACGAATTCGCCAACCCGCAATGTAAGGAATACGACTCCTTGTCAGCAGCAGATCGCCTGAAGCAGATCGAACATAATCTCTCCCCAGATGAATACACCGCTGTCTGTGGCTTCGTGCTACTTTGCAGCTGTGGAAACCTCGAAAACACCAGCTTCTACGAATTCTTGCACTGGTGGGCCCTTTGCAATTACTCCTACCAGTACTGCGTGGAATACCTCATGAAGTACAAGTTCAAGACTGGCCAGTCGAGCTTTGCGATTAAGTTCTTCGAGGAGGCTTTATCCACAGGAAACCTCTCCTACGTCTTCAACAGTCGTGTCTCGCATATCCGGGACGATGGTAAGGTTACTGTGGTCACCGCCGAGAAAACCTTCGTAGCATCGAGGGTTATCAGTGCGATACCATTGAACGTGCTTAACGACATCTCGTTCGAGCCCCCATTGCCACAAGGGAAGAGGGCCGCCGCGAGTATAGGCCACGTTAATAAGTGTAGCAAAGTCCATGCCGAATGTACTGACCGCGAGCTGCGCTCCTGGAGCGGCATTGACTATCCAAACAACAAGTTAATGTATGCCTTCGGGGATGGCACTACCCCTACTGGAAACACACATATTGTGGCTTTCGGCGCGTCGCATAATCACCTGGATCCTGAGAAGGACATCGAGAAGACCATCGAAGCCTTACAAACACTCGTACCCATGAATCTAGAGCGTGTTGTGAGTGGATGACGATCCCCTCGAGACGACTGCAATTGACATGTGTTTCCAGGTCTTCCACAATTGGGCAAATGACGAATTTGCAAAGGGCGCCTGGTTGGTGAACTCGGCCTGCGAACTGTCTGAAACTGACTGGTGATCTAGGTTCTTCTCTCCGCCGAAGATGGTGACAAACCACCTGCAGGACATGCGCGCTTCTCATGGTAATGTGCTGTTTGCTAGTGCAGACTGGGCTGTTGGCTGGAGAAGTTTCATCGATGGCGCAATTGAGGAAGGTACAAGAGCAGCTTCAGATGTGGTCCAGGCGTTGAGGAGAAACACCGCCTCGCCTTCTTGTGGCGCAGCCAAATTATGAGCCAAATTTGTGGCAGGCATAGTTAATCTGATCGTCCAGCCACGCTGTTTCGCCTGGGCTGTCGGGATAGACGTAGGTATTACATAACGAGTGTTCGATTGAGCACGCCAGGACAATGAGTCCAGTTTTGACCTTTGGGCAACAGCCAAACAAACCGTTCCAGAATATCAATGGCAGATAGTATGTTGCGCATACGTGTCCGCGTGTACACTTGTCCCAGCCTTTGTATGACAAAGTCACGGTTATTTAGGTCCGAGCTGGAAGCTCCCGCAATGAAGTAACACCAAACGAATGCATGCATCCCAGGAGTATCTTCGTTGATTGACGCCAGAAACTGTAAAAGGTCCTCGGTTAACTTTTGTCGATCAAGACCAGATAACCTGTCTTGAGTTTCCCGCAAGTACAGATCTCTGGCAACGTGGATTGCGTTCTTGAGCAACAAGACGGAAGATGAGCTGCTGTTTCCTGATGTCGGATCTTCTATCCAATCAAGGCAAATGGTAGAATGTTGCTGCAAAGCTGACGAACCATGATCGGGGCCTAAGAATGGCGGTGCGAACAAGTTGAACCTGTTCTGTGTCAGCCGTCCGATGGTATCAGAGTGGCATTAACAACACTTACATTCGACTTTGCTGTAGTAAGAACCGGCCAGCGTCCGGAGGGATGTTCATGAGCTGATTAGGCCTTTCTAGAAAGCTTCGCAGCATGGCGAAGATGTGTATGAATTCGTGATCGCCGGTGACGGTTTCGCCAACAAGTAGAAGAAGGAGAGTTGCCCACGTAGACATGTTGAAGATCTTGTCCTGCTGTCCGTAAGAAGCATCCTTTCGTAGACGCTCAATAATTGCTGATCGGCCTTTCTCAGCCGCTTGAAGCAACCCATTCTGATTTCTTCCAAGATGGAGTGCCGCCACGACCGAGACGGCGCGCTGAACAAGCGGGTCTTGAGTTGCTAGTGGGAGTAATATGTTTCGATAACCATTGGAGTGGTGATCAATTACCACCATCGCAGGTGCGATATTGCTAGAGACTGGTTAAGTGTGAACGAGAGCTCATGCTTCTAGCACAGATCACCTACAATGATCAAACAGCATGCGCATCGTGGGACTGAGACATTCCAGCGCACGAAGCTGCCGGGTATTGGTCAGGGCCACTGTAGTATTATCACGGCGAGCCACATCGTTGCTGTCCGCTGCTAAGCACAGTGAGATGCTGTCCAATCTAGACCCAAGCAATCGCTCATCTTTGTCGGTCAAGGATTCAGTGCCCCATTGGTACACATCCTGCGATCTGGTTGCAGATGGGATTCCAGCTATGGCTGATTCGAGGAAGCTGACGATTACGTGCCCATTCGTCCTAGGCGCACTTGACGCTTTGAACACTGGAGGGGCCTTCGTATTCCTGCGATTTGCAACGCCGTCAACAAACCGAATTTGCTTGCCTACGCCGCTGCATTCAATGTTTTTCTTGACGCATTTGGCACATTTTGGTGTTCCAGCGTCACATTGTATACGACGTCGTACACACTGGCGACAACTGTCGAGCCGCATCGCACAGTGGCGTGTATCTTAGTGATACATATATTCGGACGCTGTGATGAGAAGACTCCTATACTGATCGTGGCTGGAATTGTGTAAACTCCATCCAAAGCCATTTTGGTTGCGCCTTGGTCCCGGCCACAGAACTTCCGAGCACCTATCGATAAGGATTGGACGGTACTAGTCCACGGCCCTGTACACTCCACATTCTTCACCCACTTTCCCCTCAACCTTGCCTTACACCTTTGTACCCTTGCTGGTTTCATCGATGATTAACCGCCATGGGCCTTGGGGTCCTTCTAGCTGCTGATGTCTTTCTGTTAACTGTGGGTTTACATGGCTAAGAACAGCTTACAGCTGATACCATCTGTGCACCTTTCTTGATGATAGACGCTTGTTCGGCCTTGGAGCCCACCATAAAGCCCTTCACGTTATGCAGAAAGACAATTGGTATGTCCTGCTGATTGCACACACGAATTAACTGTGCTCCCTTGGAAGCTTCGTCTGGATTGATGATTGGAGTTTGATTTGCTACGATTCCGACAAGTGTTCCTAAGGAATATTAGCGTTCACTTCCCGAAAATTCGATCACGACTTACCCATTATCATAGCCCATGCTGTCAGCAGGTTTCGGCCATATGCAGGCTTGAAAAGGGAAAGCCGTGAGTCGTCCACGATGCGAAGTACCACCTCTCGCATGTCAAATGGCTTGCGGATGTCTGGATTCACCAGAGCAAAGATGTAATTGACTGGATAACGCGGAGGTAGAGGCGTATATGGTTGTCGTACTGCAGACTGTACTAACTTTAGGCCTTCTACCCATGTAAGGGCCTTTCGAATGGTGCCAAACTCGTCGGCAGCGATCTGGTCGGCAAGTCCGATAACAGTACCGTGAACTTTTGCTCCTCCCAGCTCTTTAGCGTTAACTACCTCGCCAGTAGCCATTTTGACCAATGGCGGGCCTCCCAAGAACACCTGTGCTTGACCGTCAACGAACATCGTGTAGTCTGACAGTGCAGGTTGGTATGCGCCACCGGTTGTCGAAGAGCCAAAAACGGTTGCGCAGGATGGTTTTTGATTCTGACTACGCAGGGCGAGATCGCGGAACATCTGTCGCGCCTTGTGGAATACACGAAACTGTTGAGGTAGGAACACGCCGGCTGCTTGCACAAGAGCGATAATTGGCAGATCCTTCTCGTTGGCTATCTCGGTCATGCGGTTGTGCTTCACAATGGTGTATTCGGTCCATGCTCCGCCGCTCAGAGTTGGTATATGCGAGATCATCATGCATTGCCTGCCACTCACGCTACCAATACCTGCCAGAACACTTGCACTGGCGCTTTGGTCGTCCAATCCAAAGCCAGCAAAAACACCGAGTTCGAGTAATGCGGAACCAGTATCAAGCAATAAAGCTATTCTGCCCCGCGACAGCAGTTGTCCTCTTTGCTGATGTCGTTGTATCGAGTGCGGATTTCCCTCGACTACTGTCTTTTTCAGGTTGTTCTCGAATTACTCGAGAACAGATGTACATGCCTTTTTATTCGAGTGGTGTTGACTCTGTTCTAGATCTAGAACAGACCTGATCACCGAGAACCCCCTTATGCCCGCCATTCTGAAAGGTGTCGCTGAAGAAATCTCTGTAAAGTTGTTGCTTGAACAAGCAGGAACGAGATGTGTGCACTTACGAGTCATAGGTCTCGATGTCTAGCTAAAGTTAATAAGGGGCAGCTGTACGACGAACCTCAGGGGCCTTCTCCCACGCCGAAATCCCTTCTCAATACCGTCGTCCCCCTGGGCGGCCCGGGATTGACCCACATTTTAGAACGTGTCGACAACGACCTACTCTGGTCTATGACTAGTACTACTGAGCGGGTTCACGCTGCACCTCGTTGCTGTCACATAGCACGATCAGTCAGATGTCTACCAGTTCCAAGGGTACAGTCTCATTAACGAAGGCTTCATCCGCCCTGTCATTCGTTTCTGGGCCGTCAGTGCCTCAGCTATGGACGGGAAGCACGAGCAACTTAGTCGAGCACCATGCAACACAGTTTCGAGGTAAGATAGCTACAATATTTACGTGGCAGAGGCACCGGCTCACTTACGATGATCTCGCGCGCAGAAGTCGAGTCCTGGCAAGGTCTACGCTTGCAAGCGGACTACAGCATGGTGATTGCATCGCAACAATGGCAGGGAATGTATATTGAGACTTTTCTGGCCGCCGCACGGATAGGGTGTCCGTTCGTGGTGCTTAACAACACCTACAGTTCCGGGGAATTAACGACTGCAAATGCTGTGACGTGTAAGCTTCCAGAACCGTTGACTGTCTAGAAGATTGACAAGCAAACCAGCATACAAGATGCTCCTCCTTGCTTCGAACATAGGCCCTAAAGATATGTCCGCACATAAGGAAGCTGTGAGTGACAATCTAGGTCTCCTGCCACAACTCGAGCACATTATTCTGCTCTCAGACCAGGCAGTGACCACCATCATAGGTGTCAAAAGCAGGAGCTACTCGGTCTTTGCTCTGGAAGGACGAACTGTAGATGATGCTGTGCTACAGCAAGCCGAAAGTCGTGTCTCGAGCAGTGACGTACTGAATTTGCAGTTCACTTCTGGTAAGCATGCTTGCGAATAGCTTTCCTGCAAATCTAACTAAGACGTAGGGACGACGGGATCCCCTAAGGCTGCCATGCTTACCCACTCGTAAGCCTTGAGCTTTCTGACTCTCCTGACACATACTCACACTCTGCAGGAACCTTATCAACAATGGCTATCTGGTCGGCACTGCAATAAGACTTGTTCCAAAGGATATTCTTTGCTGTCCACCGCCTCTGTTTCACTGTTTTGGTCTAGTAATGGGCTTCCTTGGCGCCTTCCCACATGGCAGCACGATCGTCTTCCCTTGCTATCAATTCGAGCCCAACCTAGTACTCGATGCGATTGTCCAGGAGAAATGCACGGTTCTCGACGGTGTACCAACCATGTTTGTGGCTGAGCTTGAAGCGAACAAGAAGAAGGGATACAAGATTGGGTCTCTGCACACTGGACTAGCGGCTGGTTCGTCGGTACCCGTGACTTTCATGCGGCAGCTCTCGCACGAATTCGGACTGGAGAATATGCTGATTGTGTACGGCATGACAGAGACCAGCCCTGTCACATTCATGACGGTCTTTTCAGATCCGGAAGAGAAACGATTCAAAACTGTGGGGCGAGTCATGCCGCATACGGCTGCTAAGGTAATAGATAGGGATGGTACGATTGTGCCAAGAGGGGTTCCAGGCGAGCTGTGCACTAGTGGGTATTCACTGCAGAAAGGGTACTGGAAAAACCAAACTAAGACCGACGAGGTGATGAGGACAGATATGAATGGCAGACAGTGGATGTATACTGGTGATGAGTGTGTTATTGACAGTGATGGATATTGCAGTGTCACTGGTCGAATCAAAGACCTCACCATTCGAGGTGCGTTATTATCATTCTCTGCTTATGTGGTACACGGCTCGTGCAGGTCTGACTTGAAACAGGAGGCGAGAACATCTTCCCCGTTGAGATCGAGGAGCGACTCCTTGAGCACCCTTGCATCGCAGAGGCGAGTGTCGTAGCAATCAAAGACGAGAGATATGGAGAAGTTGTCGGCGCCTTTCTACGTCCCAGAGAACAGCCTGAGATCATGAGAGTTGACTTCAGTGAAATAAGGTCGTGGGCTCGGAAGACTTTAGGTTTTCTCAAAGCTCCAAGTTATGTATTCTGGGTCGGCGAGGAAGGTTTTCAGGACTTCCCGAAGACGGGCAGTGGAAAGTACCAGAAGCATATCCTCCGAGACATAGGGGATCAAATAGTCAAGGCCAGGAAGCGGGCTGTGCGGGCGAGTTTGTAAAAATTTGAGCTGGTGTTGCAGGCAAATGCGGCAAAGGACCTCGACCTATACACTCGACGACCATATCATTAAGCCTGTCATAAATCTACCAAGTTTGACCATCTTGATGAATCGCGCTTTTCAAATATCGGACGTCTCCACGGCTCCTGCTAGTACCATTCAGTAATCCTTACAGGCACTTAAAGGCACGGTACTATAGACACAGAGAGACAGTAGAGAGAGCATATGCCACTAATGGTCTATACTGTCGTTACAGATATTGCGCAGTGCTCTGGCATGGTAAGACGGCTCGTCAAATGTTAGCACTAGTGAGTATCATCGGTGTCGTCCAGAGGCTGGGTCTATCAAACTCGAGGTGATCGCTTCACCTGCCCGTTGGTACCTATAACGCAGCCATTTTGAGTTTCCGCCCGGAGCCGGGTCCACCATACGGCACCGGGCCGTCCCCACAGTAGCTGCTTCTTGCAGGAAGCCATGGCATGAAAATCCGCTAGAGCATAGTAGAAACCCAGAGCTGTCATCTTGTTCACCTCGGGACCGGAACGTGATACCATCAATTGCGACTTGGGCGGACGCTGGCACGAGGCTTGTTGAAGATGGATCTGCTGTCTTGCGATCTTTGGCATGCTGACATCCCGAGCCTTTCATCCTGTTGCGACGCACTTCAAGTTGCCTCAGAACAGGTAAGACACGTGCAATAAAGTATTAGGTCAAAGTACTTGTCGCACAACCCTCTTTATTTGATATTCTCTGCGCGGCTGTGTACCACAAAATCAATGGCTGTCACTCATACCACTTATGCGCCTACCGTTCGTATTGTCGAAGTTGGTCCTCGAGACGGCCTGCAGAATGTCAAAACTCTGATACCGACAGCCACAAAGCTCGAGCTCATCAACTGACTACTTCACACAGGGCTGAAAAACGTCGAGGTCACTTCAGTCGTCTCTCCAAAAGCTATTCCGCAGCTTGCCGACTGTCGCCAGGTCCTTGGCGATGGACTGATCCAGACTATGATGAGCAATAGAGAGCTAGGGTTGCCCGTTTTGATTCCCAACGTGAAAGGACTGGATATCGCGCTTGCAAACAATGTAAGTGAAGTGGCAATCTTCGTCAGCGCTACAGAGAGCTTCAGCAGGGCGAACATCAACGCCACAGTCGATGAGGGACTGGCTAGAGCGAGGTGTGTGACGGAGAAGGCGAAGACAGCTGGAACATCGGTTAGAGGATATGTCTCATGCATATTTGCTGACCCATACGACGGCTCCACACTACGGGAAGCAGTGCTCAAAACTGTGCGTGAGTTGCTAGATATGGGTTGCTATGAGATCAGTTTGGGCGATACAACAGGCGTCGGCACGGCCGGGGATGTGGAAACCCTGTTCGAATTTCTTCGACATTCTGGCGTGCCGCTGTCAAGGCTGGCGGGACATTTCCATGATACCTACGGACAAGCAGTGAGCAACGTCTGGCAAACATGTCAATGCGGACTCAGAGTGTTTGATAGCAGTGTGGGTGGTCTGGGTGGATGCCCGTTTGCACCTGGTGCTAAGGGAAACGTAGCGACTGAAGACTTGGTGTATCTCTTTCACAAGGCAGGTGTGCACACTGGCGTCGACTTGATGAAACTTGTTGAAACTGGAGTCTGGATTTCGAGGCAGTTAGACAAGGCCAACGACAGCCGCGCTGGTGCAGCTTTGGCTGTGAAGCATGGGCCCATACCAAGACTGCAAACAGTCCAACCTGCAACAGCATCCCAAATGCAATGGGCATTATTCAAGGTCACGGAAGGGTTGAAAATCTATCGTTGTGGAGTCAACGTGAAGCTTCTTCTTCATCGAGCAAAGAACGGCAATGCGCTCACCACATCGATGATTGCGGACTTGACACATTTCTTCGAGCAAGCACAAAACGACAAGACCACTACTCGTATCATCATTCAAGGCGAAGGTAAATTCTTCTGTACTGGTATGAATCTAGCCGAGGGCTCAACTCCAGTTGCACAGTTCCAAACCGAGGGTCATGCACAATTCAAGCGATTGACGAGGCTGTTCGAGCTCATCGACAATGCTCCACAAGTTACTATAGCCTGCATCAATGGGCCTGCATTCGGTGGAGGAGTAGGACTGGCCTTCGCTTGTGACATCAGAATAGCTGTCAGGAGCGCGACGGTGACGCTGAGCGAGGCCAAGCTTGGGCTATGTCCTACGACTATCTCAAAGTACATCATCCGAGAATGGGGTATAGCTTTCACGCGAGAAACCATGCTTTCGACTCGTCCAATCTCCATGCTGGAGCTGAATTGTCTTGGTCCTATCACACGCGTTGTTGACGAGTCCAGTGACCTTTCTGGCGCTCTGGAAGACTACCTTGTCAAGCTGAAACAGGCTGGAACGGAAGCGTCGACGATGTGCAAAGAGCTCGTGAAGTTAGCCTGGAGTGATGCTGGCGGTGAGCAACAGGCTTCAGGCATCAAAAACTTGTTTGACAGAATGATGAGCTCAGAAGGTGAGGCTACAACTGGTCTCAAGGCTTTTCAGTCAGGACAAAAGACGTTGGACTGGGACAAAGTGCCCCGGCAAAGAGTGGCCGCAAAGCTGTAAAGACATGCTTTCAATCTCCGATGATCGGAATGGCGCAGATTAGTTCGCTCAATCGTTGCGTATCGGACACATCTCTTCGATAGCTCATTATTATAGCCCTAGGTAGACGGTGATCTTAGTACTTAGCAAGGCTTGCAAGTTACTGTACCCTAGTTACTTCGTCTACTCTAGCTACTCTAGACCTTCAGAAGCTTTTTGTACATTTTCATATGTCCATTCCTCGGCTCCTGATCTTTTCTGATCATGTTTCCACCTGTTCATCCTTCTCACCAGCCACCGTCTTCATACCTTCGCTCCTAATGTGCCTTATGGCACACGGGATGTGAAGTCCAAAACTGGGGAAAGCTCCTTGTCATCAACATCATCTCGCTGTGCTGGCTGATCATTACATGTGTATTTGCTTTCTTCCCCATTACCGTCCCTGTGACTCCAGCCATTTGAACTGGCGCTGCGTCCTATGGGGAGGATGTATGAACCAGTAGTAGTAATACTTGGCAAGGTGGGACCTCCGTACAGCGTTGGGCAGTGACTGTTCAAGGCCACCCCTCTCGGCCTATTTGTCAGTGATGGTGACTGGAAGATGTGTTGACCTGTAGAATGAGCTGCAAAAAAAAGCGGCATGACCATCCAGGGAGAGCGCTGTGTCCTGACTCGAGCCTCCGCAGCTATGCGCATCCTTCTTAGAACTTAAGTGGCTACCGCAGCCCCAGGCCATAGCTCATGGTCCACACAGTATATTGAGCATTATATTGAACTTACCACGATTATTCATTGGCGCCCCATAAAACTCTTCACTTCACCATCAAGGTCCTTGGAAGGCCGACCAAGGCCCAAAGTCTGTGGAATTCCAAATGAAGTACTCCGACATTTCATCGGCGAGTCTGGCATAATCTTCTGCGGTGGATGGCAGAGCTGCGTTGGTGATCTGCTGACGG
>Ga0066648_10001653_pt1 | contig 11786 bp, 9 predicted proteins | sample CryGeyCG12114_NA_FD_59537 | JGI IMG/M metagenome (GOLD analysis project Ga0066648, IMG submission 59537) | Groundwater microbial communities from aquifer - Crystal Geyser CG19_WC_8/21/14_NA | ecosystem: Environmental > Aquatic > Deep subsurface > Groundwater | place: USA: Utah: Grand County... | reverse complement strand
AAGGCAATTTTCAACACAGAAACCATTAAATACCTTAATGCTGTCCCCTTTCGATCCATCTCTATCAAATGTCTGAAGTTCTTCCTGTGCTGGTAGGTAGTCTAAGCCTGCACTGCTCAGCGCTTCTAGATCACGTAGTTTGCTGCTTTCTTTCGGATCGTAGCAATCTGCGCACCACCATCTGTTGCAAGAATCACAGTGCCGGTTCACAAGGCACCATTTGCAGGATACAATCAGCCGTGGGGGTTGAGATGAGCCGAATATAACTGCGCCAGGTGGACGTGTAGCGTCCAGCAGCTTGCCGGAATGAGGCGGAGGTGAAAGCAGTGGAAATTTGCTCATATGGTCCTGACCCCATACTGGTGTTGCCTCCGGAGCTTGGCCACATCCAGAACAGCCACCAGGTCCGAGTGCAATGGTGGCAATCGTGGACACGCCGGGCTTTGATGTCGCTAAAAAGTCTCGTGATGCTTCGTGGAGACAAGCCGCCATGTGTTCGTGCATTGCTGTGCATAGTATAGCATCGAACGAGATCACGCCGTTACAGCTTTGTAGTGTTTCTTCCCACGCAGAACGAGCTTCTGCACCAATGGACGTCACTCTGCCAGAAGGCGCGTACCAATGCTGGGAACCATAATCCTGTGCCTTATCCGAAGGGAGAAGTCCTAGTGCAGCACCGTCGACGGTTGTGATACCATCATGAATGTTGGTCTTGGCGTCGATGCTCCGATCACAAGCAGGGTCCGTGAAAAAGTACAACCCTTGTAGCCGTGGAGTTCCTTCGGGTCGTGAGGGCCGACATAGGTAAGTGAGTAGATGTCTAAGTCTAGCCTCATTGACATTTGGACATTGACGTATGCTCAGCAGCCGCACGTTGTACTTGTCGTCTGTGGTTATCTCATGTAGCAACTCATGTGTGACTGACGCAAGCCGGTCAAGAACAAGCACTTGCACATCCTGGAGGATATGCGATCGACTCAGTCGATTCAACACGCTTCGGAGGGGACCGGCATAGAACTCATCCTCAGTAAGATTCTCGTCCATGCGCTCAGCACGCCACGAGTGACCTCCATTGTCGATAGGTGCAATCGGGGGTGTGTACGCGCCTTTGGCTCTAGTCAAGTCCAGGTACTGGAAGACCTTTGGCGTGTGGAAGACCCAGTCGTGATACACGCGAGCAGTACGCGACAACCGGAGTATGGAGGAGAGTCTAGAATATTGCAGTAACTTGTCGGCAATTATCGGGTTGCATAGTAGGTCGATTAATGCCGTTGGCAGTTGTCCAATGCTAGTCTGTAGATCCATTCTACGATGCCGACGTTGTCAAAGGAAAGTGCGTTTTATCGCCCTTCTCAATGCATTCGGATTAACAATGAGGCTCTTAGACACTTCAAGAAAGTTATCTCAATGTATGCCGTCGCGCAGTAGATGGAAATTGAATCAGTCGTTGTGTACGATCTCTTTATGGATGGTCACAAGATGATGTGTTGGGTGAAGGGATGGGAGTGAGGCAACCACCAATGATCAATTGATTGGTTGGCCAATTTTCTTCTAGTCCTGTTTGGTACCTCGTCGCGCCTGGCGTCTCGTAGATGCCTGGAAGACACTTCTGCGGAGTCATTAGGCCTGCTGCTCCGTAGTAGGAGTATCTGAGCAATTCTGAGGTAGGCGATCCCTAGTATGTGCAGGGTTGATCGAGTCTACTCAAGCGGGGTACTAGTACCGCGCGCAATGCATGTGCTGACCAGTGGGTTCGACAAACTGAGGTACGTTAAAACAGGCAGGTGCCTGAGCTGTTCCGGAGCGGCCCCGCTTCAAATGCAACCTTGACCAACAAAGAAGCATATAGCCCCTGTCGCATGCTCGCAGACAGCTCCAATATCCTACATATGCACTGGATTGGCGGATCAGAACCTGATTTACCAACGATAACAAGCATCGAAAAGCTCGGACAAGCTCTTCCATGGATATCAGTGTACTTGGCTTGAAGAGCCGGGTTCGGCCATCCTGTGGGAGCGATGCACTGCTTACTGGTGCACCGAGCCGCTTATAAGCTTGAGAGCCCCCAATTCGGCTCCTAGTATCTCTCATAGAAGTGCTCTCATCTCAGGCCGAGATCATGAAGAAGTCCTTGAAGCTTTTTGCGACTATTGCAGCTGTCAGCGCAACGACTGTCAGAGCTGCACCCACAATTGAAAGCAGACAGGTTGGCCCTGCTGGTGACGATGACCGCCCAACAAACTATACCGTGTACTCTTTCGACCAGCTGATTGATCACTTCCCTAGCAGCTCACGTTACGAGCCTCATACCAACGCCACGTTCTCGCAGAAGTATGTCTACGACAACACCTATTACAAGCCTGGTGGCCCGATATTCCTGTATATTGGAGGTGAGACAAGCGTGCAATCACGCTTTTCCAATCTTGAAACTGGTATCATCCAGATATTGATGAATGCCACCAATGGGCTTGGCATCATCCTTGAAAACAGATACTACGGCGAGAGCTACCCATACAATACATCTACCACAGAGCAGCTCCGCTTCCTGACAACTGAACAGACAATAGCAGACAATGCCTATTTTGCACAGCATGTAAAGCTCGACAACGTCACTGATGGTGACAACCTGACAGCCGCTGGGCGACCATGGATACTATACGGCGGTAGTCTCGCAGGTGCCCAGACGGCGTTCTCACTTGTCGAATACCAAGACCTGCTATGGGGCGGTATCGCCTCTTCTGCCCCTGTTCATGTTGTTGAGGCTTATCCTGAGTGGTACTATCCAATCCAGAAGTTTGGGCCGTCAGATTGCACTACGAGGATCAACAATATCATTGATAAAATGGACAGCCTAGTACAACAGAATAATACACAAGCCATACAACAACTCAAGGAGATATTTGGCCTTGGTACGCTGAGCGATATCAGAGATTTCGCCCAGACTATTGCTTTCCCAATAGGAGGACCACTCAGTTACCCCACATATACATGGTAAGGAAGGCCTTTTCTAGTCTGTTGTTCCTGATCACAAACTAATATGTGCCTATAGGCAAGAACTGAACTGGTATCCCGCTTACGATCATCGAGATTTCTTCGAATTCTGCAACAATGTCACTGACCAAAACGCCCCGGACAACGTCACGGCAGTGGACACCATGCTCTCGAATTACACTGATGGGCAAGCCTGGACTGGGCTCGGTGGTTATGCAGAGTACTTGAAGAACGTTGTGGTGCCCATATGCCCAAGCGAAGATCTGATCGACACCACACAATGTTTCAGCACACAGAACAAGACATATTGGGCAGACACCACCAACTCCGTACTTCGATCATATATGTACACGACTTGCACGGAACAAGGCGCTTACCAGACTGCTCCCTTCAATCCCAACCAGCCGTCTCTCATCTCGCGGGTTCTTCAGGTCGATTATACCCAGCAATGGTGTACATGGGCTTTCGGAGACGGAGTCCCGCCAAATGGCCCGAACACAACCTTCTACGAACAGTATGGCGGCTACAACATCTCTGCGCCGCGACTGGCATTCATCGACGGTGCGGCTGATGTATGGAATGAGCTCTGCTACCATGGTAGAAACGCAACCGCCGAGCACGATGGCTTGAGGTACGGTGACAACCAATTCCTCATTACTGGTGCCGGTCATCATTGGGACAGTCATGGCATCTTGAACATTTCTGCAGAGCCAGACTTCATTAGAGCCGCTCACGAATGGGAGATCAGGAAGGTCAACGACTGGCTGCAAGAATGGGATCAGTCGCACGGCAGCAAGAAAGTGAAGGATGAATTGTAATTTGGTGAAAACGCCAGATGCAACCATATTGAAAACAACTGACGTGTGTTACCGCCACACTCGTTCCTAGTACCATCCTCTGGTCAAGCTTGAAGAGGTGCCAAGATCTGTTGTCGCCCTCCTCGTCTCCTGACCAAATTCGATCTGCCTTTGGCCACGTGCTCGATAGACATTTCCCGCGTGGACGACAGCGTTCCCGTTGATGATCATGCCGCTGTACGTGTTGCCCCTAGCTTTCACACCGTAAGCAATGTCGTTGCCAAAAAATGCCTTGGAGAACCCTGAAACCTGGATGTCCTTGAATTGATGGCCATCCTGCACAGTGATCTCGTTGTCTACCGCCTGTGCGAGAATGCGGTCATTATCCTCAGCTATGCTCTTCAGCATTACCCTATCTTGTGCGTCCTCTGTCAAGTCCCTAACATCCTCCGCAGCCAGCTGGCCCTGCACCGTCACGGTCCGTGGGAAGTTTTCAATCAGTGCATCGGTGTGATCTCTGATATCCCTTACCAGATCCTCGAACCTCTTCTTCTCGTACAACGCCCACTTGGCCTTGTCGACAGAAGTCGTACTCTTCTGCCTACTCCGGACCTTATTTTTCACCTTCAAGTGCATCTTCTTAAACCTGGCGCTCAATCCATCATCGTCCGTCTCGCCATTTATCACATCTAATATCTCTACCTGGTCTTCACTTATCAGCCTCATCGTGGCCTCATACTTCTTGCTAAGCCTCTCGACATTCTCAAAAGCTTCAGCAATATTTCCAAGCAGATTCTTCGCGATGGCGACCTCTTTTTTGCTCAGGCTCGCCTCAAGTCTCGCCTGCGATTTGGGATCATCGTTCAGCCCGATGGACTGAGCCCAGCGGTCCAGGCGTAATCTGCAAACATCGACTTTAAGAACAGCGGATTCATAGTGCTCGCCGAATTGACGCCCATATTGGATATATTCGAAGCATTGCATGCATGTCGTGAAGAGACCGAACAAGCCAAGGGCGCCCATTGCTGTTGATGCGGGATCCATTTTAGGCTCTAAGTTAAGCCGGGTCGTGCCGTCCAGCAATCTCCGGTGGCGGTTTCCACGCGATAAACTCTAAGCAGTGTTGTTGTTGATCGTAGTTGCTCTGATGTTGTTGATACTGAGAAGAGATATCGAAGATTCAGTATTGCAAAGACTTTGGAAGGGGAAGCTGGGATATTGCACGTAGTATGAAAGGCTAACTTTGGCATGGATGGAAGCCTATCCCAAGCTGCGCCACTAACCTACATACCTCAGCCACCCGCAAGAGTTGCCTTGAGCACTGCCCTGTTCTGCTATCGGGTGCTTTGGTTGCAGCTTTCAGCGCGGTCTTAAACTCTCGAGTCAAGGTTGAGATACTGTTGATTGACTGAGCAAATGACGATATCTAGCAAGGGAGCGAACATAGCACCACAAGTACACCATAACACCATTGTCTGCGGTAACTAAATGTGTGGCAGAAACGTCGTCCACTGTACATCGACGAATGCCACTCGAGGTAGCGCTCTCATTCCAGCGAAGACGGCACCTATCAGTAGTAATCTCGCTGCGAAGTACATACCACCAGGAATGAAGAACCACAGACACGCTGGGAACCTCAACTTGTACCCACCGCCAGTATCCAGACCGAGCTTCGAATATCCCTCTCGACAGCAGATGATCACCTCTGCTGTACCGTACACGGCCAATAGTCCCCACATCAGTATGCAGTTTGCCCTCCATATCCATTGCTCAGCAGCGGTAGCAAAATGGAAGTGCCAGTCGACGAAATGAATGCTTGCAAAGGCGGCCGTCGATATTCCTAAAGTAATGTGCTGTTTGAGACCGAGCAATTGAGGATCCCGATCGTTCGGTATCCTGTCAAGCTTTGGCTTCTGCAAGCCCGCTTGACATATCCATCGGAAGACCCTCCGCGACCACCTCTTGGACACGTACACGTGTGGCTCGACAAAGGCCAACGGCAATGGTTCCTCGGCGGACTTGTCCACCACAGGTTCGATCTCTAGTTGTTCGACTGTTGCTCCCTCTTTGTTGTCTTGCGGCAAAGGCTCCGGCCTCGACTTTAGGTGTATGAGGTATGGTGTTTGAGCGTCTAGCGGCTTCTCCAACCAGAACTATAGCGTGGTTAGCGGTGTCATGGCCAAGGCAGCGCTGGTCAGTTCCATCGGTGTGACGGCGAGGTGTTGAGATGCTCTTGCTATGATCTGGACGAGGAGCCATGCGGTCTGGACAGATGCGAGCGCCTTGGTGCACACATCAGCCTTACTCTTGTCCTTCAGGTCTCTCACAAATATATTTGGGAGGTCAATGTGGCCACCCCGTTGCAGCCATGCAACCTGCTTCGCTGTGATTGGAAAGGTCTTTGCCGTCTCCCACTGCAAGACGATTCCACCACTATCGGCGAAAAAAAGCATGAGACAATGACCACTGCTCGGCTGAGAACCCAAGGTCTTTCATTTCCTTCACAGATCTCTTGGCCGACGACCATTGACCACATGCAAACAGCATCGGCAGCTCTGGTGCCAGTACACCGAGCACAAGCCATCTCGCCTTCCGCCAGAATATCTTCCAGTAGCCATCTGTTGGTGCAGGTAGATTCAGATGTAACATTGTCCACAGGCAGAGGAAGATCGTACTGAAGCAACTCCATATTATGTCGGCTGTGCCTCACTGATTAGGCCCATCATGCCAGCCAGATGTCAGCGTCGATAGATCCGGATCTGCCATTGTTGTCCCAATGAGGCTGAAAGATGAAATTGAGCATTGTCACCACGGACGCCCGTTCTGAGCATTCTGGGTTGCCTCAATGATATAAGGCTGGCATACCACTGAGGTCACAAATAGGACCAGGCAAGAGTGTAGTCGTCACAGCCCTAGACCATCCCTCCAGTCCGTTTGTCACGCAGGAGGCTTTATGCGTGGTGGTTTGGGATACCCTTAAGCGACTAGCAGGCACGAATGCAGGGCAGGCAAGGTATAGATTAGTCTTGATTGGTTGGTGGTATATTTGACAATGAGGGGGCATCGCCGCATGGTTAGCCATCACCAAGATAATTGTTGCTATTGAGATAGCTTCGTTCCCAATGTGCTGCATCGACCAATGAGCATCCCAAGATTCGCACTATCTTTAGACCTTCGCAGGTGTTGGCGACGGTCCGCACCGTGGCTAAAGCCCGAGGTGGTTAATGGTGGTCGGGAACAATTGCAAGGCTGAGACAGCCACATGCCAACAAGTGTTTAAGGGCGGTTTGATGCACATGCTTCGCTTTCCACTTTCCCAGTATCAAGCAACGTTCGTCGCGTTAGCGCCCACTCATCTCAAACCTTTAAAGTCACATAGTGAGGCTGCAACAGGACCACGCCGAGTGGCACACTCTGGCCTCTTGATCTTACATTCTCTGTAGTCGTTCCACACCTTACCCAGGCCTCATGTCAAGAAGACACTTTTGAGATCACCATCGACGAACCTCAGCAGTCTGGAAGCAGTAGTACGGCGAGCTGCATGTTTTGGCAGTTTCTCAAACACGTTGAGTACTTGACACGAAGCAGAAATGATTTTTTGGGCAGCTATCTCATTGGTGCTTGGCTACCTCTCCGCCGTGCAATTACTGCGTCTGAAGCGCAGAGATGCCCTCAGCAAGCTGGGCTTCAACGACCGCGCTTCCTTCAAACGTATGACACTGCAGGATGCATTCAACATACAAAGACCACTAGCCGACCTAGAATTCCCACGGACATTCTCAATATCGGTCTTCTTCGCCATCTTCAAGACATATGGCATCCCTTCTATATCGAGCCTCTTGGCGGCTACTGGCCAGCTGTCAAGTCCAGCCTCAGCTTCGAAGCGGGCGGCGGACACCGGCATACTCATTGTCGAAGCAGTACTTAATGAACCAGGGACAGAGCGCAATCTAGACGCTGTGGCTCGCATGAACTTTCTTCATGACCGATATCGCAAGGCCGGCAAAATCAAAGACGATGATATGCTATACACTCTCAGCCTCTTTGCTCTAGAGCCCGTACGCTGGACTCGCAAACTCGAATGGCGCGATCTGACCGACATCGAATTGTGCGCCATGGGTGTGTATTGGAAGTCAATGGGCGATCAGATGCAGATACCGTACGATTTATTGCCATCTCACAAACATGGCTGGCAGGACGGACTGGAATTTCTGGAAGAGCTCGAGGAGTGGAGCACATCATACGAGGTCGAGAAGATGGTGCCCGCGGATAGCAACAACAAATTGGCCATCTCGACGATCAACGTTGCTTTGACGAATGTGCCACGGGTATTCCATAGTTTAGGCCACCACTTCGTGTCAGCACTGCTCGAGCCAAGGCTGAGAATAGCGATGAAACTGCAAGAGCCTTCGCCGTACATGGTCGTCGTCCTTGAGAGCTTACTGGCAATTCGCAAGTTCATCCTCCGACACCTCTGCCTTCCACGCCGCGACAGTCAGCGGGAGGCATGGTTCAGTGAGAAACCTGACTCCTTGACAGGCCGGTACCACGCAGTACACTACATTGATCGACCATGGTACATCGAGCCTACTTTCCAGAATAGATGGAACCTTGTATCATGGCTGCTATGGCTTGTAGGTGGCGCTATACCTTCACAGGCTGCTCCGCAGAACCGACCTGAGGGTTACTGTATACCAGAGTTAGGCCCGGAAAACATGGAAGGAAAGGGCCTGCAGGAGATGGACACGGCGAAATTGTTGCTTACGCAACAAATCAAGAGATGTCCTTTCAATCATCGTGCTGCCGGTTGAGCAGATGTTCAAAACCAACATCCGTTCATCTTTATCTTTTCCATTCCATTTCTGTGTTGGCTCGTATGCTCCTGAAATGCATCGCTCGACGTGAACCCCCCGAAAACCATTATCCAAACTCTCGAACGCTGTTTCTTATACAACGGTATCCCACCAGCGGGAAATCATGCAGGCGGGCTGACAACTAATTTTGCCGTCTAATACATCAGGTCCTCGAACCTCACATCAGACTTCTGCACGACAATGAATGCATCCCACCACTCGACCTGGCTCTATAGACGCACACCAGGCGTCGAAACAGTCTCCATGAACTCGGTTCATGCACTTGTCACACTGCCAGAAAGCGTCCTGCCTGTCGCCATCGTAAGGCTGCAAGCAGACGACGCATTCAACATGACTTTGTCGAAGAGGCGGACGTGGTCCAGAGCGTAGAGTTGATGTGGTACAGCCACTTTTCTTCGAAAGTGCTGCGAGCCGTGCTTGGCGCAGGGCTTCTATTGACGGCCGATGCTGGGTACGGGCGGCTGCTGGCGTTGAAGTTGTGATATGACTTGGTGTTTGTCTCGGGATTTGGGTGGCGGACTGCACACCCTGTAGGTCGTTGCTAGTATCGTCGTCATCGTCGTCATCATTGCCATCATCATCACCAATGCCCTCTGGCTCAGACGTGGCGTTCACGTCGTCAGCCAACTCAAGGAACCCGTCAAGGATCTTTTGGTTCGTGGTGCCGGGCAAACGGCGCCTGAGCTCTTGCATCAGATCCTTGTCGGTCATTGACCTAGCCACCTTCTTGCCTCTTCCAACGCCATCCTCTGAATCTGCATGTGAGGTCAACGACCGACTAGTTCTGGACGGTGAAGCTAGCGTTGTCCTTGACGAGGCTCGAGACGTCCCTGCTTGGGCGCTGCGCATGGCAGCGTTCTTCGTCTTGCGCTCCCAGTCCCCAAATTTCGCTTCAGCCTGCCATTGGGGATTGCGCTTACAGAGCAACAGACTTGCCAATTGTTGCAGCTCATATTCGACGCTGCTAAGGGCTCCCCAAGACCTGGCAATCGTGTGGAGCACTAGGTCCGCTTGTGGCCTAGATGCAGACGCCACGGCGTTATGGCAATATGGGTTTCGTTGACCATGCCCGATGCAGGTTGAGTGCTCAAGAGGATCGTCAAGGCCGAGGATATGGCGGAGGTCGGCGACTGTTGTCATGGCGGTGAAAACCAGGCAAAGACTGCCTGTGGAACAGGTGAGCGGTAGACAAGTGATTTGGCTAATGGTATGTTTGTTCATGGCTGTTGTTGCCCCTGGCCAGCAGCATTGATAAATCTTCAGAGCTAAGAACAGAAAGCAAGACGGCCGTCGACATTGAGCACAGCACGCGGTCCAGGAGCAGACCCATGCTCCATGAGACAGACATTCAGAATTGCGATGCTAGGACGAGACAGTCGCAGCCAAGACAGGCGCGGGCCTTCAGCACGTCCGGGTTGATAGTGCCATCTGCCTTGTGAGGCATCAAAGCTACCGAGCAGGAGAGACATCCGCAAGCGCGCAGAACACGAGGAGTAATGCTTATTGGTCGAACGGACTAATTAGTGGAGAAATGACCTATATGGCGCATAGCTTTGCGACCGTAATGTGACTGGGCGGGTGGCTATGCATCGCATGGGACCATTAAGTACTGTTAGAGCTCAATGCATGAACGCGACGCGAAGTGTCCCAGAATGTTTGGCCAAGTCGCAAAGAAACTAGCAGGATAGTTGCTCGGCTGTTGCCACTATGCGCAGACGTCTGTGGGTCTACTGTCTGCTTGTAGACTTGAGACACTGCAGCGGTGTCGGTGGAAAAGCAGTGCGCTTAGATAAGGCTATGGCTCAACCAAGAGGTGATTCACCTCGTGCAAACGTAGGAACTTTACCATCAACAGTTGGGTTGAAGGCACAGACTACCCAACTCACATGACTGCAGTCACGTTCACTAGACAATGCTTGTTGACCACGATATTCCCCAGGTCCAGTCCTCACCTTGCGATCCGAAAGCCGTGCGTTGTCGAGAAGGCACCGTCCACCGTCTCGCTTTGGCGATCGTCCAATTTTTTGAAAGACTGACAGAACTGCAGCGTTGTTCTGTGGCATTGACGAATGCTTGTAGCGATGCCTGATCCGCGATTCTTCAACGCTAAGAACATCGAGCTAGACTTTGTTGGCTTTTTCCGATGCCTCATGTGCTATCTCTGAGATCGATACCCACCCCCTTCAGCGCATCCACCGCCCATTCAGGTGGTCCCTTGCCCGGGAAATAATCCTGGAAGAACTGCCGAGAAAAGGCAGGATATCGATCTTCTAATATCGCAGTCCGGGCTCTCCTCATCAGATCCAACATCCAATGTACATTGTGTATAGTCAGCAAATGTGCTCCGACCGTCTCCTTAGCTGCCAGATGATGGATGTATGCTCTACTGACAGCAAGTCCATCGTTTTCATCGTTGGGTCGGCATATTGTGCACTTACAACCTTGTTCGACGGGTCCGAAATCTTCTGAATATTTGGCATGCTTAAGGTTGAGCACACCAAGTTTAGTGATAGCGTTGCCGAATCTCGCTGTCCTTGTAGGCCAGACACAGTCGAACATGTCTGCACCCAACGCGATAGCAACAACAATGTCCTCTGGATACCCGATACCCATTACATAACGTGGTTTCAGCTCCGGCAAGAGGCTAGTGCATGTATCAACGACTTGGCAGAAATCTGCTTTGGCTTCTCCTCCTGACAGGCCGCCGACAGCAATACCTGGTGTATCTCTCTTGACCATCTCTATGCAGCACTCTCGCCTCATATCAAGGTCGAGCCCTCCTTGTATGATACAGAAGATGTTTTGTGTTTCAGGCTTTTGGTGAGCGGCAATGCAGCGGTCGAGCCATCTGATGGATCGGTGCATTGCTTCACGCATACGGGCAGCGTCAGGCGACGTGGTCTGTATGACATCGTCGAGCTGCATGATGATATCGCTGCCTATGCTGTTCTGTAGGGATATAGAGTGCTCAGGCGTCAGAAGCATAGGTGAACCATCGTGCGGTGAGAGGAACCTTACACCTTCTTCAGTGATCTTGGCCAGCTTCAGCAACGACACCATCTGGAAGCTGCGAAAGAAGTCAGGAGTGTTGCAGGAGTTGATGAGGAGTACCAACCCACCACTA
>Ga0066648_10001652_pt1 | contig 11795 bp, 9 predicted proteins | sample CryGeyCG12114_NA_FD_59537 | JGI IMG/M metagenome (GOLD analysis project Ga0066648, IMG submission 59537) | Groundwater microbial communities from aquifer - Crystal Geyser CG19_WC_8/21/14_NA | ecosystem: Environmental > Aquatic > Deep subsurface > Groundwater | place: USA: Utah: Grand County... | reverse complement strand
AACTACGTAGACCCTTAAGTACTCTCGCATTTACTTCTTTCCTATCCTATCATAACACAAACATTTTGGCGAGGCCGAGTTACTCGCACCCCGCCATTCACATGCTTGCAACTTGCACAACTGCGCCAACACTCGAATTTAAGATCGGAAATCCCGAAATCGGCGTGTTACAATGTTGTGACATTCATTGTTAGTCTCACTATTTTGTAACTTCCTATGGGCTAAAGTTACACATTACTTTATTCTACTCTCCTTGCCGCACTAGTGCTATCCACAACAATGCAAGCAAACAAGTCAATGGAGAATAAAAAAAAAGAAAATTAGTAAACAAACCTTATTCTTAGAAACATTTGTAGGAAAACGCTAAGAAACACTCCCAGCTGTAGCCCGGTCGCTAATATGGATTTAGTTGACTCGCTACATTGCCAGCTTACGTTGATAAAGTGAAAACCGTGAATGAGTGTGTGAGTACGTGTCAGTACACAGCAAGCCAGTTTCTTCTAAACGACGTACGTTTCTTAATCGTTGCAGAAAAGAGATCTAAAATATGATAACTCAAGGTCGTCGTCTTGGTCGTCATTGTCTCGTGTTAAGCGGGCTTGGACAATCGTTAAATGATTATGTTTTGTATGCAGATTTACTTGAAATGAAGTTACAATTATTACCTATTCCAAATGTTGATTTATTCATTAGCTTTTCCAAACTTAAGACTCAGTTACAGACACTTTTTACAGACACTTTATGTTTAATTGTGTTAGATTTGTTCCTCCACCGTACATTATCAATATAGTTCTTTGACGGAGCATTACTATTATTGATCTTACACATTGAAAATTTCAAAAGAAAATTCATCCAAAATTCTAATATGTATATAATATTCTAATACTTTGCCGAAATGCACAAAATGCAATAATAATATTTAAGACAAAAAATTAGAGACCAATTGCTGGCCTGCTGAAATTCATCAGTGGGTCGGTTTTTGAACAATAGACGGTGTAGGGTAAAGTAAATTTTTAGAATACTTTTTATAGTTAAAAGCTAAAGATAATTGCAAACTATTAATGGAGTTGATTGTGAAGAATAAGCTAGAGTTTCTACTGCACCTGGTTTCTAGGCTATGTGTTGCGCAAAATTATTACAATCTATTGCAAACAGCTTTACTGAACCAGACAAAGAAATTAACTTCCTCTTACTTTTACATTTCGTCTGTTTTCTTTCCACACAGTGTAAAGCCACAATCTATTTCTTGCCGTCTGTTGCAAATCTAGCCTTTTGCATAAGAGACCCCAGGCTCCCTTTTGATTTTTCGGATTGTCGTTGATATCAACTTTTTTCTTCATTATTAAAATAAAGAGCTGCTTAGCAACAATTTTAGGTGTCACAAGGCTCCAATCTCCTTTAAGAGAACCCATGGCGCTATGCAAAAAGAAGGCTAATTTGCAAACACCAAAATTCAACTAGTTTTTCATTTCGATTGTTTCTCTTTTTATTTGGTTTCGTGAAAGCTTTGATGGGTCTCGTAAGCAAGTACTGATCACAGAAACAGCATGTTTTTCGCAATTGCACATGTTGGGACCTCCATGTGGGACTGCATATTTGCGCTTTAGGTACATCAAACGCCACAACGATTGAATCGCCAACAAGTCGTTTTTTTGGAAATCAATGCAACAAAAGAAAATGACACTTGTACTGTGTGCTTTGTTTGACAGTGAATTTTACAAATAATTGAGGTGTGAATTATATCCATACTTGGCAAATTCTAATGAAGGTAATTGTAAAAAGCAGTACTGAATGGAACATGTGTCATAAATCGTAAGATAATTATTTCAAATTTGGAACGACAAATAAGAGGAAAATGCTTGTCCATGGTCGACGATTGCAACTGCATAGAAACTGATGACAATTTGATAGAGGGCATTGATTTTTCGGGAACCTGTAATACTACTAATCTTATTTTTTGGCAACTTGAGTAATGACTAATAAAGCCTACTGTAATTATTTCTGTGACTGGTTTATATTTTACGTATGCTGTAAGCTCTGAATTGTACGATTGCATATTGACTGTAAATGTTGAATAAATGCTGGTGAAAGAACATGTTAAGGAACACTCGAAACATAATTTATTGTAAACAAAATTCATTCAAATAACAAAATCAACCAAAACAAACGATCTAAACAAAGGTAACTGAGACAAACGCAATCCTGAAAGTATAAAGAAAAGTTGTTTTTGACAATAGTATATTTAACGAACCGTTATAACTGAAAAACATTACCATTTACACGGCTGACTTATTCAAACCGAGCCGGCTGGATCGGGAAATTTTTTTTCAACTGAATGATACACATCTATTGTAAGGAAAATCATTGTGAGCATTTGTTGCACAGCCAATAAAAATACGCGTACAAGTAGGAGGGTAGCAAGTGCAAAAGGTAAGCTTACTGTGGTTGGTGGTGCTCCTGTTGCCACCTTGGCTGCTGCAGTAGCACATCCCCACACACTCTAGCACGCAAATGAGGAGAAGGAGTGCTGCAAAAACACTCACGCCTACAAAATGCCAAAAATAGGACTGCTGGGCACATAGTGGCGTGCAAACCGTTTCCAGACTTTCAGCTCTGTTACTAAATAATGACAAAACGGAACAAGATTTTATTGACTTTAAGGGTTAAATTACCAAAACTAACGTAATAGTTATCAAAATGACAACATTTTAAAGATTCTTACATGTTGGTTACAAGCTTTGCAGCGAGCGCTGTCTCCAACCAAGCAGTGCAATTGTAGCCATTGTTCCTACAAAAAAAACAGAAATTTCAGTTGTAACAACTAACACTACTGAAATACTTCTATGTTTGAATGGCAGGCGTTAGAATCTCTCTTAATTACACAAAATCGTGGTAGCACCATGCGCCATATGAAATACGGCGGCGAAAGTACACAGTGAGATAGTGGATTATACGGCATAAATGGACAAGTTCAGAAAGTATAATTGCAACATGAATTTGCCGAAAAAGGACCAAGTGCGTTTGTCAGTTTCAGCAACAATGTAAACTCAACTCTTTTTCAGTGCTAGGCAAAGAAACGGCATCGAATACAGGATAATTACCCTTGAAGTTAGATTTCTCCAAAATTTCGCACAAGTACATTTCAAATTGTAGTAAACAAGATTAGCCACATTACAAATCTCTAATTACCCTGTTGTTCTTCAAACACGGTTTGAAATCGTATATCCTTCATGAAGTTGACAATTTTTGTGGCCATTTACTGTCCTAATCGGATTTCATCATGTTTTTTTGCACTTTTAGTCATGCAATGAAAATCTTGAGATTACAAATGACAATAAGACGTGTGCAGTTAAGCGGACAATAAAAGTCGGGTCGGACAAAACGTGTTTGGGTTAGAAAACAAAGGTCATATTTGTTACATTGCTTTTAGTCATTTCGGTTTACGGCTTTACCTATAAAATTAGGTAGTTATTTTAAATGTACAAGTCAGACCAGGAATTAAAGGTGTACCCAGAAACAGCACTGCAAGAGACAGGATTTTTTATTTCACTACGTATTCAAATCCTGTGATCCTACCGGAACGAGTTTTCTGTGCTTGGTTACAGGTTACATATGGATATTCATTATTTTGCGTTCAGCTAAAATGAAGATACAAGTATTCGCTGGGACACTCTACTCTTTCATTTTTTAAAGAGCGTTATGTTAGGGCATGAAATATTGGAAACGGTGCAGTGTGCTGTTATTTAGGTGATGCCAAATCACAACGTTTGAGCTCCAATGCATTATTTATAAATGAAGAAAAGGAAAGTAAGGCAAAAGCCAATGTCAATAGTTGGTTGAAATTCGAAATTTGAAATCAATTGCAACTATTAAGACGTCGAAAAGGACAGGTTGTGCTAAAAGCAATTAAATAAGCCAATGTGGTTTCTTGCAGGTTGAGCGGATTAGGGATGTTAGTAATTACAGTGAAGTCGCAAGCTAGCGGATTCGGCTAGTAAGGCCTTTGTTAGATTGAAAACTATAAGTTCAAGTGACGATTTTGAGCTGATTTTAGGCTTGCTGGCCAGTGTACCTCAGGATTTCAGTTTCTGACACGTTTTATTGCCTCCTTGTATATCGGAACCCAAATAACAGTACAACTCAAACCTTTTCATGCAGTGTGGGCTAATGCACCACGGGTGTTGGTTTTTTTACGACTTCCTAAGGATCTGACCAAAACAAACCACTAATGAGCATTGTTGGTCCTGTGTAACGCTCTCAATGCTGTTTAACAGATTTTGTGCTGAGTCACAAATCGTATATTAGTTTGTAACAGAATAATTGGATACAGCATTCCGTGAAAACAACAAACTGGAATTTTTCGTGGCTAACTTCTTTTGGCTCAACTCAACCAGTTTCTTTCTGTGAAGTCCAGAAACATGAGTCACGATCCAAAAAGCTGTAAATTTCTTTTTATTGTTGCTTGAGTTAAGTTGTCATTGCATTTCACAAATCAAAGCCGGCCAAAGATCATGTTGTTAAGGCAAGTAATTGGAAGAAAGCTGTGAAACTTAAACAAAAAAAACATGCAAACAAAAGATATAAATGCAGGCTATGTGATGCTTTTCATCTCAATGTTATTATTGAAGCTATGAATTTTTGGAAAAAAACTCTTTTTAGGGCATTGCTTAGCACTCTAAATAGAATAAAAGTATTTTTTGGCATTAGCTTCTGCCATTAAATTTCATGTAACTTATTTTTTTATCATTTTGTTATTATTTTGTTTGTTTTTTTTGGAGTATTTTATGTAATTTAATTGGATATGTTTTGGCCAGCATTTTCGGGCAGTATATTTGATGGGCTCATAACTGTTTGCTTTAACTAATTATCAAATGCGTGTTGACAAATACGATAAGATGATTAAAAAAGAAAATAAAGATGAGTATGGATTGCTGCAGCTATGTTAGAATTTTTTTTGTTTTCCAATAGACGTAAAACAATTTACTTGAAAATGATGGTTGATTGGAGCTTAATTTTGTAGCATTCTGTAATCTGACACTAAAATAATTAATTAATGACAAAAGAAAACAAGTTATAAATTTTTACAAAAATTTTCAAGAGTTTGTTTGAACAAAATCATGTAAATAATTTAAAATATCAAGTCATGCCTTAATTAAAATTTCAGATTACAAACAATCATAAATTACAATAAAATTACAAATATTCAATATACATTTTCACAGTTTATAAATCACTTCACTTTTTTACCGAAATATCGTATTAATTTCAAAAGCCGGAAGGGCTTTTAGCTTGGCAACATCGATTGTTGATAGCTACCAACGTTTTGGAACTGGCTTCCAGTGCTTTTTCCAAGAATGAAAATAGGCTGAAGCGCTGACAGTACAGCTGATGAGAATAAAGTTCGTTATTAAAGCTCAAATTACAAAAATTTATAAGGTGAAATGATTATACTGGGAAATAAACTGTTTGCAGAAATTATTAGGATTTATTCAGTTCGCAAGGCGCACACACATAATATACTTTTTGTAATGATCAGTTATGAAGCACAACCAATTATTATCAAGTCTAGAGAACGGATAAAATTGCCGAAAGATAGTGATACCAAATATGTTACTATTTATAGGCATGAAGGTGTTATATAATGATAAAATCTGGATCTTATCGTGAAGATAATATGAAAAATTATTTTCATATAATGGAAAGCATCATAATATCAAATAAGAGTTTGTCGATCATCAATTAACATAAAAGTTAGGAATCTTTGATATAAGTTACATCCTTTCAATTGAAGTTTCTTCACGGTTATATGTCTGAACGAAACACCTGAGGCATGCGTTACTATTATTTAAACTATATATAGTATATATTATTTTACCACATCAAAACGTCAAAAATAAAAAGGACAAAAATGAAATGGTCGAAAAAAATTATGTCGAAACACAAAATTTCGATGAAAAATTTTGAAAACAAAAAAAAGTCGAAAGCAAAAAAAGGTCGAAACAACTCATAAAAACGAGAAATTGCAAAAAAAACCTTCAGGGAGTAGAACTCAAGTCCACGTATTCGAAAGCTCACACCCTATTAACCACGCTATTTATCCCTTCACTACAAGCCCTTACATTCACCGTATATTTAACTTGCTATATTAGTTTCAACACACACAGTTTCAATTATGGAATTTTATTTGTCAAGCAAACATTTAAATCATTTTATTCTCATTATTTTTAACTTTTACGGAGTGCATACGTATTTTTTCTTTGTTTAACATAAGTTTACGAAAAGTTTACAGTGAAAAACGCCGTGAACATGTAGTTTTTGACAATTATCATTTTCAAAAGGACTAAGAAACGACATTTGTCCATTATTAGAGCCGTAATTTGGGCAGATCGACGATCAAATGTCCAGTTAGAGTTGGATTTCAGAAGGAAAAGTTGATTTTGATAATGACAGGGACAATCAGACGCCCAACATAGCAAGACTAGTTAATTTGTACAGTGCATTGGAATAAATGTAAGTTTTGAATAATTTTCATAGACAACATGCATAACTATTAAGGTATCCAGGATTGTGAGACTTAGTTTGTACAATGCATTGGAAAAAAGGTAAGTTTTGAATAATTTTATATAACAAAATTATTAGTATATATAGTTTGTGCATGCAACTATGAAATAAATTTAAAACCAACCGTAAAAAAGTATCTTCCAGCTAGTTAGTTTAACTTCATCAGTTCATAATGTCAGACCGTGCTGCGGCAAGACTGGCTTTTGTGCGAATCAAAGAAATTAATCGTTTTGCCAGTGGACTACTAGCACGATCCAATAACATGACATTTGAGGTGTTTTCATTTTAAAGAAGCAGTACGGAAGGTGAAAGTTTGTTGTTCACCGTAGAATGGACCCCCACATAGATTCCTTCGTTTTGTTTATAGGGAACAGTTTCTTTGTAATGGATACATGGAGTTTGCACAAAACAATGACGAACCATTCTAATTTTTTGCATCAGTGCAACCAAATAAGAGGTAAATATTTCATTTATCATGTATAACAATATAGAATATGGTTAAAATATGATTTTTATCCGCATAAGATTGAAGAAAAAGCGTATATGCGGTATGAAACCCACCGTTTTGAAGTGAAGACGGTGCTATGGAGCCGGAGAGATTCTGTGTTGGTTAGTTGGCCCCATTCTGAGGCAGAGATGCAGCATTTGAATTGCCAGACCAATTTGGAAGAGTTTTCGCATTGGTCACGCTGCAACTCTACGCAACAACGGGGATCAGCAATCCTACTGTCAGATTATATAGCAAAAGATGAGAAGCCGATCATCCCACTGCCTGTCCGGCAAACAAATGTTTGAGTTTGTTTCTATTGTTTGAGTCTATTGAGTTTGTTTATTCTTCCGAAAGATACTGACAATCTGCCGGATTCAACATCCCATCATGATGAGTTTGACAGTGAGTGTATCCTAACCTAACCTAACCTCACCTAACCTAACCTAACCCATATTAGTTTCTTGTCTTTGCAAGTGTTGTTCTTGATGAGTGTTAATTATTGTTTTCAGATCGCTCTAATTATTTGAAGTTTAAGGAAAATTTTGTACACTTAGAAGTCTTGTTTAGAATTTGAATGTCAACAATGCCATATGACGTTTGCAAAAGCTTTTATCCTCAAAAGGCATATGATATATGGCTACTTTATCATCATTTCTGTTCCTTTCAAAAAAAAAAAAAGGCTGGAGCGCGTCCGACAAAAGGTTGGTGTCCAATTAGCTCCGGAAACTGGAAATTTCAAAACAAAAGCATTGTGAGCATTAATAAAAAGTTTTGGGGGAAGACATCGGGAACAAACAAACAAAACACACATAAAAAGAAATTTAAATTTTTTTTTACATATATCCTTAAATTCAACCCTGTTCAATTTCATGCATCCATACAGTACTATCCTCATACATTAGCTCAAGTACACTGAGACCTTACCCTATTATTATACACAATTATATATTTGTGTTTGAATGCAAAGTTTTCATTTCATTAAACTTTGCTTTTGAAATTTTAAAAAATAATATGCAAAAAATCAAAATCTAGCTGCAACGAAGAAAATTTTTTTTATCCCAGATTTCTGATTTTTTTCTCAAAATTACGGTAACAAATATAGAATTTTGAAACGAAGGTCTTTTCAGGACACTTCGGAGGACTCATTTACTGTAATGAGCTTCTGTCAATAAATTTCATGTAACTCTATGTCTATTTTTTGAGCATTTAGTTTTTATTTGTGTTTGTTTTTTGGCATTAAATAAGATATGTTTTGTCCAGCATTTTCGAGCAGTGTAATTGATGGGCTTGTAACTGTTGGCTTTAATTAATTATCAAATGCGTGTTGAAAAATACGATAAAATAATTAAAAATGAAAATCAAGATGAGCATGGTTTGCTGCGGCTATGTTATGATCTTTTTTGTTTTTCAATAGCTGTAAAACAATTAATTTGAAAATGATAGTTAATTGGGGCTTAATTTTGTAGCATTCTGTAGTCTGACACTAAAATGATTAAACAATGACAAAAAAAAAAGTTATAAGTTTTTACAAAAGTTTTTAAGAGTTTGTTCGAACAAAATTATGTAAATAATTTACAACATTTCGTCATGCCTTAATTAAAATTTCAGATTACAAACAATCATATAAATTACAATTAAATTACAAATATCAAAGAAACATTTTTACATTTTATAAATATGTTTCTAACTGTTGATGCAGAGGACTAAAACAATCACTTCACTTCACTTTTTCGCCGAAACATCGTATTAATTTTTAAAGCCGGAAGTGCTTTCAGCTTGACGACACCGAATGTTGATGGCAATCAACGTTTTGAAATTGGCTTCCAGTGCTTTTTCCAAAAATAAAAATAGGCTGGAGCGCGTCCGGCGAAAAAATGCTGTCCAAGTAGCTGCGGAAACTGAAAATTTCAAAACAAAAACATTGTGAGTATTAATAAAAAGTTTTGGGGAAAGAAATCGGTAATAAACAAACAAAACACACATGAAAGGAAATTTAAAAAATAATTTTACGTTTTTATCAAGCCAGGACAGAGCGAAATCCCGTCTCGATTCAACGGGAAAATTTGTTCTGTCCTATTGTTGACTGCTATACGAGCAGAAATCAATAGGAGCAAGTACAGGATCCGGTCTTGATGCAGGCGGGAAATTTCTTCTCGAATCCGAACGAAGGGGAAGCAGTATAAATTACTCCTGTAAAATAAAAATAGACATTGTTAGCACAAATGTAGGCATACAAAATTAAAAATTCATCATGGGGCAATTGAAGACAAGAAACAAAATTTAGAAAACTTAAATCAAGATACAGTGGAAGATGTGCATATCCATCCGTGGCCTGGAACATTCTTCCTTCCATGGACCGGCAAGCATCTAGAATGTCAGCTGACAGTAAGGAAGCGGTGTTAGGTTAGGTTAGGATTACTGAAATAAAAAAAATTTCATATAGCAAACTGATTTGCTCTCGATGTGTAGTGGACGACTAGAAAAATGACATCTTATATTTCAGTTTGTGATTTTTGAAATTTATTTTTTTCTCATATTTTTACTCAAATGTGATTTTGATAGGTTAGATTAGGTTGAATTGTTAGGGTTACTGAAATAAGGACATGGATATGGCCTATGCCCAACCGATGGCTTGAATTAAATTCGTGGATAGTTAAATTGAACGTGAAAAATAAACTTCAATTTTTAGCTTTTTTCCATTATTTTTGTTTTTTTGGCAGTATTTTTTGGCATTTTATAGGATATTTAGGATATTATATTAGTGAGTAGTGACTATATGAGAATGAAGGTTTATTGGAGGTGCTTAATTTTGTGGCATTCTGTAATTTGACACTTATTTTAAAAAAAGAACTATTAAATATTAAATCTATCATATTAAAATAATGCGACAAAAAAAACTTTTCTTCACTATCAGATTAATCAAATAATTAACTAAGTTTCTCAACCATAACTTAACGTGAGTTTTTTTTGTTTTATAATTTTTTTTAAATGTCTCATGTTGCCCCCTGATTGTTTTTTTTTGTTTGTTGATTTTATGTGTACTTATAATTTCTATTTTATTTTACAGTAGTCTTTGATGCGGTTTCCTGTTCCAGCCTAAAATGATGGATACTGTTTCCAGCAGCTTCACAACTTCTGAAGATTTTTGTCATCGGCCTCTTCCTGTGCTTGTTGCATCAAATGAAGCTGTCGCTGTTAGAGAAGTAACAGAAGATAAAAATCAGATTGCTGCCGCTTGCTAGAAGACTTTACAATTATTCACTTGAGAAACATTGTATGTCATGCCAACAAGGTCTGTAAAATTTCCAATTGCGATGCGTTACTTACCGGTCGTTGTCTTCTTAAGTCTTCGATCGTACGATCTTTCAAGCCACTAAAAACCATTTTTCTTTTCGGCTCGTTTATTAAGAAAATAAAAAGAAATAAAAAATCACAAATCAAAAGGCATCCGTAATGGCCACGTGAAATTATTGTTGCAAAAGCTTTGCGGATAGGGTCGGAATATTATTGAAAAATAGTCCGGATAGGGACACAAATAGTGCGTTTGTGTCCGGAAATGAAAATATAAATCATAAGAATCTCTCAAGAGAGGTTGTACTCGTGAAGAAATCGGCGAAACTGCTGTGACCACTGTATTTGACAGTAAATCAAATCTTTCGAAAAGTTCTTCGATCCCTGTGGATAAAGATCTATAGTGTTCTGGTGCCAAACATTGGTAGAACACGAGAGCATGTACCACTACATTTCTAGGACTTTTTTGTTCCAGGAGGAGAAGCGTCTAGAGCACAACAAACCAGCTAGAACAGAGGGCCTTCAAAATTCACCCATTTCGGCAAAACCTTATGCTTTTGAAAGGAAAAGAATGCGTCATTCATTTGGCTGCTAGAGGCTAATCCTCCAAATAAGAAGTAAAAAATGAAGAGGAAAGACCTGCTATCTATGTTCCGCAAAAAACTGAGAGAAAATGAAAATTTTAACGTCCAATTGGGAACTTATATCGTGAGATGGCAGAAATGATCTACTGCATCCAAGTCTTAGGAGCTAAGAGTTTCTTAAAAGGTCCTGTATAAGGTTTAAAATACAAGAGCTCTGGCGACACTGTTCAACGCGTGTGATTTGGCGGACGGATTGGTAGTCGTTTTAGTTTTATTGCCTTGTTGTTGCTAACTATCCCTTATGTCGTAGAAAAAAGGCAAAACTGAAATCTAAGACCTATTTGCTCTAAGCCTCTGACTACAAAAAATACATTGTTGAGTGTGGTAGGTTAACAAGTGTTGTTCTTATCACTTTGGTTGGCATGTTCTGGGTTGGAGATTTCTGCTGGGTTAAAATTTTACTAACCAATTATATGTAATCTAACCCAACACGGACTGCTAAGCTCAACTTTGGGGTGTGAAGTTATGAGGCAAGTTGTTTACAGGTCATGTTTACGGAAATCGATACTTTCAGTCGAGACTACTGTGACAAATTTTATTACTGTCCATTTGTGGGTTCTCATCCTTGCCCTCCTTAATTCTGTTGTAAATGAGCTGTTACAGCCTTGAAACGAGTGTTCTTCGTTCCTGTCTTCTTTATCTTATTATTCCCAGTAAAACAGATTTGCTGGAAATATGACCTTTAATTATGACCGAATGCATTTAAAATTTTCATACCTGCTTTGTGCGCCCCCAATTTCAATTTTGTTATTGATATGATGGAAATCGTCGCTGCAATCGAATTCGACCTCAGGTTCTGTCAATTTGTA
>Ga0066648_10001648_pt1 | contig 11817 bp, 9 predicted proteins | sample CryGeyCG12114_NA_FD_59537 | JGI IMG/M metagenome (GOLD analysis project Ga0066648, IMG submission 59537) | Groundwater microbial communities from aquifer - Crystal Geyser CG19_WC_8/21/14_NA | ecosystem: Environmental > Aquatic > Deep subsurface > Groundwater | place: USA: Utah: Grand County... | reverse complement strand
CGCCTATGCGCAATACCAGATTCGTTTTCGAACCTCGCTTGGGTTGTCGCCCACATCGAATATGCTTCGCGTTGCCGTCGCCGACCATACTAGGCAACGATGTCCTCATTACGACTTCTTCCTCCCAAGCATAGAACGTGATATGAGCTTGGATAGAGAGTCATACCCAGCCTCTCACGTACACAAACGAACCGACACTGACGAGATCCTCGAAAACATGGCAAATGGTGCTCACGACCGTTCAAGGATAAGTCCCAAGGTCACCAACTTTGGCGATTTTGGTAGTAATTCAGGCTTTCTGCTTGATACAGTATCGAAGAGGCCTTTCCATCTCACATGTCCAATACTATTGCGCCTTCTTTTCCAACGCCATTTTCTCAAGCTCCTGCGCTTCATCTTCTTTGTATCGTTTCACGGCCCGTAGAAGGCCCTCCTCTATCGAGATGACGGGCTCGTATCCGCACCTGTCGGCGATCTTCCGACAGCTGAACGATCGGTGCATACAACTGTACTTGACCGACTGCCGAGTAAGCTTGGAGGGCCTTCCTGACATCCAACCAGCAGTTTCGCTTAGCAGACCAAGCGCCGAGCAAACATATTCTGGAAGTGCCCTTACCCGGTCCCCATTGATCTCCCTGCCGTACGCGGTCCATACAAATCGCGCGGCATCCCAAAATGGCAGCGGCTGGTCGTTCGTGACGATGAAAGCCTCGCCGTCCACCTTCTCATAATCGAGCACGGTCGTCTTGCCCTGGTCTTTCCTCTTCGCCGTCTCCAACAACGCGTCCGCTGCGCACAGGAGACCGTACGCAACATTTCCCACGTATGTGAGTTCAAAGTTATTATCGTTTGCTCCGAGTTGAAGATGTAGTTGCCAAGTAGGTGCATCCGACGCTGTTTTCAATACTCCGTAGGTCCATCCGCTCATATCGCCCTCGCCGACAATACCAGCTGGTCTTACAGCACATACAAGCATATGTCCCAGCTCTTCCTTGTCGTTGGCCGCCAACACCAGCTTCTCCGCCACAGCCTTTGTCGCGCTGTAGGGCTCCCTCTTATTGTGCAGCACAAGCGGGTAGCGCTCGTCTGCGTTGATTAGGTCTGACACGGCGTCATGTATCACACTGCTCGAACTCGTATGCACAAATGCCCTACACCTCCCGCCCCAATTCCCGTACTTGCCCCCGGCAACTTCAAGCAATGTCCTGGTGCCCTCGATATTCACCTTTTGCAGGACCGGCTTCGGCAGATTCCAAGCGGGACTCGCCGTGTTGATCACCACGTCCGGCTTGACCTTGCTGAACACTTCCATCAATTTCTCCGGATTGGTGATGTCGGCGTCGTAGTAGGTGCAGCCTGGGAACATATTCCTCGTGCATTTTAGATCGATCGCATGCACTCTGGTGCCGCTCGTAGAATAGGACGGGTATCGTGATCGTAGTGTAGGAAAGTCGAATATATTTTGAGACGAGGAAGTTTGCCCGCTTTCCTTTGCGTGCGCCACTCCATTGCTATGTAATTGATCTTCGGAGGGAAAGTTGAGCAGCTGATTCACGAGTTGGGATCCTAGGAAGCCGCAGCCTCCAACGACCAGTACAGTTCCCAGGCTCTTGCCTTGTTGTGAGTTCGCCATGTTAAAGTAGTCTGCGAGACGCGAGTATGCCGAAGATGTGGTCTAGAATATAAAGTTGTGCCCGCGCAGAGGGTGGTCGATAAAAGTCATTGTTTTCTACTCGGGACCCTGAACAAGAACTGGCCAGTGAAGGAGCGCAGTCAGTTCCTGGAAAGTGGATCTGACAGGCGGCACGGAATTATCCAATGTGGCACCACTCAGCGCCGCCATGAAGCTGGGCGCCTTGTACTTGTACACTCCTAATTCGTGGGCCTCCTTATCCAGACCGGCGCTTGAACTCAACTTGGAGCCATGTTCGTAGAATTTCGACTAGCAAGCATGGTTAGAGTTACTCTTTCATAACAGTAATATAAGGAGCGATACGTCGACAACCGTGAAAGTTATTTGATTCGAGTATTGCCTCAAACGTTAGGCGAAGCTCGCTAAGATGTCGGACATCTTCATGTATTAAAACTAAGCACAATTTGACAAATTTCGTCCCTTTAGGTATGTTCTGCGTGAACGCGCAGCATGCTCAGCTTGCTCATAGTCAGCAGTCGTGCCGGGCATGTCGTCCTTGAACTCCTCGCTGAAACCAGTCACAAGCCATCCCATTGACGCCCCTGCCTCCCACTCCCATTACTCATCATAAACGATCATCACTCATCCTCTACAGACCTCTGTGCTGAACGGCGTACTTGACGCTTGTATTTCTTCTTGTCGTCTGTAGAACCCCACATCAATTTCGAGGCCTCGGCGTTGACGATGGTCCGTGGATCATACGGCGGAGACTCGTCTTCAAGCACATCGACAATGGCGAGGATATGGCTTGTCATATTGCCTAACTTCATCGGATCTGGAAAGTAGCATAGAATGCCATCCTTGGAGACACGGTGATGGTAGACCGGTGTCTCTATCCTGACTCGTGGTTGCTCTTCAGGAAAGTTGAGACTTAGCGAAACCCGAATTCTGAAGACGCCACCCTCAAGGTCAGTACTCGGCTTACCAAAGTAGGTCAAGATCCAAATGGAAGGATTGTTGTTGTCCAGCTCCACAGAAACGTTCGGAATACCTCCAGACTTTTGTTGTTCCTCAAACCGAGCCCACGCTCGCTGCAGGTTGTGGAATTTTGTCGTGTCTCTCTGCTTGGCTGCAATGGCGTCCTCTGCCCAGCGATTCGTCTCTTCATTGATGGCTTCCTTGATACGGATCAGACGCTTGCCGAGCTCTGAATAAACGAATTTGCCTTCCATTACGTTGCCGCCATGTTCAAAGGGCATAATCTCGAATTTTGTTCCATCCTTGTACTCGTCCATGTTCTGCTGCACGGTCGCGAAGTAGCTCTCATAGTACCACATGAAGCGGCGTTTGTAAATGTCCTTGAATGGCTCGAACCTGGTTCTGCTCTCATGGACTGGAGTGTCAACGTCCTCATCTTCATCCGGATCTCTGTTCCAACTCTCTCTAATCTTGAACTCTATCCTGCCGTCAGTCTGGATGTCAAGGGCGTCTTCCAGCTTTTGTATGACAGCTACTCTGAGGGTTTCGTGTCGTATCTGCCTCGGTGTCAGCACTTCAGCTGGAAACAAGATCATGCTTGCCATCATCTTACCTTTGCGCAATAATTGTCGTTTGCCTTGGTATCTTCAGGACTCTCCGCATTCTCAAAGCCTGGCTCATTCTGGTATGGTTTGCTAGACATGAGACTTTGAATGGAAATCATGACCGACTCGAGACCTTGTGCGGAAGACCATTCCTCGCCTTTCTCACCACGCCATGTTCCTAGGATAGACAGACAAACTTTTCCCCCAGCGTAGATATTTGGGTTGAAACGACATCTTCCACCATTCGTCGTCTTGGCGTCTACCTTGGGAGGTTTCGAGGGATACTCCGTACCGAATCTGACCGCGAATTCAAAGAAGCCATTCTCGTATGGTGTGTCTGGCGGTCCGACTATCAGGGCTCTAACATGACGTATGTCGTCCTCCTGGAATCCGACGGCGATGGCTGAACATGTCAGTGTTTGTAGGGCACAAGGAGAAGTACATGACTCACACAAGTCATTACCCTTACGGAGATCCGAAAGTTCCTTAGAGAGTAAGCTAGGGCGACACGAGGGCTCGTCGAAGCCGAACATACCTTGGAGATGCGAGATATGGTTTGATTAGACATTGTGCCTAATGCTGTACTCAAGTGGTTACTGTGACGGAATCAGGTAAACTGCCTTGTACGAGCAGAAACCAAGTCGGGCAAGATAAATGTGACATGTCTGTGAGACAGTGCAGAATATGGCAGATCAAAGAAGCCTGCGGCAGTGTTTCACAAGTTCCGCTGTTGAAAGAACCAACCCGCCGCACCGTCAGGCTGCGGGCGACGTAGAGGGTCCGCGCACCAGGCTGCACGCGCTAAGCAACGGCTGATATGCAGCACTAAAACTTACGGAAATTTAATTGACTTGACCCACAAGGCTGAATTGTATAAGATCGGATGTGGAGACGAATCGTGAGCATGAACAGAGAACCAGTCTTGTGCTCTGCCCGCTACAATGGAATCCGCCAGTCATCCTACTCGAGTAGCACCCGCGAGCAACTCGCGTTCACCGAACAGCATAGTAGCAGGAGTTCGAATTCCCGGATCCTCATTGCCATCCATGGAGACAAATTCCCCAGCCATGGAAGCTGGGGCGTTGACATCAGATTCAAGCGCGGAGGAGATTGCAAAGAGATGCCCCATCGCCAATGAAATCTGTAGTTTGCCATACCACAGCCGAAGCAATGTCACCTCCCACAGCGCTACGGGAGTAAGCGGTCACGCGACACCAACGCGCGGTATTGGCATAGTAGTACCAGTGGGTCGTGATTCCTCGCATGGTGGATCTAGGGAGTTCTACTTTGCAGCTCTTTGAGAATGCCTACATGAACTTCTCTCGATCAACCCATTGGGTATCAACTTTGACTTTAGCTGCCATCCGTGCTCCCGCCGCCATGATGCTAATGACCAAGGTGGTAAAGCCGAACCAGATCCTCACACACTGGGAGGCATGTATCCGTCTGAAGAATCAACCTTGAGCACCACAAGGGTTGACACAGTAACCGCATTAGCATTAAACGTATAATTGTCCAGCTCTTGAGTGAGCCACAAGTCGACTAGTGAATGTATCGTGATTTCCGATAACTCGGACGTCCTCCGGAACCGAAAGTGATGTCGGTGGTAGAAATAGAATGCGGAGACCTGAGAAGGCGACAGACTTAAGAAGGTGGTCTAACCAAAACAACTGTAGCGTGCCAAGCCATCCCAAATTAACCCGCCCAGACATGCCTGGTTCAAGTTGAGGGTTCACTGCAGCCGGCGGCTTACAGTACTGGCGACATGTCCATCAAGTCAACCACGTCAAGTTGACATCGAACGTTTTGTCACTCTTTTCTGTCTGTTGTACAGGTTACCCTGTATACTATCTTCACGGGATTGACGCGTTGCGACCTCTCAGAGTCTCCTCCAAAAGTCACTCCGCTCGCTTGTCTCACAACAACAACCCTCTGTCCACCTCAAGCCAACCTTCCACTTTGTCGCATGAATCAAAGCTGCTCAAGCACACATTGCGACTGAAAGAGTCAAGGAGTAACATAGTCACGCTATGTGGAAGATGCTGTAAGGGGAGATCCGGAGGGCTTTGTCAATACCTTCATACTTATCCTGTCCAACGCATGCGGGCACACATTGAGGTAGTGAACAATTTGTATACATAGAAGAGGAGGTGTAAAGAAGTTTGAAAGTCGGTGGAAGGGGTTAGGGACATCCGACATCTGTTGCGGTTTTGTAGCTTGTGGAATCACCCGCAGGCTAGTTGAACACTGGCGGTGACAACATCCTCATACTACGTCTCTACCTAGTCATTACAGGACCAGTCTACAATACGATGGCTTCCAACGGTGGCGTGCAAGGCTTCGCCGAAGATCCTTCAGCGTCGGCAGGTCGATACACGATCGCCTCCCGCAATCCGAATGATGCTCCGCAGCAGTCCCATGTCAATGGCCGACCTAGCAACACACAAACAAACGGAAACGTACAAGATTCATCGCACGAGAGCGATCCTCGGTATTCCGTAGAGAGCAGAACCGGTCGAAAGCGGTCACAAGGCAACGGAAGTGGTAACTCAAGGAGCAGGTCCAGAACCAACAGTAGGGGAAAATCCTCACGTACGTGCAAGAAATGCGGCGAGCCTCTGACGGGTCAGTTTGTTCGCGCGCTGGGCGGGACTTTTCATCTCGATTGTTTCAGATGTGCCGACTGTGGCCAGATTGTAGCTTCAAAGTTCTTCCCAGTTGATCAGGAAGATGGCTCCGGTCAGTTCCCACTCTGCGAGACCGATTATTTCCGACGCCTCGACCTTCTCTGCTTCGATTGTGGCGGCGCTCTTCGTGGCTCCTACATCACAGCTCTCGATCGCAAATACCATATTGAGCATTTTACATGCTCGGTATGTCCGACCATCTTCGGTGCACAGGACAGTTACTACGAGCATGATGGCAAAGTATACTGCCATTTTCATTACTCTACGCAATTTGCACAAAGATGTAATGGATGTCAAACGGCCATCTTGAAGCAGTTTGTCGAGATATTCAGAAACGGTCAAAATCAACACTGGCATCCAGAGTGTTACATGATCCACAAATTTTGGAACGTACGACTAGCCCCGAACGGTCAGATTACCGATCGTCCAGATATGACTGCATCAGTGAGCGACGATGCACGGGAATTGGTCAAAGAGGAAGAAGAAAAGATGGAAGACAAAGTATATCGCATATGGAGCACACTGTCCACGTTCGAGGAATCGTCTGCATCTTGCATATCGGACATGTTGTTGCACGTGAGTAACGGTGTCTATGTTGATGGCGTAATTGTTGCCAGAAAGTTCATCTGGCATGTGGATATTCTCTTCGGTGCAATCGACACGCTGGCCGCTCTTGTCATAGCCGCTGATCTGAAAGAGCTGGCATATGGTCGAGAGGCAAAGCTACTTTGCAAGAAGGTCGTTGCTTTCTTTACGCTGCTGTCAAAGACTCAAGAAACTGGCGTTAGAAAGCTAGGGGTGACGCAGGAACTTTTGTCTTTGGTGACCGGTCTTGCACATTACCTGAAGCTGTTGATTCGCATCGGCTTACAAGGCGCACTCAAGCTTGAGCGCGAGAAGAACACGACGGAAGGCCTTCATGCTTTTCTCGACGAGCTGGCAGACCTTGATACGGTCAAGGAGCACGAAATGAAATCACTGGATTTGAATGACAGCACTGCAGGTCTTGCAGCTCAGGAGTCCGATTGCTGCGCTTCGTGCAAAGAGCCCATTGACGATGGATGCGTAATGTTCTATGGAAAGAGATGGCACTCTAAGCCTGCGCACCTGAATTGCAGTATTTGCAAACGAGATTTGACCTACGATCTCTCCAATGCTACATATAGCGACCGAGACGAAAAGGCGTACTGCGTCGACCACGCCAGGCGAAACCCAGATGCCGTTACTGGGTTCTCGCACGTCACAAAGCTTCAGCAATATGTCTTCCTCCTGAGAGTCGCTCTGGCACGGCTTCTGGAGGTGCTGAAATCTGGCGGCACACTGCCACACACCTCCGACGATCCCAATTTGACGCCGTATAACACCAACGAAGGTCACCGAGTACCACCTGGAGTTGATCGGCTGACTCCACAACAGCGCAGTATGGGTTCGAGGTCGAAGTCTTACGCTGGGACCTCGCGGGAACTCCCACAGGAAGAATCTTCGCTTGAGCAGACCGTTGGCGAAATGAAACGCTTGCGCTCGACTCGCAATGAGAGGGCCTTGTCGACCACATTCAGAAAAGCTCGAGCATCTCGAGTCTTTGACGGCCCTGGAGGGGTCAGACCAGGCTCATCTGGGCCCGATGGCTCAAGAGGAGAGCGAAACTTCCAGATTGTGGAGGAAAGAGACTTGGACGGCAAGCTGAGACCGGAGCTGACATTCGGCAATCAAGATGGACTGACCCTGGACGATATTCCAAGAATTGTGGCTGCCGAACAGGCAAAGGAGCAACGACCAAACGCTTACCGTCATGCTGGGTCTAATCTGATCTCCTCGAGTAACGCACCAAAGCTGGTAAGCGGTCATCAACGAGCACATTCTGCTGGCAATGATCTCCTCGCAGGCGAGCCGTCACCACTTCGGACCAAGAGATACTTTTCAGAACTGTCAGCTCTTGAATACTTCATCGTCCGCCACGTTGCCGTGTTGTCGATGCAGCCTCTACTCGAAGGCCAATTTACCCTCGAAGAACTTCTAGGTCTCATTGAGACACGCAAACCAACCTTCTGGGGCAAAGTTAGCCGTGCGTTGCGGAACGACAACAAGGTCAAGAAAAAGGGTATCTTTGGGGTGCCTTTGGAAGCCTTGCTTGAGCGTGAAGGCGCTGAGTCGACTCATGGTGTTGGACCAGGTGCCTTACGTGTACCGGCACTTCTGGATGATGCTGTCTCGGCTATGCGACAGATGGATATGTCTGTAGAAGGTGTGTTCCGCAAGAATGGCAACATCAAGCGGCTCAGAGAAAGCGCAGAACAGATTGACGCAGGACAGACCCCTGATCTCAGTCGTGAGAATCCTGTCCAGGTTGCCGCACTGCTCAAGAAATTCTTGAGGGATATGCCTGAGCCATTGATGACATTCAAATTACAACGGCTATGGATCATCGCAGCAAAGATGAATTCTCGTGAGGAGCAACGTCGACTGCTACACCTGACTTGTTGTCTGATGCCAAAGACCCATCGCGACACTATGGAGATCCTCTTTGCTTTCCTTAAGTGGGCGGCTTCCTTCTCCCAGGTAGATGAGGAATCCGGTAGCAAGATGGACATACATAACCTCGCCACTGTCATGGCCCCAAACATTCTTTACCAAAAGGAAAAGGCTCCTGGTACCAAAATCCCTCAGGTCGACGATAGCTTTCTGGCTATCGAAGCCGTAAATGCACTTATCGAGCAAAACGACAGTTTTTGTCAGGTGAGTCTAGAACAGTTTCTCTGTCCGCGTTGGCCTTGCTAATATGTCCTAGGTGCCCGAAGACCTACAGTCAATCCTGACCGACAGTACCTTACACAACGGATCTGCTGAACTGACCACCAAGGAGATCCTATCTCGATATGGTGATATTGCCAAGGGCAATGTCCAATTGACTCATCGAACCGCTCAAGCACCTGATGCACCGGCTCAAGGACAACTTTCAGCATCAAGCTCTAGTAGGTCGAACCCAGTGGCAATGCGTGTCGAGAGTGACCCTTCCCAAGCCACAGCTTGGCAGAAGCAAAGCTCTGTGCGTCCTGTGCAGAACACATCGGCCAACCCGACAGCCCCACAGCACGACTTCGATTTCAATGCACCACAAAGTCCTTATGCCAGAGATAGGTCTGGAAGTCAAGGCAGTCAAGGTAGCCAAGCCAACCCGAATGGTCGACAGAGCTACCAGCACAGGCCTGGGCTAGGTGTTGCTAGCTGACAACATAAGACAGCTACTTGAACACACACGTCAGCAATTGAGTTGCTCTGCGTACCCATAGCTTCGGCTCGACACCTCTCCATACTCGCTTGCGGCAGTTTGGGAACTAACGACTAACGAAAACGCACCCTTCATCGGCAAGGTGTGCCGGTCCTCAGCAGGAAGGACACGCTAACAATGCGTCCGATCCGAATCCTTATGAGATCGATTAAAATTGCTTTTTCAACATGCAGCAGAGATTGCTTACAACGACGGGGACTTTCGCCATTTTGCTCCTTGTCTCACGAGCTGATTTGTCTTCTACATGCATATGCTTGGCGTTACGGTTTGGGAGGCTATCTCGTTCTGTCAGCATCGAACGGAGCCGAAAGGCGCGTCCCATCGTGGATTTCAGCTCATTGGCTAAGCTTCTCATGACCATTGGGCTATGGAGGCCAAACGCGGCTAGCACCGAGGTCCTGGATGTCGGCAAGCGCCACAGGCATGGCATTGGCATCCTTCGAAAAGTGTGGCATGTCTTCACCACAACTTCGAGGAGCAGGACGCCAGGAAAATCGCTTCCGCCATGGCGTTGGATACGTGCATTGGTTATTTGCACGACGGTGTGCGGCACCCACAGAATGAGCAGGAATCTTTTTTCACTTTTCGCGACATGGCCTCAATGGCATTTTCAACATTGAGCTTTGGCTTTTGGGGACGCCACCTTCCGCACGGCGAATTGCCTGGTTGCACAAGTTTTTCAATTCATTTTTCATACCGACACGCTCGGAAAGCGTTCATGTTTGGGCCTCAGGAGACCCTCGGTCCGGAAAAGCGGGCTGTCCACCAATGTCAAGGACGAAAGCTCCAGCTAGCTCTATGTACTCTATGCAGGGCTCAAGAAAAACTTCTAGCTATGCGTGGCCATTGGCTTGGTCTTTCCTCCTCTTCAATATCTCGTCCATCACTCTGCCTAACCGTTCTACAGCATCGTCTGTGATTTGATAATGCACCACGCACCTACCTCCTCGTAGCTTCAGTCCTTCTTTCGCGGCCAGCTCGGCGACCTCGTCCGCTGAACAACCTTCCGCATCAATGTCCAGCCATACCATGTTCGTTTCTGTGGGGTGTGCGAGCTTGCCGCCTTTACTCTCCCACAGCGCGGCGATCTTCCTGGCCTGTGCGTGACATGCTCGTAGCTTTCCACCTTCACCTCGAGGGCCTTTGCCGAAGCCCTCCTCCACTGCCACACGTGCCGCGGCGGAAATGACGCCTGCTTGTCTGGTGCCGCCGCCGATCGCCTTGCGGATCCGTCGCGAGTGCTTGATGAAATCTATGCTTCCTACAATTATGCTGCCGATCGGTGCGCCCAGACCTTTGCTGAAGCACATGCTTACGCTGTCGAAGAGTGTGGTAAAGTCGGGGATCGAGCCTGCGTCCGCTGCCGCAACTTCCCATATACGTGCTCCGTCTAAATGCATCTTGATGTTGTGCTCGCGCGCAAAGGCCGAGATGCGCTTCACTTCTTCCAAGGGCATGATCATGCCGTTCAGGGTATTCTCAAGTGAGATGACCTTTGTGGGACAGGCGTGCACATCGTCGGAGATGATTATGTTTTCTTTTACATCTTCCAGAGTAAGGTGGTGCTTGTTGGCGGGTTTGACGGGGATTAGCATTGCTCCTGACAGGGAGGAGACACCGCCTGCCTCGTACTGCACGATGTGGCCGCGTTGGTCGCAGAGGACGGAATGTGGAGGCTGCGTGAGATGGCTGCGTAAAGCAACTTGATTGCCCATGGTGCCAGACATAACGAGAAGGCCGGCTTCGTGGCCGGCCAATTTGGCGATGTCGGCTTCGAGGGAGACGGTGGTGGGATCTTCTTGGAAGACATCGTCGAGGAGAGTGGTGTTCATGATGGCATTCAGCATGGACTCGGTAGGCGTGGTCATCACGTCGCTGCGGAAGTCGTACGCTGCTGGTCCGGGTTGCTGCCATGCGTTGTACTTCTTAGGTGTTCCATTCGTCTCCGAAGTATCTGGAGGGATGACATGGCCAGAGGCGGTGGTCATGGTTGCGATAGAAGTGGATCTGTAGGGTAAGATTAGCTGTAAAGAGCTGCCCGTGGTCGGCTGGATGGTTCTGCAAGTCAGTTCTGAAATCAATCTTCGCAGTAGAGAACAGGAAAGCATTGCATGGCTACAAAGGAAAGATCGTTGCGCCTTTTGGGCATACTCCAAGTCGCTGCGTCTGAGTACGACACTTTTGTCGTGCAACTCCGCATAAAAGACCCCAGCTTATGACACCTTCTATTTGCGGTTAGACGGTATATCCCGGTCGTGCAAGATCTTGCATTAGCGCTGCGCCCGCGTCGACGCGTCCTCAAACTGAGGGGGAAGAACACTTTTTGTCGCAAGTTCAAACTCGCCATCAATTTCGACTTCAAAACCGCTGTCGATCCACCGTTGCGCATGCTTGCAATCGCATCAGAATGTCAGTCGCAGCTCGGAGGGCCGTGACATCCTTACCCAGCATCAATTTATATTGCGCCGGCTGCGAAGCGCAAATCGGCATCTTCAATAATGAATGGATACGGTTAACCGCGTCGTATGCGCGGTCAAAAGATCCAGGTACACATTTTGGCACGGAATTCGGTGAGAAGACACAGGTTGTTCCTGCAGGCGCATCGCAAAAGGCGGCCGAAGGTTG
>Ga0066648_10001644_pt1 | contig 11839 bp, 4 predicted proteins | sample CryGeyCG12114_NA_FD_59537 | JGI IMG/M metagenome (GOLD analysis project Ga0066648, IMG submission 59537) | Groundwater microbial communities from aquifer - Crystal Geyser CG19_WC_8/21/14_NA | ecosystem: Environmental > Aquatic > Deep subsurface > Groundwater | place: USA: Utah: Grand County... | reverse complement strand
CTTGAAAAACAGTAGGGGAACAAATTGACTCCCAAATGAAAAAGACAGCTCAGGTTGAAATGCGTGGATCCGTGGATGGAATATTGTCAGTGAAAGCAAATTTATGAACAAATATTGACATAGTGAATGCACAATTAATATTTGCATAAAAATTAACCAGTTATGGAAATAGGATGGGCAAAATGTGAAATGAAAGAGTATAATTGTATACACAATAGAACACAATTCCATCTATTGTTTTTTCTGAACAATTGGACGTAAAAAAGTTGTAAGTGCTCGAATGTCAAACATTTTACTCTTTTAGAAATGTTCAAACTAAATAATGGCACAATTCAATTTTTAACCATGAAACATATCAGTCAGTCACATGAATTTATTGCAATACACTCTGTGCCAAGACATTGGATTCTGTTTATCAATACAATGACTAGGATAAATTATCTTTGCGCATTTCCTTATGGAAAAAAATCATCTGTTTCTTTAAAACTGACTGATGTTATGTCAACCGTAGTAACAAATACTGCAAAAAAATGTCCTTTCAAGTTTCATCTACATATTTATCATTTGCTATATATCATGGTCAACCACTCGTCACAAAATTGACAGTCAACATTTTTGAAACAGGATGTTTCACAAATCATCACACTAAATAACTACTACTTCAAAATGCGAATTCCTACGATTCCAAATTCCATTACCCATTGTCTACGATACTCTCAATACAAGTGTATAATATGCATACTGTCGAGTGTATGGCGACACCCATGCTTTACATAACAAAATAAATTATTCCATTCATTCAATACCAATCTGGTTGATTCGTTTCAACCATCCCTAACTAGCCCTAATCCCTATAATATATGTAGTCATATGGAAATGCTCACAAAGCACTAACTAAATGATTTTACACCACATCATGAATCATGCATGACATCACTACATAAGGTTGGGTTTGGCAAAACAACGGTTCTGAGAAAATCACTTGAGCAAATTGAGCACTGACTGCGAGTTTAATGTAGGAACAATGACGACAGCTACATGTGAACGTCATAAGTTCAGTCAGTCTTTTCCGAGTAAATAAATACTCTATCTATTTAACTTTGTCTTCCAAAACAATAACTCAAGGCTGAATCGCTTGCATAAGTCTTATCTCGGCGAAAGCTAAAGTTAGTTACAGTTGGTGGGAAGTGGAAAAACTGACTTGCATTTTTAGGTTAAGCATGCAAAGTACATAAGTTCCAGTTTTCACACAGCAATTGTTCAAAGAAAATACGAATTTCATATTCAAAGTTCATTAATACTGCACAAAACGGGCGGCCAAGAAACTGAAAAATGAGTTTAATGACTAGGGTCATTCCCATACAGAAAAATCGAAGAGGAGCCAAAAATGAAGCAATTAAAGCACTAATAGAACAAGGAAAGTCATATTTGTAGACTGCCAGTTTATTGTCCTGTTTTTTTTCAATCTCTATGTATGAAACTTAGTTAATATGCGTGTGTATGCATTAGTACTTCACAAGGTTTGAATTCAGCCCAATATTCCATAATTGCAGCAGACTGTCTCAAAAATGCTGTTCCTTAATCACTTCAAAATAGGTCAGTTTGTACTGTAGCACCCTGAGTAGGTTTAAAAGTCTTAGAGATAGAGTGTCGAATTCATCTCTGCATCATTATGCTTATTTTGCTTCCTGCGTCTGACTGACTGCAAGCTATTTTTAGCTATTTTAAGAATCTAAAAGTCTGGTATACTTTTAGTCTATAGGTAGAATACAAGTGACTGTAAAGCGCTGCTATTTTTCCCGCTGTGTGTGCTCAGAAATGTTTTCAGTATGTTCGGTCATAGGTTCAACTTTTCTGAGAAGAATCGCAAATATAAATGACAAAATGGCAAAGTCCAATCGCAAACTCTGTAGTTTAGACAAATTCAGCGTCAGCGCGAAATGAGTTTTTTATGTACACAGATTATTTGGGGAGAAGTTTTCGTTTGCTCGTTTCGTAAAAACGTCAAATTATCCTTACAAATTTTCAATGCATCAAGAACTTCAACTACATGCAACAAACATTACCGTGATATACATTAAGTTACATGACCTGATTCTACCTGTATGGATTATGATTTCTGTCCGTATTCTAAATGTCACTCTAACTCTAATGTTTAATCCTGAAGTTTGAGTAAATTAGTTGCACTCGTTTATGTTACAGTCTATTTCAAATTGAATGACACCTCTCCATTAGTGAGTTGAGTTTGCTATTTTGGTTACATGGTAATTTATTGAATCTATGGAACAAAAAAGGCATCATTACTGTGGCAATAAATTTAAATTAATTAATTAATCAATTAATTAATTTTTAATTTTAATTCAAGAAAGAAATAAGTTGCGTGATTTGTAATGCATCTATCTGGAAATCAATAAACTTAGTTCCTCCCCAGTTTGTTCACACGGAAATCAGGAAAAAATAACCAATGCCAACTTTTGACTAATTTTCCATTATTTTTTGAAATGGACAGTAGGTGTTGACTGAGATTTTAGAGTTCTTGATGCACTGAAAAGTTGCGGGGATTAGGCGTTTGTAAGAAACAAGCGTTTCAGCGTTTTTAATTGAAGTTTACACTAAATTTTAAGAGTATGAAATTAATATGAAATATTAATATTAGTTTCTAAAAATAGGGAAGTAAATTCTGCACAAAATGGAACAAAACGCTAAAAAATACGCCAAAGTGAAAATTCAAAAGTGGTCAATGAGTTAATATGAACACGACATAAAATTCGCTAGCATAGCCCAGCCAGATTTTCCTTCTCTTCTAGGTGATTTGAATCCTATTGTATTTTCCCCACTGGAAACCAAAGAAATCGGGAAAAGACGAAGAAATACAGATCGAACGAAAGAACTGAATAATCATTATGAAAAAACTTATAGGAATAGGAATACTGATCTTATACCATATGGACAGCACAAAATGTACCAAATTAGCCTATCTTAAGTGCATAATAAATATAAATCAATGTAGATATCTAAACGCGCTACCAGACTCATTAAAATAAGAAGCAATAGTAAATGAAACCACAGCCCATACTGTTATTATTGACACGAAAAAATACGTAGTGCATGTGTACCTGTCCATTTTTTGCTTTCCTTGGGCGCCAACAGTCAATTCTACCGTCAACAACATTTTGAGCGATTGTTGAAGAACCCACACACTTTTTACGTATCTTTTTGGTGTTCATGGTAATTTTAAAAAAAAGAGTGGAAAATAACTTTTTAATAATTGATCCAATTGGTGGATTCTGTAGTTACGAATTCACTACTGAGGCATCTTTTTGTGTCTCTTGTTATTTTATTGTACAGGATTGGGTATATATTTACTATCGAGAAAAAACCACATCCCAAGTCAGCAAATAATTAACATATAGCAAACACATTTTTCTAGAAGAAAAACCCACGCATTCAACGACAAACAAAAATGTATGCATTTAATGTGCCTTAGAGCAGTTTCCACCATAGGTAAACAGCATAATGTCTGATGCAAGATACAAAAAAGGTACCATTCCTGTGTGTAACTCAATACCCGATGGGAATTTTTAATTTTCATTTTTACGTTGGTTGTCTGTTGTCTCACTCTCTGAATTTAGCCAGCCAAACTAACTAGGCTTACCAGATTTTTTTTTCAGTATAATCCTCATTTAAATTTCATCTAGCAAAACTTGTACTTAGAGTATTAGTTGACAAATGTGAGCTTATTTTTCATAGCTCATCATCGGTTTTGCTTAAGCCTAATTCACCTGGATGCGACTTCTGGTTCAATGCCATGTGAATCTGTGATTGTACATTCGATGCCATGTGAACCACTTCTGAGATTGTTCATCATAGTAGCGATAAATTGCTTCAAAAGTTCAAACCATTTAACTTTTTGGCGCCAATATGCGATCCGACAATTTTGTTTGTCAATAATTTATCTCGGAAGTTTAATGGATGCGGGTTTTAAACAACCACTAGTATAAAACTGAGAAATGAAATGATCGCAATCGTCATCGCATGTGCATGAGAATTAAACACAGAATTCAGTGTCTGCATCAAAGCATACGTGAACTGAATTAAATTAAGGTGTTCAGCCACTATTCCTGCACATGTTGAAATAACAGAAGACTTAATTCCAAAGTAGAATTATTGCGAAAACAAAAAGAAAAATTCTGCATTATAGTAAAGTGAGGGATTTAAAAATTCCGGTTGATGTTTATTTCCAATTTGAAGAAGCCAATGATAATGTAAGGGGCAGCCTGTAATGACAGAGCTATATGGAACCTTGACTACGTAACTTAAAGTTGCATAGAGTGCATGCAAATTTTAATTTTCTATTTGCACAGCTCGTTTGTTAGAGGGCCATTCAACTGGCAACTATATTCTCTCCAAAGTGTAAATTTAAGTGTTATGATTGTTGGAATTGAAAAATGTTAACATTAAAAATTTTCAACAAATATTAGGAACTTTGAGAGAGTATTCATAGTTTTACTAGTGAATTCTGAATGAAAAAATTCAGCAACTTTTTATCAGTTGTACTCAAAAAAGTTCAAAAATATTTTTAGAACTTTGAGAATATTTCATATTTCTTTTCCAATATATTAAAAATTGTTTTTTAATGCATTAAAGGATCAAATCTGTGAAAAATTAGTTGACAAATAAGAAAATTACAGGATTCCCACGTATTTTCCAAAAAAATCCTCAATTAATTTTTTTAAATTTTACGTTTTTCTTTATTAAAGAGATTTATAATTTTTCATAATTATAGGGTTGGTTAGCTAAAATACAAATTAATTTCCTAATATGTTAGGGTCGGTCAGGAACGATTCAGCATTATTTTGATCGGACCGGGCTGAATTCCGTGATGGTAACCAATATAGGCCGCCATTACTACAAACGTCTGCATGAAAGTTTAGGTAACGTAGCGCTTCCAACATATGAGTTACAAAGGGACAACAGACTGCTCTCAGCACTTGATCCCTCCTATTTTCTGCGTCTGAATTATGGGAGGAATTACTACTGGTTTCCAGAAAGCAGTACGGCAGTACCAAATAGTACGAGGTTTTCCTGCTGTACCAATAACCAAATATTTAAAGAAAGGGATAGATGAGCTTGATTCTGCATGCACAACACAAAGAGTATAAAAGGGAACGTTTAATTACTTGTTTGGCTAATTAAATAATAATACACAATATCAGCCAGTCAGCCATATTTGGAAAATGGTAAAGTTTCAACCAACAACATAATGACCACACGTTTGCTATACGTTTTAAATGCATAGAATAAAAACACCATTGAACATAGCACTGAGACAAACTAACAAAAGTAAAATAATATGTTATAGCGGAAACGCGGTTTTTCCCTATTTCTAGCTTAAGTAAATTGAAAAATGGCTTCTTTGAAAAGATATGTGGGCACTGATCATAATTACCAACTTTTTCTCGCCTCATGTCCCTGCGATGGGCGTGGAGTAAGTTTTTCATTGGCACAACCTTTGTGATTACCGACAATTGCATACCATAGGAATTATTTTCTGCAAAAACTTGAATTCGCGATTATCACACTGGACCGTTCATGGAATAATTGAATTAGAAAGTCAAAGCTAAGAATCCGCCCAATAAATTGTAGAGCACAAGCAAACTCCCTTCATTATTATTAAGTCAATACGATAGATCCTATGATAAGATACCGGGCGGTCACCAATAGATTGACTAAAAAAGGTTCCATTCCACCTCACGTATTATAATTGTCAGCTACGTTTCTTTGCATATGAATAAGTAATACGTTTGGAGCAAGGAAATCGTGGGCGTTTAACTGTCGAAGATTAAACCTGCCGTAAGTGCCGTACCTTCGTATTTACATAGTTTTATTTCCTATCTCAATAAGATACTGCCTTTGGTATACGATATAAAAATTATAAAAAGAAATCCCGCGAATCTGTCTCAAAAAGATCTTATTGGACTGAGATTCTTACGTTCTGAATGCACGTTTCACCTTGAAAATAAAAATTACAGCAGTGCAAATCATTATGCAAAAAATCAGTCATTCACTATCTTAATAGAATGTAAAATTATAAAATATTGCATAGAAGTACTTTCACTATCATAATATTGAAAAAAAAACTAGATACTTACATTTGGGAAGATACTTCTAACTCCATTATAATGAGCGGATTTGGATAAACGGCACACATTTGAAAGTCAATCAATGTGAACTTTGAACGCCACCATGCACTTTTAGTTAGAATCTGGATACTTAAGTATTTTATTTGCACTATGTATGTTTCTGCTGTTTTGTAACGCAAACGAAACGAACTGGCAAAATTAACTATAGCTGCTGGTTTCAATTATTTGAAAAAGATTGACTGACTGATTGCTGACAAAGAGATTTGGTGAGCTCTAAACCTCAACTGGAGCCAATAATAACCCATTAGTTGGTAAAAACTTGCAGACGCGACATTAGACTCACATTTGAGGACAAGTCAAGGTTTGTATATCTCTAGCGTTAAAAAAATTCAATGTGCACGCAATGGTCTTGCGTATTATGACAGATGTAAATGTAATGCATATGTTCCAAATGGTTTTCGTAGCCTCTACAAGTTTTCTAGTGAACCAATCCAACGCTTCAAAAAGAACATGTGAATACATTCAAGGGAGGACTAATGCGACTTCTGCAATTTCCGTTTCGGTGAAAAATACGAGAGTCAAAAGAAATGCTGTGTTTTCATTTTCGAAAGTACATTTTTAGTTAGTACTACACTTTTAGTTAACAAACTAAATAGGTTGTAAATCTGGTCCCACATTCGCAACCTGAATTTCTAACTAGGTGTGGTATTCACCACGTTTCTTTGCACTCTACGCATTTTCGGACATTAACTGCAACAACTATGGGGAGGTAAACTAACATAAACAATGCTCGTATCTCAAACTCTCACAAATATCCAAAATCCAAGAAATGTAACTTACAAACTACAGCCACAGCAAACCGTTTTTTTAAATGTTGATCACTTGTTTTTTATAACCAACCTACTGCCACACTAGTTAGTTTTTGCACCGCACGATCCAGCATTTCGCCATTCAACATGCGAGGAGAACATGTTGTAAACAAACATTTCTTATTCCAACACTAAAAGCGGGCAAACGAAAATATTTTCTTCCAGCCTTGTCCTCCTGCCTTCTGAACGCTCCAACATATTCGTTGTGTTTTTTTCTCTAAAGAATGGTTTCGCTCCTAGCCTGCTCCTTTCACAAAACTAACAATGCGCATGTCTTATCCTCACTCATTTCTTGGCAAACGAATCAACAGCTTGATTTTCCACTGCTCACTCCTCACTTAAGTCTATCTCACGTCTGCACGAATGTTTGAAAATACTTGCTTCCTAAATATCTAATTATTGTCATTCTTATTGCTCACTAGTCACTAGTGTAAAAGTCATCACAACATTTATTCAGTGTGCTCCAGATTTCCTCTTCTTTCCCATTACAGGAATTTCCCACAAAGTGATCAACGCGTTTTTGTAGCCGGGCCAATAAACATTCAGTTAGTTATAGTTAGTGTTAGTACTGTGATAGTGTTGAATGAAGCCCTGAATGGTTCCAATGTCATACTGTAGCAGTAGTATACTACTCACACCAACACTTATTACATTTTCATTCTAAAAATAGTGTAAATGATAAAAGTAGTTTGGCAAAAATGCATCTTAACCCATTCCCATGTCAATTTACAAACTAACTATACAGTTGGTGGTATAGCTCGGCTTGGCTAGATACATTGACTTGGCTAAACTCGTCTTCACTTTTTCTCAAGCAGTGATAGACTATACAATATATTGCAATGAATCCAGTCATGTTGTAAATTTTCACAAATTTTTTTATGCCTGGTGCGATGTACAAGTCTAATTTTCTAAAGGTTCAAATTAGTTCAGATTCACGGAAACTATTCCGTCAATGATGCCAAAAAAATGTCACCGAACAATCGGGTTCTAAGTATTTTCATGACTTTTTGTTTATATACTTTTGTGAACTTTCCCATCAGTCGCTGAGGTTTCTTGAAAACCGTTGACTTTCAATCGAAGGCTAGAGGCATTCAACCATGGAACTATGTACCCATGTGACTCATTGAAAACCAATGGACCAAATACTCCAGGTTGGCAGCATACCAAATATCTTCGCTTTAATCAGGTTCGGAGTACAAAATACATTATTAAGTACAGTGAGCTATTGATTTCCGTTACTAATGAACATTTCTGTGCCTCTGTTTCCAATCGTTTACATCTCAAGGAGTTACAGAAAAATTTCGAGAAAACAATGCAAATGCAAGAGAAAACATGTAATGTAGGTTTTGGAGATTGTCTCGTGTATATCCCGACTATTCACCTGCAATTTTGAAGCCGTTTGTCAGAACAATCTAAACATTTATGCACCTAATATTTGCATACATAACCCATTGACTTGACTTTGTGTTGGCTCTATAGTGAGGGAGATATTATATTTTTCCATAAGAATAATCTAGAATGTTGGAGAGAGCATTTAGTTAGTATAGCATGATGCCAACAACATTATCTACACTTGGGTCAAAGGATTCATTTGTAAGGTTGCAAGTTATTCACGTGTTGCTTCTCTATATGCTTATCTGTCCTCTCTCACATATAATGTATTACACACATTATAGTGTAGAAGAAAATGTAGGGAGACTTGCAAACTTTACTGGCTCCTTCCTATTTTAAAGTGTGCTAAATAAATGCCATGCTTGTATTATGTATGTAACCGATGACGTCTTTTTTAAAATTTTATTTAAGGTAAGACCTGCCTTATAATTCCATTACACTTGCATACACAAGAACAATGGAATCCAACATTGCTATACAGACTAAAGCTCCCCACCTAAAAAATTTCCTCGCGCCCATTTTATTTTGGTAAATAAGATTTATTTTTTTTATTTAAATTTTTATTAGATCCAGAGGATGAAAACGTTTTCATTACCCAGCTAGCTACTTTTACATTTGCCCAATTTAATGAACCCGGATCATGCATTGAACAGAACACCAATCATTTCAAGTCGTTCGTAAATAACGTCATCTGTCTCGATCTTCTTTTGTCAACTCGCCGGTACTACATACATAACCTACATTTTCCTTCAAAATCCCACGCTCTGTACTAAATGAGCAAACAAGACAGCCATTTATGATCAACGCGTTGGTCAGAACAAAAAAAATGACTACTCATCGCTGCTCTGCGTGTCAACTCCCAAGAAGTTGATTATTGGACTGAGATTCAAAACGGACTGAAACATTGCATGATTCATACTTATCGTGCTCATACATGCAAGAAGATTTTGAACCCTACACTAGATCAAATGAACCTATGGGTGTTTGCAGCCCAGCTATAGACTCCCCACTAACAATTACATATCGGACAAAATCTACCTCTTGCTCACTAATAAAACCAGAGAATAAGTTGTGTTTCAGTACGCAAAACAGCAAGGCTGGTTGGTCTTTTATGCTGCTTAAAAACTAACTACAATCCGGACTTCATAACTAGGTACGTAGTCGTCACTGTAGTAGCGGTGGGATCACTTTAGGTGACTCGAATCGAATAATGGAAACCTGCTTTCATGGCTGAATACAAAGTGTACGTAAATTGCCGCTAGAGGCTACAGTGGAGTTTTAATAACCGAGTAGAAATACTAATCTACATATATGTGAATAAATTATTTCGCATTCGTAAACACATAATGATGTTGAGAGTCTGACATGAGATCAAAATATGATTTTCAAGAAAACTTGATTCGCACTTACTTACGGAAGGTCATTCCGACAGAGCAAGATCAAATCTTATCAAATCGTAGGTTTACATAGATGCAACATATACAAAGCAAGTATTAAAGTATTAGGAATATTAGTCGGTTGATTGGATGACATTATTTGTTTACTCCAAGCTTTCGAGTCTCTACCGTACATTTTATAAAGGATAGAAATTTCTAATATGGATGTAATAGTACCATTGTATGGTGTTATCAAAACGATAATCTAAATTTTCATCTCGGTATTATCAAATTATTATTTTATTTATTAAAATGTTAGTTAAAGTTAGTTAAACTAGTTAATAATCAATCGTACAATACAAAACAATTTTGCTGAAAACATGCACATTACCCGACAAAAAAAATGCCTATAAGGGATTTAATTAGCCTGACTGGCTGAATTGTATCACATACACAAAATAATACTGGAAATGGTAGACTGTATACTATACAGTCTACAATTTCCCGACCAACCTGATGTTGTATTGCCCAGGCTGTATTTCGCAAAAATTCCGCAACATATGGACACTAAAACCACCAAAGGTGTTCACTATTAACTTCATTATCAACGATATTTATTACAAAAAAATTCGCCATCATCATGCTGTTACGACTACATTTAATGTTTATGTTATCACTATACCCAAACAAGAATCAAGTACAAGTCACATTACTTTTGCCACTGTATTCGTAACCAACTAACTATGGAAGTGAAATGCCGATAGTCACATATGGAGCAAGCCATTAGAGTATTATACGATGCATATTTGTCAGTGTCAACTTTTCTGATCCAAGCGTATCACATGTTACAATATGTTTATCCAACTGGTAATAAAAAATTCCCCTACATTCAGCTAATCAAGCCATTTATCAAACCCCTGGAATGAGACAAGGGATAAATGTTTATGAATTCATTCTTATCTCATTTCTCCATCTCCAAGGAATCACAAATGAATCTTACAATGCGCAAACTATATGCACTTCATACTATGTGATTGTCTCTACATGTTTTTTTCAGCCCATGGCTGGGCGAGACTTCAACAGGTGGTGTTATTTTTTCGCTTGCAATAAACATTGGGCTTTAGTTGAGCAATTCAAAAATCCACAGAGAGCCACTGTATTATACAATGCAAATATTTCATACAGTCGCCATAAAATTATCTATCAACATTACTCACTTCACGGGTCCACGACTACTTACATGCGATGAATATATAGTTTTATTGTTTTCACAGCACTATACATAATACTAGCCATAGCCATACTACAATTAAATTTCACCTATTGTTTGTTAAAGAATCACTAGGATGCTTTTTCAACTGTCCTGAAACTGACAAATGATCGAAAACAATACAAATTTATCCAACCCACCCACATCCGTCAAAAGTTTCTTAGTATGTCACCCTTTTTCAGATCAATAAAAATACGACCTCAGATGCATTTCGGTTGGCAGTTTCTCGTTTCAGGCAGACGCCGTTCGTTCAATACTAGCGGCATTTTATTCATAAGATCTTACTTTCTTAAGAAAACTTTAAAATTGGTTGGTACTTATGAGCTAAAGTGACAAAAAAAATTGATTCGTCGCTTAAATTTTACATTCCCACCTAATTTTAACATGTTTAATAAATGTTTTTCTTAGCGTTCGCACAGTCGTCAATTTATTGCTCTCATTGTTTGCGCATTGTTGATATTTTCTGCAGTTTTATTTAAGATTTTTTTTTGTTTTAAATCGCACAATGTGTATCAAATTTCATTAAATATACTATAATTTAAGCAGCAATTAACGTAACTGCTTCCTCACACGCAAATAATTAATAATATTAAAAACCGGGCCAGAAACGTGCGTCAAATCGTGTAGTATAGAAAAAAACTGGACAGAAGCTGAAAAGAAATGTATTCTCGAAGTCTGGAAAGTGGGCGTTCTAAACATCAAACTGAACAAAATAAATCTTTTGTGATCTCCAGAATTATGTCATGTTCACGTCGTCTTCATTGTGCCTCTTTTGAAAAGTTGAAGAGT
>Ga0066648_10001642_pt1 | contig 11854 bp, 10 predicted proteins | sample CryGeyCG12114_NA_FD_59537 | JGI IMG/M metagenome (GOLD analysis project Ga0066648, IMG submission 59537) | Groundwater microbial communities from aquifer - Crystal Geyser CG19_WC_8/21/14_NA | ecosystem: Environmental > Aquatic > Deep subsurface > Groundwater | place: USA: Utah: Grand County... | reverse complement strand
TCGTGCTACGTTTTGCCGAGATCGCCTCGATAGTGGGTAAAAGCAGAAGAAGAAGTAGCAAAAGGGTTTAGGGATGCAAAAAAAGAAAAGAGTCGCAGTAGTTGGGGCAACAGGCATTGCAGGTCAACAATTTCTGATCGCTTTGCAAAATCATCCCTGGTTTGAAATAACGGCCTTAGCCGCATCACCCCGTTCGGCAGGCAAACGCTATGAAGAGGCTTTGCGCTCAGCCAGTGGACAGGTGCACTGGTGGCAATACGAACCCATTCCAGCTGCCTATAAGAACATGATGGTTCAGAACAGTATGGAACTCGATCTCAAAGAGATCGACATCGTTTTTACAGCTATCGACACTGATTCTGCTAAAATTCTGGAACCCAAATATGCCGCGGAAAAGCCCACCATCTCCACGGCTAGTGCCTTTCGAATGGAAGCGGATGTTCCCCTTCTGATGCCAGGTGTCAACTCTGATCATGCCGGGCTTATTCAGGTCCAGCAAAAAAACCGAGGTTGGAAAGGATTCATCGTCCCGATTCCCAACTGCACAACCTATGGACTTGCCTGTACGCTTGCGCCTTTGCACAAGGCTTTTGGCGTAAAGTCGGTGCTGATGACGTCGATGCAGGCAACCTCCGGCGCTGGTCGCAACGGTGGCGTCCTCGCCCTCGATGTCGTTGATAACCTGGTGCCTTACATTCCCAAAGAAGAAGAAAAAGTCGAGATCGAAACCCTTAAAATCCTCGGGTCCTTTTCTGACAGTGCGATCAGGTCCGCCGAGATCGGCGTGAGCTGTACCTGCACCCGCGTGCCTGTCACCGATGGTCATACGGAAACGGTTTTTGTCGGCACACATAAACCGGTCACGGTCGAACAAGCCCTTGCGGCCTTTCGCGAGTATCAAAGTGATTGTGCGGATCTACCGTCGGCCCCCAAAAACTTCTTTCAGATGCACGACGATCCATTTCATCCCCAGCCCCGGATCGATCGCGATTCCGATGGTGGCATGACCACTCACGTCGGTCGCGTCCGGGCCGAAAAAGTTCTAGGAGGCATCAAGTATGTGCTCCTCTCCCACAACACCAAAGCCGGTGCTGCAAAAGGTGCAATCTTTGTAGCTGAATATTTGGTGTCGAAAGGTATTATTAAGTAGTCGATAAAAAAAAGCGGATGAGGCAGCAGGTTAATTTATCAGCCTGCTGCCCTCCGCTCCCTTCCGTGATTTTATTTGGCACCTAGATCGTAGATTGCAACATCGTCTAAGACCACACCATGAAGCCGGGAGTTCGTGGTAAGTTTTAGTTCCTGAAATTGGATTTCAGTCGTTTCATTTTTTGCAATAAAAAGAGCTTTGAGAGTTGTCCAGCCCGTTGGCGTGAGCTCAGCCTGGACGAGAATCGCGTCGTTTACCAAAGCGCCTATCGTTGAAGAAGGTACTTGTGCATTAAGAGCGGTCGCAAATTTAAGTTCATAAAGATGACCAGGCACCGTTGGAAACCTTTGATAAATGATCGTATTATTCCCACTCGGCACCCCAATTGAAATCAGGCAAGAACTATTCAACTGCACCCAATTCGAGCCTTCCGAGGCTTTATTGGGATCGGAGTGGACCTCGATCTGATCTCGATCACACGTCGCACCACTTGCCGGAATTTTTGAGTTCCAGCCTGTTTGATCAACTTTATCATTCTGACTGAAGAACGCAAATGTCCCTACGGCAACATTATAGGATTCAAATCCACCGTCGGTAATCGTGTTTACAGGCTTGGCACTTTCATCAATTATCCAGTCGGAAATCACTTCCCCTTTATCGTTTTCTAAAGCCACCGCGAAGCTGCCGGTAGTGTTCTGGGGCACTTCAACTTTCCAACTGCTGTCGCCAGCGACTATGAAAGGCGTCTTGCTCCATTGCAACGGCGAACCGGCAATTATGAAAGCGTTTTTGGGCACGAAAAAATAAGGTTTTCCATTACTACCCGTCGCGTAGCAATCGGATTGTGCCTCGACTTTCGTGCAGGTAAGAAAAGCGCCCGCGACCGGCACCGGCATTGAGGCGGTTGGCGGTGTTTCTACGAGAGAGTGGGGGGGTTCAATTTCTGTGTCATTTGCAATATTTTTGTCCGCCGAAGCCTCGACCTGACCTTCGATTGCTCCGCCTTTGATTGCTCCGCCTTTGATTTCACCTTCCATTTTATTTTCACTACAGGAGGAAAGGTGCACCAATAGGGCGATCACGAAAAACATGTTTTTCATTTTCATATAGTACTCCTCAATAACCTCATAAGGAATACTATCGGCACGTTTAAGCGAAGCCTAAATATTTTATAAATATTATAAGATTTCCATAGCTTAGGCTGGATATTTAAGGTTTTTGAAAGGCCGCATGGTTAAGAAAAGTAAGAGCGCGCCAGCTGAAACATGATTGCAAACAATTTGCATAATCCGTTTTCTTCCAGCGCTGCTCAGTGCGGACGTTTCCTTGTAGGGGCGAAATCCCTTAACGTCCGCAAAATCCGCTAGTGCGACATCGCAATATGCACATGAAGAATCTGGATCGCCGCAGGAGTGATCCCGCTGATGCGCGAGGCTTGCCCAAGACTCATCGGCTGATGGCGCTTTAATTTTTCCACGACTTCTCGGCTTAAGCCCATGAGATTTTCATATTTCACTGAGTCAGGGATCTTAACGCGATCCAGTTGGTCGGCACTCCGAATCGCGCGTTTTTCTCGCACGATATATCCTTCATATTTCACTTCAATCTCAAGACGCCGTAAGAGCGAGTGATCATAGCCCTGATAAAAGGGTATATGCTTGGCGAGTTCAAGCGCGGTGACGCGGGGCTTGCGAAGGATTGCATCGATCTTGGTACCGCTATTGTCCTTGGCATCCAACATGTCTTCGGGAAGAGAGAAGGGGCCGATGCCGTTTTCTTTTGAATAAACCAGCAGCTCGTTCAAGGCCGCAAAACGCTCCAGGAAAGCAGCATGCGCCTCTTCGGTGACCAGGCCGATCGCATGACCCCGAGCTGTGAGACGAAGGTCAGCATTATCTTCGCGCAAAAACAGGCGATGCTCAGCGCGTGAGGTGAACATGCGGTAGGGTTCCAGGGTACCTTTGGTGACCAGGTCGTCGATCAAGACGCCAATATAGGCTTCCGATCGCCCCAGTATGAACGCTTCCTTACTTTGCGCCTTTAGCGAGGCATTGATACCCGCCATCAGCCCTTGGGCAGCGGCTTCTTCGTATCCTGTAGTGCCGTTGATCTGTCCGGCTAAAAACAGATGGCCCAGCTTCTTTGTCTCAAGACTGGGGTGCAGTTCGGTTGGATCGACAAAGTCATATTCAATCGCGTAGCCCGGACGAATGATTTCGGCCTTTTCCAGGCCTGGAACGGTGCGTATAAATTCAATCTGCGCATGGAGCGGCAAAGAGGTTGAAAGGCCATTCGGATAAACTTCGCAGGTGTCGTAGCCCTGCGGCTCGAGAAAGATTTGATGGCCAATACGGTCCGGAAACTTCACGACTTTGTCTTCAATTGAGGGACAGTACCGAGGCCCGATCCCAACAATTTCACCACTATAGAGCGGCGATTCCTTGAGATATTTTCGAATGACGTCGTGCGTCTGCTCGTTGGTATGTGTGATATACATGGGAATGAGTTTTTGCGTGATAGCCTTGTTTTCAAAGCTAAACGGCACGATGTCCTCATCGGAATGCTGCACTTCACAGCGCTCCCAATCGATGGTTTTTGAATCCAGACGCGGCGTTGTGCCTGTTTTCATACGACCGACGCGAAATCCAAAGCGACGGATGCAGTCAGCAAGACCAATGGAGGGCGCGTCACCTGCTCGCCCTGCGCTGATTTTTTCGGAACCGACGTGAATCAGTCCATTAAGAAACGTTCCCGTCGTAATCACTACGGACGAGGCAAAAAATTTCCCAAACAAACGGGTCTCCACACCTTCAACCAAAGGCGCATCGACCTTGCTGTCGTCGATCAAAAGTCCTTCGACCGTGTCCTGACGTATATGCAGGTTAGGCGTGTTTTCCAACACATGTTTCATATAGCGCGCGTAAAGACCCATATCGGCCTGGGCGCGTGATGACCAGATTGCGGGCCCTTTGGTTCGATTGAGAACACGAAATTGAATGCCATTCACATCAATAGCTTTGGCCATTTGGCCACCTAAAGCATCAATTTCTTTAACAAGGTGACCTTTAGCGGTGCCGCCAACGGCTGGGTTACACGACATCGCCGCAATGCGGTCGACCGATTGAGTGATGAGTAAGGTTTTGGTCCCCATGCGGGCTGAGGCTAGAGCGGCTTCACATCCAGCGTGGCCGCCACCGATCACGATTACATCAAATTGATTCATATAATCCTCGTCAAAGCCCGAGCAAAAGGGTGAGATGTGGGGACGCTCGTGGCCGGAATATGCTACTAACTTAATAGGTCAAATAAGACAAGGGAAGATGCAAAATTCAATCAGCGAACTATCGTTTCTGATAGTCTCCAATCCTGCGTTTTTAGAGCAGTTTCAGCAAAATTCCCTACGCTTGCTATTTTCGGACCTATACAGTAATTCTTTGATCACCGTTAATCCTTAGCAAGACTGATGCACGTAGATCAGTTTCTACCCGGGACCAATAAGGAAGAATAGGATGGCTCTTTTTGAAGAATTGACCACCATGGGACACGAGCAGGTGGTCTTCTGCCACGACAAAATTACCGGCCTCAAGGCCATCATCGCTATCCACGATACTACCTTGGGCCCTGCTCTCGGTGGTTGTCGTATGTGGGACTATAAATCCGAAGAAGACGCTCTTCGCGATGTCCTACGGTTGTCGCGCGGCATGACCTATAAAAATGCAGTTAGCGGTCTCAACCTTGGAGGCGGCAAGTCGGTTATCATCGGCGATCCTAAAAAATTGAAAAGCGAAGCGTTTTTCCGTACCTTCGGTCGCTTCGTGAACAGTCTCGGCGGACGTTATATCACCGCTGAAGACGTCAATATCCGCGTCAAAGACATCGAACTCGTTGGCTTGGAAACTGATTTCGTTGCTGGTATCAATTCCCGCGCAGGTGGGTCGGGCGATCCCTCGCCAGTCACGGCTTGGGGCGTATATCACGGCATTCGTGCTTCGGTTCAATACAAACTCGGTAAAAGCAGTCTTAAAGGGGTTAGTGTAGCGGTTCAGGGTTGCGGAGCTGTCGGCTCTCACTTGATCGAGCATCTGACTGCGGAAGGCGCGAAAGTTTACGCTGCCGATATCGATGCTGAGAAAGTCAAAGAATGCACGAAGCGTTATGGAGCTGAAGCGGCAAGTCTTGCCGATATCCATAAGCTTCAGGTTGATGTTTTTGCTCCCTGCGCCCTCGGCGGTTTCCTCGATGACCGAATCATTCCTGAACTCAAGGCAGCTATCGTTGCCGGCGCAGCCAACAATCAGCTGCTCGATGAAGAAGTTCACGGGAAAATGATTCGGGAACGTGGCATTCTTTATGCTCCAGACTATGTAATCAACGCCGGCGGCGTCATCAACGTTTACCAAGAACTTGCTGGCTACAACGAAAAAACTGCAAAGCAAAGAGCTGCGAATATCTACGACACCCTGATCAGCATCTATAAAGAAGCCGACACCAAGGGCATCACAACCAACGAGGCGTCAGACCTTATCGCCGAAGAGCGTATCAAATCGATTCGCAGCATGAGTGCTATCCGTAACACGATCGGCAATCAGAACTGGACGCATCACAATCTTCTTAAGCAACGTTAAAAACCGCGTGCGACTGAGATAAAAAAAGAGACGGAAGAGAGTAGCTTTGGGTTCACGACCCACCGTCTCTTTTCCGTCTCTCACTTTCTAACAGGTATCAACTCGGAGCCGAAGGCGCCCGTTTCATCTGGCTCGACGCGTCACGAAGCAGGAGTACCTGGCCTTTTTTCAAGGTGATCGATCTCTCTTCGTCTTTACGCCCGTCGTTCATAAGCTCGACCTGATAGGTACCTGGTTTCACAAACACGCGCGTAACATAAACAGCCGCCGGAAGCGTGGACCAACCGCGGGTATCGGCCGTTTCCGTAACAGCCCCATAAACACTCCCGGCGATGTACCCCAAGGCACCAAAATCTTTTTCCGCCTTTTGCGTCAATTGACTTTTTAGGATCAACCGGGCTGCGGACTTGGCAATCATGCGAAGCCTTCGATCTTCAAGATTTTCGTAGGCGATGGCATTAAAGTTTTGCGCCAGCTCTCCGACTTCAAGCAGTCCATCATTCAACCGCACCCCGGTCTGCCGGGTCGGAACACTTTGCTTGCGAATCACAGGAAAGGAAAAGCGCGTGATCTGATTTCCTATGGGATACACAAAATCCTGCGCCTTCTTCTCATTTATAATGCCGACCTCGTGAATCACGACCAGCGAGGCGTCTTCAAGACTGATCTTTGCCAGATCAAGCTCCTTGTGACGATCAGCAAGAAGGCGAGCTTCATCCTTTCGATTGCGGATCATGAGCAGGCGGTAAAGGCCCCGCACCAGATCACGTGGAGTCGGCGTCTGAAAGGTTGTCGCGTAGTCACCTTCATAGATCTTCAGGGCAGCCTTATAGTCGACTATGGCCGAATCCAGCTCACCCGAGGACTCCCAGATCAGCCCCGAAAGGTAGCGGGCGTAAGCATCGTCTTTGTACTTGTTTTTGTTGTCTTTGTAAAAGCCGTTGATCTCGTTGAGCTTGGTATTGATACGAGCCGCTTCCACGCGAGCTTCACTCATTTGGCCATCGGCAAGAAACGAATGGGCAAGCATGGTATGAATGGCGACTTTTTCAAAGTCCTCGCCGGCATACGGTTGCGCCGTATCATTATAAATAAACGAGGCAGCGGCTTTCGACACACTTGTCGTGTAGAGATCATCGGCGAGTTTATCTGCCTTGATCCACAGATTGCGCGAGTCTTTTCGTTCCCCAAGTTTATCCTCTATCGTGCCCTTTTCGAGATAATAGAGAAGACGATTCCGGTCGGCCTTTTTAATCTCCGATTTCTCGAAGGTTTCAAGCGCCGTGGCATAATCCCCGACCCGATAGGCCGCGGTCATCTCTTTCACTTGTTCACCATAAGACGCACACCCCCCGAGCCAAAGACTCAAAGGGGCCAACCAAACCAATGCGAGCGTTCGTCTAAACACTAATCACCATCCTGCAGAGGATCTCTTGAAGCGTTTTTTAATTTCTTCCTTGCCGCTCCAGACGATCTCAGCTGTTTCGAGATCGGTGAGGGTCAAAGCCGTTTGATAGGTTACTGTCTTCAGACCTTCTTGGGTATGAACCGAACTTGAAATAGCTCCGCTCAGCATAAAGTCTGCACCGATTTGTTTGCCCATCGATTTTTTGGTTTTGGCTTCGGTGGTACCGGAGTTTTGATATTTGATCTCGTCGAGAATCTGTTTTCTCTTCTCGCCGTTGACAAAACGCACTTTTCCGGCGTTGATCAGTTCGTCGGTCATCGCTTCGGTGAGGGCTTTGGTATCGATGTGTTCATCGGTTCGATTCGCGATTTCATCGACGATTACGATAGGCTTTTTCTTTTTAACGGCCTCAAATCCGGTAAGCCACGGTTTGGTGAGAACCTGATTAATAAGAGACGCGGAGACCTTATGAGCATCGGTTTCGCTCCATTTGTCGTCGACGATCTCAGCCTTTTGGGGATCGCTATACGTACCTTCAAACCCAGGCGCACAAGCAAACAGATTTAGACCAAGAGCAAAAGAGGCAAAAACTTTCCAGACCTGAATCTTCGAGACATAGCTACGCATAGCTTCTCCTAGCAGCGTGGGGACTCTTCGCAAGCATCACGGCATGGTAGAATAACGTGAGTCCATGCATCGTGAGTTCACATTATTGTATGGTACGCAAGCTCCTTAGAGACGGCAAGTCCCACGTCTCATGGAGAATCAAAAAGGATTTTGTTCAGGTAAGGAATTCTCATGAAAGCTTCGACCCTCTTTGCCCTCGTGCTCAGCGCGCTCGTGTCCACTCTGGCGTTTGCCGGTCAGACGCGATCGGTTTTTTTGAACGGAATTGATATTTCATCTACTAAAAATCAATCAATGCAACAAGTTAACGTAAGCATTGACAGCCAAGGGAACATCTATATCGAAGCGCCACACTATGAAGCGCAGCAGGAAACGACCTTCGTGCCCCTTGGCCGGCAGGGGACACAAGCGGGAAAAATCCCACAGCACCGTGTGCCTGGCCCGCTACCGGGCGGACAACTTCCATCTGCCCAAGCTGAGCTTGCACCCGCCTCCGAATCACGCGATACCTTGGGTGGTGCAAACGAATTGATGCCTAAGGAAGGAGTTAGAATTCCAAACGATGCAGAATCCCCAAAACCTGAACCTGGCGCAGAGGCACAGCAAAATCCTCCAAAAACTCCAGGAGTACGCTAACGTTAAAAGATCTGCCGACGCTCACAGCACGCCCGAGTTGATTGCGGTGAGCAAACGCCAGCCTGTTGAAGCGATCGTCGAAGCTTATGAGCTTGGCCAACGAAAGTTCGGCGAAAACTATGCGCAGGAGCTTTCCGAGAAGGCCGAAGCGCTTAAGGAACTCGATATATACTGGATATTCATTGGCCATATCCAATCCAACAAAATACGCAAAATTGTCTCATCGGCGCGTGAAATACAGACTGTGGCAAGTCTTTCGCATGCCAAACAGATTGCTCGTTATGCCAAAGAACTCGGTAAAACTCCGTTTCCTATCATGCTGGAAGTCAATGCTGGTGAGGAAAGTTCGAAAAGCGGTCGTCCTCTCAACGAAATTAAAGCCCTGGCCGAAGAGATCATCCGTGAGCTTCCAGAGCTTCGTCTCAAAGGCCTGATGGCCATCCCCCCAGACACCTATAGCGATGCCGCCCATGCGAGCGTTCCTCCGCTTTACACCGAGCTCCGCGCCGTGGCGAACGAGGTGGGGGAAGGTAAACTTTCGTTGGGCATGTCGAATGATCTGCGGATTGCTTTAGAGGCTGGCAGTGATTATGTTCGCATAGGAACCGCACTGTTTGGGTCTCGAAGCTGAAGCTACGTGATCTTAACCCGTTTTCATAAAAGCATCAGTTAAAGGCGAGACTCGCACCCGACCCCGCCCTTTGCTATGCTCATGTCCTGAAGAATCCTTCTCGCAAAGGAAAATCTATATGAGTACAGTTTCTAGCCCTTTACTGGGCAACTACGGTTTACCTCATTTTGACCGCATCAAAGCCTCCGATGCCCTCGTTGCTGTGGATGCTGTTCTCTTAGAGTGTGAGGGAATCCTGTCAAAGCTCGAAGCAAATCCGGGCGCGAGCTGGGATACGCTCCTCGGCCCACTCGAAGAGATTCGCCGCAAGATCCATAGTACCTGGGGTCCCATCCAGCATTTGATCGGGGTGAAAAACTCCCCCGAACTTCGCGAAGCCTATCAGGCGGCGATGCCGAAGATGATCACATTTTCGCTCCGTATGTCGCAAAGTAAGCCTATCTTTAAAGCCCTAAAAGCTCTTCGTGATGCTAAGGATTTTAGCACGCTGCCGTCGGCCAAACAGCGCGTTATCAACAGCTCGATTCTCCAGGCGAGACTTTCGGGTATCGAGCTCGAAGGTCAGGCCCAGGAACGTTTCAACGAGATCTCGCAGGAGTTGTCGCAGCTCCAGACAGCTTATTCCAACAATGTTCTCGATTCCTCTAAAGAGTTTGAACTCGTCGTCACCGATGCCAAATCTTTGGACGGTATCGCTCCCAACTACCTGGAAATGTGGTCGGCCAATTATCTCACGCGCCATCCTCAGTCGACGTCGACACCCGATGCTGGCCCATGGAGCATTACTCTCGATGGCCCAAGCTATATTCCTTTTATGAAATACTGCGCGGATCGTTCGCTGCGTGAAAAGCTTTATCGCGCTTACGTCACTCGGGCTTCCAGCGGACCTTTTGACAATAACCCTAACATCTATAAGATCCTGGCTCTTCGTACCGAACAGGCAAAGCTCCTTGGTTATAAAAGTTATGCGGAACTGAGCCTGGCTTCGAAAATGGCTGGCAATGTGGAGGCGGTCGACAAACTACTTGGCGATCTGGCCAAGGCGTCAACCCAAAAAGCCCATGAAGAAATTAAAGAACTCAACGCATTCGCGGCCCGCTCCGGTCTAAAGGGCAATCTTCTGAACTGGGATACGGGCTACTATCTGGAAAAGATGCGCGAGGAAAAGTTTGATTTCAGCGATGACGATCTGCGCCCTTACTTTCCATTGCCACGGGTTTTGGAAGGCCTCTTTGGACTTCTCAATCAGCTGTTTGGTATCAAGGTCGTCGAGAGCCCAACTCCGGTTGAAAAGTGGAATGACGACGTTCTTTACTATGACGTCCTCGATGAAAAATCGGAGAAAATCGCCGGATTTTATCTTGACCCCTACGCCCGCCCCGGTGAAAAACGTGGCGGTGCGTGGATGGATACCTGTCTGGATCGTGGCACCTTTCTAGGGACAAAGGTTTATCCCATCGCCTATCTCGTCTGTAACGGTACGCCTCCGGTCGGCGACACTCCTTCGCTGCTCAGCTTTGACGAGGTGGAGACTCTTTTCCACGAATTCGGCCATGGTCTTCAGCATATGCTAACCAAAATTGATGTGCTGGAAGCCTCCGGCATCAACGGCATCGAATGGGATGCCGTCGAGCTTCCCAGCCAATTCATGGAAAATTGGTGTTATCAAAAGAATGTCATTAAAAGTCTGACAAAACATATCAAGACTGGTGAAAGTCTTCCGGACGATCTGTTTGAGAAGATCTCGAAGGCGAAGACTTTCAATGCAGCCAATTTTATGGTTCGTCAGTTGCACTTTGCGATGACTGACATCGAACTGCATCACCGTTTTGCTGCCGACAGTGGTGAAAAGGTCGAGACCTTGAATCGCCGCATCTCCTCTAAGGTCGCCGCCATGCAGCCAATTGAAGAGGACCGCTTCCTCTGCGCCTTCGAACATATCTTCTCGGGATCTTATTCGGCAGGCTACTACAGCTATAAGTGGGCAGAGGTCTTGAGCGCAGATGCATTTGAACGCTTTGAGGAGGAAGGCCTTGACGATAAAAACATCGCCCGCGTGGGCGCTGACTTCCGCGATACGGTCCTCGCGCTTGGGGGCAGCCAGCATCCGATGGATGTTTTCATCAAGTTCCGCGGGCGCGCGCCGGATCCAGCCGCTCTGTTAAAACACAACGATCTTCGTTGACCCCGCGCTCCCTTATCGATCCGTCGCTAAGGGAGTACTTGCATCTTGACGCAACAATCTTTAGAATATGTCTATGAAAATTAGGAGTTTAATTCATGACAGCAGGAATCATCCAAGGTCTTGCCGCCGTTATCAATTTCTTTCTGAGCGCGGTGCAACTGCTTGTCTTTGCGAGTATCATAGTGAGCTGGGTGGGCGACCGCAGCAATCAGATCGTGATCATGATCATAAATATCACCGAGCCGATCTACCGTCCCCTTCGTCATCTCACACGTAACATCCCGGGTCCATTCGATTGGGCACCGATGTTGGTTCTGGCTTTGGTCATCTTCGCTCAGATCGCTATTGTTAAGCCTTTGATGGCTTATGGTGATCGTATGATGCAGGCTGAAATCCAGGCTCCAATCACTCCTTAAGTTAGTTAACATGGCTGATTCAAGACTCCTTGTTCTTGAATCAGTTTTTATTAAGGCCGACTTGATGTGGAAAAAAACTGCCTTTTCCTCTCTCCTTTTTCCATTGCTTGGAGCGCTCGTGTTCGGCGGAGCGATAGTGGCAACGGTACCGGGCCGTCTTGATCAGCTTAAAAAAT
>Ga0066648_10001641_pt1 | contig 11863 bp, 16 predicted proteins | sample CryGeyCG12114_NA_FD_59537 | JGI IMG/M metagenome (GOLD analysis project Ga0066648, IMG submission 59537) | Groundwater microbial communities from aquifer - Crystal Geyser CG19_WC_8/21/14_NA | ecosystem: Environmental > Aquatic > Deep subsurface > Groundwater | place: USA: Utah: Grand County... | reverse complement strand
TGACTGGCAGCGCAATCAGTCTCCAACTCCTCCCCTACTCAAACCAAATTTTAGTTCAAACAATCCCCAAGGTCAGTCAGTTGTCTTCAAGTGGAATTTTCAGATGAGGATTAACATTTGGTATTGTGTCGTTAGGTCAACCGGGTCAGTGCCGTCGGAAGGAGAATGCGAATCATCGGGATCGAATGGGACTGGGAACACTAGGGTCAGCGAGATTCCTGCTCAGCCTGGTGGGCATCGTGAGTGACTGTGGCAGTGGTGCCATGTTGGCCTCTCTCATGTCCAGTGGACTGATCTCAGTGCTCAAGGCGTTGCTCACGGGACTGGGACCCAGTCACGGCTACTACAATGACGGAGCTGTACACCTGCAGGACACACTTCATGTCCTTTTTGAAGAGATGTTGACTAAAAAGTGAGCCATATGTGCACAATCATATCATTTAAGGATCTCGAGATCGGTTTACCATAGCTGTAATGTATTGCCTACTGCCTACCGCTGTTTCTGGAACATTTATTTTTCACCCTCTGGGAGCTTTGTCTAGTTTATTTTTTGACTTGCATCTTCTTTAGTGTTTGCAAAACCTTTTAGTTCTTTTTAATTTCTACCAAACAAACTGCATGTGGTTTTATGCCGTACTTTATTAGATTTTTGTGAACAGAAATTATGCTTTCAGCTGTAATCGCTATTATAGTAGTGTAGGATATATGCCAATTGTTTCTTACGATTATCTTTTTGTTTGCTGTTGTTTCCATCACGCATCTGTTCACTTCACGTCATGTGTAGTATACATTTTCATTGTATTTCCGCGTAAGGTATTTGGTGGGTCTAAAAAGCCGACGACGGCTTCTTTTGTTGAAAACAGGAAAACATTAATAATTTTTCATCTGGATTCACATCGCCATGGTGACGTGAATTTCAAAGTTTTGTAAACAAAAAACAGCCTCAATTAAAACATTTCAAATTTCTTGCTCGCCCTGTTTCTCTATAGTAAATACAGTGGGGGTCAGTTCTACGCCTCGTCTACCTACTCGCTTTATGCAACAATGATGTGTGCACTCATATTTCCAAGAATTTTCTTTATGTGCCGATGACTTAGCTACTTAGCAGTTTCGACTAATAAATAACTAACTTCCAAATAACTTGTAATGTCGAAGATAATATATATTATCTATATATATATATAAAATCTATATATATATTATAAAATTGGTTGTTTATGTTCCACTGTTTGTTATTATCAACTTTAATTCATATTTTTGCTGTAATTATTCGACCTGTTTCTTCTATTTTGATCACTGTACGTACATGTTTATTTACATATTTACTTGTGGGCTAAAAAACTGAAAACATGTCTGTGTCACCAGCATTCAATTGTTGATGTGGTATCTGTCACGTCTCACGTGAATTATGTGGTCTAATTTGATTTGAGTATAGTAATAGTTCTAAAATGCGATTCTGACTGACCTCTGTGGTTTGTAACTTGTAGGATGTGTGCGAAACGTGTGCTCAGTGGGCCCGAGATGGTGCGTCTCATGAAGGTAGGCACTCGAGTGGTCCGGGGAGAGGACTGGCGTTGGGGCAACCAAGATGGAAACCCCCCTGGGGAAGGCCAAGTGGTGGGGCAAGTCGAGGACGGCTGGATCCGCATCCTCTGGGATCACGGGTTCACCAACCAGTACCGAATGGGACAGGAAGGACGCTATGATGTCAAGCTGGCTGAACCCAGTGAGTCCAGTGAGTGTGTCGAGCCCGAAGACTCCATCATGGCCACTCTTCCCCTGGGCAAATCTCAATCCGAGGCCCATCCCACCATGTTGATTCGACATGCCACCTTTCAACTGCTCCGCATCATTTTGCTCACTGTGGCCACTTGTGAGGCCACTGTGGGAGCTAATGAGTTCCCTTCATTTTTTGCCTTTCTCAAGACTGTTACTCAGGTAACTACACTTTTTGTCCAATCCATTAGTTCGTACATTTCTTGAGCAACAACTACTCTGGAGAAGAACAATTTATTTGTGTTTGTGATGCAGGATGGACTCACAAGTGGACAACTGGGACCAAAGCCAGGGGCTGAGCTAGCGTTAGAAGAGCACGAAGAATTCGGGCACTTTGGATTGCTCCAAGCGTTGACTGCAGCCAAGGCCTTTGATCATGCCCATCTGGGAACCCAGTGGACTGAAATGTTTTTGGATTTGATCGAAAAAGCGGAAAATTTCCGAATTCCCTTGCCGAAGCAGGTGCTCATCCTTCGTGTAGTTAAAGGTATCCTTTGTAGTGCCAGAGACATGCCGGATCAGACGAAAAAGGAGTTGATCCAACGGCTACAAAAGATCATCGGTCAGCGCGCCCTCATGCGTGTCACAGACTTGAGTATGGAGAATGAAGAGTTTCTGAAGAATCACGAGAACTACGTGTCGCTTCAAGTGCCCCTGAGTGGGACCCATAGCACAACTGTTGCGGAGCATTGTATCTCAATTATGAGGGCTCTATATGGTCTTCATGACTGGAAAAGTGTGCTCGATGCAAACACTCTGACTCCGTTGGCATTTTTGCCCATTTTTTTGGTATTTCAGCTCAATAATGATCGAGTCAATGTTTTTTTAATGGGATATCTAAGCAACTAGCATTATTAAATATTAGAATGGGGAGCTGCCAAGTGATGACTGTGGGGGAGAAAAAGAGAAAGATTTTCTGCCAGACGAGGAATTGGCTGCAACTCTGAGTATGTTGGGAGGACTAGAAACTCGGATTTACATTGGGGCGTCTGTGGCTGTACTCCCTGTGTGGTCAAGTAAGTATCAACCCCCGTATACCTTTGGAATTTTAGTCACGTTCGTGATATAGCTGTAAGCTGTAGCTACATATTGGAAACGGGCTGTCCGTCAATGTTTGCATTGCTTTTGCAGAGGAGAAATCCATTTCGTTGGCGAATCTAGAAGAATGTGACAAAGGGGTCCTTTCCCGTATTAACGGTCGAGGCAAACTGTATGTCCACGATGAATTGGGTCTGGCCCGCAAAACTGAATGGAGCCGAGTCGAAAAATTGGCCGACAAGTGTTTTCTGGAACCCATTCATAGTCCCGAGATGTCGGACTCCTGGTTCAATCTGCTGTTCCATGGCATTCATGCACACCACACGTTGGTCGATTCAAATAATCTGGGGGAAGTGGATATGGGGCTTCTGAAACGTCAGCAAATAATTTTTTTGGTACTGAGAGCTGTTCGAATCCTTTTCCAGGATTGTCGGCTTCTCAGGCAGACTTTGAAAAAAGTAAGACTGCAGTTTTAAAATCCATCATCAATGGTTATAATATGCTTTTTTATACTATAGGAATGTACAGCTGAAAATCCCACTAGTTCCTCGGCACTGTCATTGGGCGAAAAACTTCTGGAACGTTCAATTCGGCCTTCTCCTCTGAAAGCGATTTTTAGTAGACAAGAGCTGGAGCAAACGGTGCTTACAGTCACTCATTCCCTCCTCATTGCGGCTCGGTCCAAGAAAACAGAGACCACTAATACTAGTACTCCTTCCAGCCCAGAAATGGAAGACGAGGAGGAAGTTCCTCAAGTCTCTTTGGAAGTTTTGGATCGGGAATCTCAAAAGGAAGGGCCAGAAGAGAGTGCTGAAGGAATCTCAGGGGAAGAAGAAGCGGAGGATGGGGAGCAGAGCGTCCCTTCGGCTCTGGTGCAGCAACTGATGGAAATGGGCTTCTCCCGCCGCAGCCTGGAACAAGGGATCAAGATGTTGGGGGAAGCACCTAGTCCGGAGACCCTGGTCACCTGGATCATCATGCAAGAGGAGTTTTGTCCGGACGACAACCGCATGTTTCCTTCGCCCACGAGTGAGGACGAGTTTGAAGACATCGATGCCTCCAGTGCCAATAATGACAATCACTGTCGGTACGTCTTTACTCATCATGGGATTTGCATTTTTTTTTGCACATGCTATTTTCAATGTGGACGTGGAGTGAGTTTCTCGTGGTTACTAATTTTGTTTTTTGTAGACGACAGCAAGAGTACAAGGAGCGCAGGGATTTCCCATACGAAGCGCACGGGGCCTACTCGTACTCATTGTACGTCCAGGAGAACATTGTGCCTGGCATGCTGGTCCGCCGAGTGCAGATCCCGAATCCACATCCAAGTGCCTCCAACATGGTTTCTCAAGAGCTCGGCAGGGTCGTCTCTGTTCAAAGTGGCGTCGTCCAGGTCACACACAAACAAACACTACTCTTAGTTAGTGTAATAATGATTGTGTTTGCTATAAAGCATTTATTTATATGCCAAGTGCCAATGATTATAGTTGGTGTATTGGTAACATATTATTTACCATATATAAAAAAACTGACATGCGATACAATTATAACTAAATTACAATTAGTATATGCAGGTGCTAGTCGCTTACTAGTGAACTATGAGAAAGAGAGAGAAAGATAGAGACGGAGAGAGTGAGTGCATGTTAACTGAAACTCTCCACTCTCATTTTGAAGGCACTTGCATAGTAATGGGAAACTTAATGGTTACACACAAACATGGGTTAGCATCGGTTAGCAGAGCGTATCATTACATACAGGTAGTTTTAGTTTTCCTCAGCTAGAATAGTTAGAAATGCTAACTTAAAATTGTCCTGTGTATTGTGCATTGAAGGTGGATTGGAATGAGAACGGCTTCGTGGACTATAGCTGGCATACGTATGCTCAACTGGAACTCGTCGGTTTCGACACGGACGACGCAGAAGACTCCTGGGGGGAGATGCGAGTGGAGGGCACTACTCCCGGGGGATGGGGTGCACCATCTACGTCCACGCCTAAATCTAATCGGCCGACTGCCAAGTCTGTAAAAAGGGAATCATCGGCCCCCATCAGGATCGGCATTGGAGATTGTGTCCGGGTCCATAGGGAAGCTTTCACTTCTGCAACGTAAGTCATAATAATTGTGTGAGTTGAACGCAGAAACTCAACTGACTAAAAACCCAGTTTTCTGGTATATCCACTGATTAAATTTCAAACAGATCGAAAAACCGGGTCTCAGGTGTAAGAACCCATTAGGTCTTTATAAATCGACCCAAAATTCTATTCTTAAAGTGTAGAAAGTAGACTCTCGGTATGTTTTCAAAACTGTGGTGAAAACCGCTGTTCAGGCATCGAAATCAATCCTTCATTGGTTGATGATAACGGAACTAGTTTTGGGCCAAAGCAACGAAAAAGCCGTATTTCCCAAAAAATCTTGCTCCCTATGATTTGATTTGATAGTTATTGGGATTTTTGTCTGTATATATAGAACATCCGAGCTGCCATGGGGTGGTTTGCCTTTGACGAGCCAATGTGTGGGCACAGTAGTATTCATCGAAGAAAATGGTTTGGACGCCACTGTGGATTTTGGCTCCCTGGGCAAACGATGTGGTCCAATTCGGTTTTTGGTGGCCGACCCTTCCGCCTCCCAGTCTGTGGTCCATGTAAACACCGTTTGTGCGGGCTGCAATCGACAGCCCATCCTGGGCTCGCGTTTCAAATGCAAGTCCTGTCACTCCTTTGACTACTGTCAGGAATGCTTCAAATCCATTCGGTAAGTCAATGTTGGCGTCCTCAGAATGCCAAAATCTCTGTGTTTATAAAACGTGAATTTTTCCCTTATTTCGGTATTTCATGAACTGTAGGAGCCACGCACATCCATTTCTGCTGATTACGGAGCCCGGGAGTGCTTCAATATTCGCAGGCCGAGCTGGTCAGCTGTCGACGATGGAGCTCGTGGCCGGGCCTTCGACTGCGAGTGAACAGAAAGTAGAAAACACGGGAGGGAGACGAAGCAGTGATGGGCTCTTTGCGCCTTCCAAAGTCCTCAAGGACATCAAAGCCTCGTCCATGCAGAGTTGGGTGCCCAACCTGCTGGACAAGAACTCGGATACATTTTGGCAGTCTTGTGGCAACCAAGGGAAACACTGGATCCTCCTGGAGATGCAGCCCAATATTGTCATTGAGCAGGTTTGTAAATCTCATTTGCTCTTCTGCCATACTTTTAGATTCTGTTTTTTTTTCTGCCCGTAGCCAGTAGCTATAATATGTTTTTGTGGACAGCTAATATTTCTTTTTGCATTTGAAACTCAGCTGAAAGTGATTTTGGACCCAAAAGATGGATCCTACATGCCATCCCGAATCGCTGTATTTGGAGGAACCACAATGAGTGACATGCGAGAACTGGGGACCGTCACAGTGCCGACAGCATCCACCTCTCTACTCCTCTTGAAAGACATGAGGACGCATTACCGGTTTATTGAGATCTCCATCCTAAAGTGTCGCAATGGTGGCATCGACTGTCGAATTCATCAGATTCTTGTCAACGGTTTGACCACCACGTTATTTTCAAAAAGAGCTCCAAACACCCTCAGTAGCCAATCCATTTAGAGTCCAAAATATTTGTGTCTCCCATACTTCCCCTATACGACTATACTTTCAAAATCACTTCAATCAGTCAAAGGACGCATTCTAGAAGTTGGCCAGAAACAAATTAAACACCCCCTCACCTACCCTTACCCCACAGCAAAACGTCAAAACACGGTTAAAGTAGAAACACTTTTAATTAACCCCACACCAAAAACCCTTGCAACTCGTGCAAACTTCTAAAATGCTTCCCCATCGAACATTTAGTTTATAATACCGTGCTTAAGAATCTAAAGTGTTCGAACTGTCAAAAATTGCAAAGGGTATTCTCTCTTTAAAAATTCTCTCATATTATGTTACGCCTATATTACCAAAATCCATCCCGTTTGGACCATAATTAGTTTTTGCATTGTTAAACGCTAAGATTGTCATAGCTGGGATAAAGCTTTTGGATTCTCAGTTAATGTCTTTAATTTTCTCTATATAGTATTTTATGAATATGACTATGATTTAGTCATTTAGCTGTGATGGTTTCAAATTATAAAATTCACTCAATTCAGAATGTTTGTTGTTGCAGGTCGAGCCCAATCACACGCAGACCACTTCCTGTCTACGTTCTCATTCCTGGAACAGGAAGAGCCGGCCCCCACATTCCATCCCATGTGCGAAGAAAAGGAGACGGTCCAAGGTGAAGAGCTCCATCCCATCCGTGTTTTCGTCTGGGGTCTCAATGATAAAGGCCAGTTGGGGGGCATGCAAGGCTCCAAGATCAAGATCCCTCACTTGTCCCAAACGCTAAGTGACCTCAAACCGGTGGGCATTGTAGGTGGATGCAAATGCTTGTTCCTGTGGACTCCCACTGGTCGAGTGTACGCCTGTGGGGAAGGGATCGCTGGACGTTTGGGTCTGGGCAATTCCTCCAATGCGTCCGTACCCATGCTGGTTCATCAGCTTAGCGACTACGTTGTCAAGAAGATTGCTGTCCACTCGGGTGGCAAACATGTGATGGCCATAACCCAAGATGGCAAGCTGTTCTCTTGGGGCGAAGGGGAAGATGGGAAACTCGGACATGGGGACACTCTTAGTCGACATAGTCCCACCCTGGTGACCACCCTAGCTTCCAAACGAATCTCAGATATTGGCTGCGGGAGTTCCCATTCGGCGGCAGTCACGTCCTGTGGAGAGCTCTACACGTGGGGATTGGGGGATTATGGGCGCCTGGGGCATGGGGATGACAAGACCACGATGGTTCCCAAATTGGTCAAGGGACTAGAAGGAAAGAGAGTAGTCCAAGTGGCTTGTGGCAGTCGGGATGCCCAGACGCTGGCTTTGACCGACCAAGGGCATGTGTACAGTTGGGGTGATGGTGATTTCGGCAAATTAGGACGAGGTGGCTCTGAAGGTGGGTAACTTTTACGTGTTTCAATGATTGCAATATTCTTAAGTGAGTTTCTCATAGCGCTCCAAAGATGTTACTATTCAAACGATTGAGATTGTGTTTTTAATCAATTCAGGATGTATGGTGCCTCAAAACATAGAGCGACTGAATGACATGGGGATCGTGCGAATCGAATGTGGTGCCCAGTTCTCGCTCGCGTTGACCAAATTCGGCCAAGTGCTCACGTGGGGTAAAGGGGACTACTTCCGTTTGGGTCACAATGTGGACCAACATGTGCGTCGACCAACTGTGGTGGAAGCTCTCCGAGGGAAAATCATCACGAGTGTGGCTGTGGGGGCACTCCATTGCTTGGCTGTCACAAAGAAGGGCGAAGTGTTTGCTTGGGGAGATAATGATCATGGACAACAAGGAAATGGAACCACCGTGGTCAATCGTAAACCCACGCTCGTCAAAGGATTGAGTAGCTGTCATATCACTCATGTCGCCTGTGGTTCCAGTCACAGCATAGCGTGGACACAAAATGAGGCCACCATTGGTCAGGGACCATCAATTGTTACCTTTTCAAATCCAACGGATGTTTTGGGGGCTCAATCTTTGGGATTTGGACCGTCCGAAGTAGAATCCAGATTCCCCAAGAAAAATTCACCTGTAGATAGTGGGGCTTTGGGCAGTTCAGAACGCCCGAGTCTTTCACGAATAATTTTGTCACTGGATTCAGTGACTCAACAACAAATGGCCGTTTCACATATACTAAATGCCCTACAAATAATGACAGCACGAGAAGCCATCGTGGCAGCTCTGAAAAGTTCGAATGCAGTGATCCCACAGTCATTGGAATATCTGGACCATCTTTCCTTAGAAAATGAGAACGAAGAGTTTTTGGTTCTCGATAAAAAATATATCTTTTCCGATCATCAAGGTTATTACATTCTAGACACCGTTTTGGGTCGAGAAGGGGAATTCATTAAGATTTAATTATTTTTCGTCTTTAGGATTCCCGGAAGATCCCAGAGACTATGCTCCATCCAGCACGAGAACAATTGACAGCTTCCTCAAAGAGTTGAAAGAGTTGGAAATGGAGGATGAACAGACTGAGGACTTGGACCAACCTCCCGAGGATCCAGAACAACCGGTTGATGAGAAAATGCTTGTTTTGGATTCTGCATCTGTGTTCCCTGATGTTTCAATGCCATCGTCCATGCTGGTGCTTTATATTTTACAGCCCCTCTCTTACTTATAGTTAGATACGGTTTCTGGCCATATGCATGTGTGAGTGACTAGATAACTTCCTAATTCTTCTAGAGTGAAGGACTTCTGAACACCGACCTGGAGTGGAGTGGTGGAGCCTATTCCGCAGGAGGGACCATTGGATCCACTCATGTGTCCTCCCGAGGCTCCAGACTGTCCGATGTGAGTGTCATCCCGGCCATTCCTCCCGAAGTGATTGCAGCCCAAGAGGAATTTCGTAATGCCAAAGAGGGCAGTCAAAGTCCAATTCAAGACGATGAACAATCTCTACAATTTGTGTCCTCCATCTTCAAAGAGGAACATGTTCCGGCCCTACTTCAGCTTTTGAAACTGGGCATTGCCAACCGGGCTGGAGCTCAAGCTCAAGTCGCTTTGTCTTCGATTCTTCTGAGTATGTCGACCTTTTTATACTTTTTAATAATTTTTTGAAATATTTTTGAGTTTTTTTTAAATATTTTGCAGGAATGAGTGACGCTGAAAAAAATGTAGCTGATGTGCTCATCGAATGGTGTGTCACAGAACTGGAAGAAGTGGCTGCAGAGCTTAGTTGCTCCAAACCGGTCCCGTCTTCAATTCTTCAACAAAGTCCGCACAACTATAAGGACAATACATTCGAGACTGGTCGGGTCAAAATCCTTGGTAAGTTCCGCATCTTTTAGATTCTTCTCCGAGTGGCCCCTGAAAGTTTCGGAAAAAATAAGAGTGTTATTTTTCAACTTACAGGAGCAGAGACGTTGCGAGTGGAATTTGACCCCAAATGCTCCACAGAGAGAACCCACGACACATTAACACTGATGGACGGTTCAGGAAAAATTATTGACATTCGAAGTGGACGCGAAATGAGTCAATGGGAATCTCCTGTCAATGTTGCAGGGGATGAATTGCTTTGGAAATTCTGTAGTGACAGTTCTGTGAATGGTTGGGGCTGGCGTTTTGTGGTCCACCCTGCTGGACCCACATTGGCAGCCCATTCTCTGCTTAGTGATCGTGTCATTTTGGCGCGCCCCTCTATGTCAATTGTCATCCGACTTTTATCCACTTTGCTAAAGAAATCTGGTACAAATCCTTCGGATTTTTTCAACCCTGTGTTTTTCTGTGCACATTGTGCAGTGTTTTAAGTTCGATTTCTCTTTCGATTACAGGTCATTCATTGACATTGCTGGCCCGCGTGATTGTAGCATTGGGTCAGTGTGCCCAACTGTCATGTCTGGGACCAACGGAGCGAATGTGGACCCTGGAAACATTGCGCATCGTGATGCCTCCATGGAAATCTTCTGGTGGGGAAAAAGAGAGTGGTGGACCAAGTTGCAGTAGTCGGGCAATGACCATGGTGTCCACAATTGACTTGTTCAAAGGACTCCCGGATCTCCTGATCCGTCAATATGACTATGAGGAACCCATCCTCCGTACTGGCGGACAAATCAGCTACTCGTCCTTCTTCAAGACTATTGTCGCTCTCTCCTGTGACTTGACATTGGATCAGCATCCCAGCATTGTCGAGTCTTACTGTTGGACTTGGTTCAAGAAATATTGCGCAGCCAGTCGTGTGATGAATGCCATGCTACGGAGGACTCGACTTCCTTCTGTATTCTGCAAAGATGTTCGAAAGAAGATTGGAGAAATGTGTGAGGGGGAGAAGGATCTTAATAAATCTGAAGATTCTATTTGGATCCACGAAGACCACAAAGTGTTCCGGCAACAGGAGGATGAACAGCTGCTCGCTTGGTTGTGTCGACGTCAAGAAGACTGGACTTTGACTTGGGGTGGCACCGGCACCATTTATGGATGGGGACATAATCATCGAGGCCAATTAGGCGGTGTGGAGGGTGCCAAAGTGAAAGTGCCCACTCCTTGTCACGGCCTCTCTTCGTTGCGGCCAGTTCAAGTCGTGGGCGGAGAACAGACCCTCTTTGCTGTCACAGCGGAGGGGAGGATCTACGCGAGTGGATACGGGGCCGGGGGACGATTAGGGATCGGTGGTGTGGAGTCTGTCACCAATCCCACGTTGCTCATTTCCATTCAGCATGTGTTCATGAAAAAAGTGGCTGTCAACTCGGGGGGCAAACATTGTCTGGCGCTGTCGGCTGATGGGGATGTGTACTGCTGGGGGGAAGGAGATGATGGCAAACTGGGCTTAGGCAACAAAAGGTAACCGTGATGGCTAAGGCTAGTGGCTAGAGTCTTTGTCTGTTTAACTATCTTGTATGTGAGGAACCTTGTAGTAGCTCTGTTTTATACAGCAATCTAATTTCTTTCGTTAATTGCACGCTTTAGCAACTGCGATCGACCCAAAGTGATCGAAACTCTGCGGGGCAAGGAAGTGATTGACATTGCTTGTGGGGGCGCCCATAGTGCAGCCATCACAGCACGTGGGGAACTGTATACATGGGGCAAAGGTCGCTACGGTCGTCTGGGACATGGGGATGGCGAAGATCAATTGCGACCCAAAGTCGTAGATGTCCTCAAGGGGTTCAAAGTGATTGATGTGGCTTGTGGATCGGGCGATGCCCAAACTCTGTGCATCACTGATGATGGCTCTGTGTGGAGTTGTGGCGATGGAGACTATGGCAAGTTGGGTCGCGGTGGATCTGATGGATGTAAAGTGAGTAGCGCAAAAATTTAGCAGGGGTCACATATTGACATGCTCATTCTAGCTCCATAAAATCACCAAAGGTCTCCAAGAGACTTTAATTAACGACAAAGACTCAAAGACTTTAATTAAAGGAAAAATAAATGCTCTTTCAAGAAACACAGTTGGGGTACAGTACACCCGAAGCCGTGTATTCTCGGAGTAGTATTCAATAGGAAATCTGAAGATAGCCACCTATGAGTAGAATTAGC
>Ga0066648_10001639_pt1 | contig 11872 bp, 9 predicted proteins | sample CryGeyCG12114_NA_FD_59537 | JGI IMG/M metagenome (GOLD analysis project Ga0066648, IMG submission 59537) | Groundwater microbial communities from aquifer - Crystal Geyser CG19_WC_8/21/14_NA | ecosystem: Environmental > Aquatic > Deep subsurface > Groundwater | place: USA: Utah: Grand County... | reverse complement strand
TGCAACAAAAGGACGATTTTAGCTCAGATTGTGCGAGTCCTGCTCTTGGTTGTAGCCAAAACATGCACGCGTTGATGAATCACTGCCGAAAGTCAGCATCGTGGACATCGACAGCTAGGATGTTCTCTCCGCCTTCTATATGAACGACTCTCGAATTAGGCGCAATCTAAGGCACCTTTTGATCTACCAATTACAACCACCCTCCCAACCTTGAACTGTGGAAGCCTTCTACCGGTGCTTCACTCGCTCGTCATTATACCATTCAGATCGGTGCCCATGAATCTTGCTTCCATGGCAAGTTTGAACCTTCAGGTAGTGATGGACAAACGTCGACACGGGCCAGCATCCCGTTGGGCGTGCCGACGTGTCAAGTAACAGCCTAGGGAACCCCCACCCCTGGAGCTCCGACGCCTAAAACGTAATCAGTGGAAAAAGAAGCCTTCGACTCAGAGTCGACCCGAAAGTCGATTTTCAGTATGTTAATGTTCGCATGTGCCGCATTTTCATGTTCTGATCGCTCTTCTGCTGATTTTGCAATCGTGTGGGTCAGCCAGGAATTACTCTGCGTCTGTGTCTCGACGCCGCCTTCCTGTCTGAGCCGGGGATGGAGGCGGACCGAGTCTGGCTCAACCTGTTCTTGGACCACTCGAGGTGCCAACATCGCCACAGGCACTCGCAAGTGGACTTCTGTTCAAATAATTTGTCCTGTTGCACCGGAGAAGGCGTCGAACAGCACAGCTGCCAGTACAATCTCTGTGCTGGTGGGGGGATGGCATCCAGGGCCCAGCGTACCGTCCTTCATGTGGCATGGAAGGCCTCACTAGGGTAGACTCGTTGGCTTCTAAGCAAGTGGTTCAAGAGCGCTACTTCTCAGTCGTTTGACTGACTTGAATGCTGCGGTAGAGGGTTCTCATCGAATGAACCTAACGAAGCTCTTCGTTTATAACGATTACGGCGGGGCCGGTCGAACGCGGTCTTGCTGGATCCCTGGATGCCTTTAATGCTGTTAAGAATGCACTTCTATGAACTTCTTAGCTTCGAAAGTCGCCCTTGCCGACGCGACTGAAGAATGTCCATTCCTATGAACTCATGCTGTACAGGACGCTCCCGAGCAATGCTGTCGCTCACAGCTCAGGCGAGAAAGCCCCACCGAGACCACTAAGCCGAGTAGGATCGACGACTCACCAGCGCCAAGCAAGCCATTGGTCAGAAGTGTGTCGGCTATTGCGGGGATGAACCCGAAACTCACGCGGTCGAACGTGGTGAGCGGGACCACAGGTAGGAGCGACCGAGGACCCTCGCCACGCATATGCAACGTTGCAGGCGTTGAACTCTAGAGTCTTCGTCACTGGCCCGTGATATGAGCTCCTCATTTGCTTCGCAACCTTACATCAATCTTGTAGACTCCGGAGCTATCTGGCCATGATCATCAAGAACACTCAAAATTGAGTAGAATTTTGACAGAAGATCAAGGCAACGCGCCGTCACAATGGCGCAGAGTTCAGAACCCATTCTGTTCGTCTCGATGGATGGCACAGGCGTCAAGTCGTCCATTATCCGCGCTCATGCCGCACGAAAAGGCCATCAAAAGTCTCGTCAAAATATGGCTAAGCAATCTTCAAGTCCCGACCAGCAGAGAAAGTCATCGACAGACCCTGTTGCTAAAGCCAAAGCTCGCAGAAAAGCATCTGGAAAGCCTGCTCAAGAACCCGCATTGCTCAAAGCCCGCAAAGAAAGCACAAACGAGTCAAAGGACGACACCGAAGAACAAAACCCTAATCAACAACTCGTCCCAGCTAAAAAGAAGGCAACTCCTTCTCCGTTCCAAATCTGGCTTCCATCATGCATGTCCGACCGTTTCGTGTCAATGTTCTTCGAAACCATGCTGCCCTCCTACACAGCACCTTACGCTGCCTTCAATGTCCCCAACATTATTAAAGAGGAATGGCCCATCTACATGAACCACGAAGTCTTCCTCTGGACCGAAGCAGCCGCCATCCAAGGGCTCTACGAATCACTCCAGAACCCCACCAAACCACCATCCCAGAAAGTCTTACTGTACAAAGCGAAAGCGCTCTCCTGCCTCAAGCAGGAACTCCTGAAGATCAAGAACGGCCAGCTAGACGACTACCTCGTCATGTCGATCTTCGTGCTCGCCTCGCTCGACCTGATGGCAGGCGACGAAGTCGCCCACGACGCTCACAAAAAGATCCTTCGCACCGCCTTCGCCACAGCAGGCGGTCTCCACACCTACGGCTCATTCGTGCGCAACACAACCATGCGTCTTGACAGTTTCTGGCGCAGCACAGCCTCCGAACCAACCACACCCGCCGTCCCCGTCCTCCAGCCCACCCGCGCCCCCCAACTTCCATCCCACCCCTTCGCCCCAGACCTCTGCACCCTAATCGGCAACCTCCCGATAGGCTTCCAAGAACTGGCGCTCCAACGAAAACTGCCCCTTGACGTGCTCGAAGTCCTAGGCCGCATCGCAGACCCCTCCCAAAAACCACTCCCATCCCTCCTCAAATCCGACTCCTCCTCCAAATCCCTCGACAACAGATCCCCAACAACCCACTGCGGCATGTACCTCGACTTCTGGGAATCCTGCCCCTCCCTCTCCTCCACACCACCTCCCACCTCGACCCCCAACGCCAATGAACCAACCCTCGAACGCCTCCTCTCCCTCGCCCTCCTCATCTACGCCACCAACCGCGACTCCACCAACCCCTTCCGCATGTACAACTGCATCACCAACGGCGCAATCTACGACCTGACGCACGACCTCGCGCAGTGCGAATCCCGCCGCGCCAAAGACGAAGAACACTGCCTCTTCTGGATCTGGAGCGTGACCGTCGACGCCATGCGCGACCGCTTCGGCCAGCTCACGGTGCAAGGCCAGAACTTGCTCGAGCAGCAAAAGCGCCGGTTCCCAGGCGTGATCGGGACAGGCGTGGACGAGGCCGTTCTCAGCCGGTTTTGGTTCGCGAGCGAGCATGGCAGTGGGAGTTGCCTGTTTAGTCCCGTTTCGGCGCCGGTGCCGGTGCCGAAGCTGCGGAGGACGAGTACGTGGCAGACGGGCACGAGCACGAGTGCGGGCCGGCAGACGCTGACGGGGTCGGAGGGCACGAGTAGTCCGGGCGCGAGCGGGTGGACCGAAAGCATGGACAGCTGGAGTATCGGGACGCCACCGCCGCCACCGGCGCACGAGAGCGGCAATGGGGGTGCCGAGTTTGAATACGTGCCACATGGTGTTGCGGGGTCTAGCCATAGCCAGGCTGATGAGACGGAAAGCATGGGTTCTAGGTGGAATGGGCCCGGGTTCGGGCTGTTGCCGAGCGGGAAGGGGAAGGATGTGGTTGAGTTGTCGTATGGGCGGATTGAGCGGGGGAAGCAGGAGCCTATTCAGTGTGTGGCTGGATGAGAAGAGCTGTAAGTGTAGAGATGGGACTTGGCGAAGGAGCGAGCTGTACCGAAGTACGTGTGATAACGTTCTGGTGAGCTACGATATTTTCTGACAGAGGTAATCCAGGGTCTAGCGGGTTTGGGGATAGGTTCTTTGGAAGCATTAGCAGGCGAGTTTGAATTGAGCATATTTATAGTACATTGAAGGTATTTATTTTCTTTTCTAGAGTTGTGTTCTCATATCTTGTCTGAACGGTTTCCTTGGTTGCTGCATCTTCTTCGTACCTCTTCATGTTCGATACTCGTACAGACCTGGTTGCGGACGGACGGTATGCCGGGCCTGGCGTGTCTTCGAGTACCAGGGTCAGCGATGGGGGGATAGCAGGCATGTAGACTTTGCCTGTATATGGATAGCCGCTTTCCAGGTTCCAAGCTGACCAAGAGACGGAGAGTGAGGTCCTCGCCGTCTACCATCCGGCTAGCGTTGAAGTAGGCTGAGGTGCCTCCTGTATTCCCCAATGTGTCTCCTCTGTTTCGATGGTCGGTGTCCATCCGCGAACTAATTTTAGGTCTGGATTCCTTCAATGTTTCGCCTCCTCTCCCTCAATCAGGATGTAATGCAAGATATCACTCAGACTCAAGACGCCCTTCAGAACATTATTCTCATCGACGATTGTTAGCCTGTGTACCCTGCTCTTCCGGATTGTGTCGAATATGGTGTCTAGTCCATCGTCAAGACTGCATGTATACACGCCTGGGTGGTCTGCTCTTCTTTGTGCTAGGGCTCGACCGACTGACCAGTTGAGGTTACTGTAGTCGCCTGACTTGAGGAGTTCGATGACGTCGACTGCTTCGAAGACATTGAGGAGGACATCTGTAGCATGTCAGCAGAGTGGTCAAGGGCGGTAGGAGGGGTGGAGTTACCATCAGTGGTGCAGACGGGGACGCTGCTGACATTCCTAGTGACCATCTCATCGATGACATCGAGCACAGTAGCTTCCATACTACATCTGAAGACGTTCTCGTATGTGCCAATCCTGATGGTGCCTAGTGGCTTGCGCAGCTTGTCCGTCTCGTTCACGTTGACGGCGATGAATTTGAGGATGCGGTACTGTGTAATGACACTGACGACCATGCTCCTTTGCGACTCGGAGTCATAGCTTACTAGCGGTATTCTCCTCGCTCTGCTCACCAGTTGCTTCCGTAGGGCATCGTACAGGATTGCTTCTGGACTTGTCGAAATGGTCTCTGGACTCTTCACCTGTAGGATATGTTCGACCTCTTTTAGATCGCTGAGCAGCAGATTATCGACATCTTTCAGCTTATCAGTGTGGAGGTTGTAGTAGCGCACAACGTTGAGATAGTCGTTCACCGTGAGGAGGCCAGCGTAGGTGGAGGTTGACGAATCCCATAGTGGTGCTGAGACAATGCCACATTGGACGAGGATGTTGAGAGATTCTTTGACGGTCAGGTTGACGTCGAGTTCGATCAGGCGGAAGGAGAGAGGGAGCACTTCGTAGCAGTTGCGCAGGCGGAGGAAGTCGCGAATTGCTTTCTTGGGAGGGTCACGGTGTTAGTGGGATGTGCTTCGGGTTGGTATGACATGTGCTCTTTCAGCATTGTGCAAGGTACCACTCACCAGGCCTGCTCTTTCATCTCTGTCTATCGGTCGATCTGGTTTCGAGGCCGTTCTGGGTCGCAACAGATCTGATGGTCTAACGAATGGAGTGCCATGTCCGACGGCGCTTTCGCCATCAGGCTGTGGCAGGGTAGAATGCTGTACCACGCCTGCCCTCTGCTCGTGCTCGGTCGACATAATGGTCACCACCGTCTACATCGCCCGCCCAAAGACAATGCGTCCTGAGGCTCAGCTGTGGAGAGAACGTATGGACGAATCCGGTGGAGAAGTGATGATAGTGTAGCGTGTGCAGTAAGAAAAGCCTAGCCTTTCACTTGAAGACGAGAGGAACAGCCCTGCCTTTTTCTGGCCTGCATATCTTGATGGTAGAAATGTGCAGTTAGCACTGGGATCTGGGGGTTCTTGCGCAAGCGTACTGTGATAATGTCAAAGAGCTACCAAGTGTGATGGATGCCACATATTACAATTGGTGGGGCTTTGACATGTGAAGATGCACTTTGTGCTCTACCACCACGGCCTGGAATTTTCAATAGGCTGGTCGGAGTCTAAATGTGGGGCATAGCCTCGTTGGAAATAGACCTTGACCAGCCTAAAATTCCAGCCTTAGGAGCCCGACATGGCGCCCCAATGAGAAAGTGTACCATGCCTGAACTCTATTGCTTAGGATGAGAATGCAGAATTTATGTACAGGTCAAGGAGTGTGCTAGTGCTCCTTTTCCACTTCCGTGAGCGGCTTCTGATCACCTCCGCGAAGGTACAGCTCGTACTCGCCTATGCTCTTTCCAGCTGCCTCCCAGCGTTCTCGATATGCAGTACGCTTCATCTCGGCAAGCTTATTCAAAGCCGGCCAGTAGGCTGCGTGATCGTACTGGAAGTTGACATTGCCATTCGCGTCCTTCATCAGCTGGTCTCGGGGCACATACTTGCTGAAATCTTCATTGAACTTGATTTTCTCCTTGGTTACCGGATCGATGAAGGGTGTGATCATCTTGAAGAAGCCCCAGATGACCCAAGGTACGTTGCCAACCAGAGCTCGACCTAGTCTTTCAGGGTAGTGGTTCTGAAGGATGTTCAGCGTCTGTCTGCCTTGGGCTGCCGTTGCCCCTTGACCTGATTTAGTCTCGGCGAAATTGATCAACAATGCCAGCGTTTCTTGCCCAGGCGGCATCAGATCGATGGTCCGTTCTAACATATACACCAGATGTTCAATCTGGCGGTCACTCTTCTCCGTGTTCTGTTTCGAAGGGCGTAGATAACAGACGGGTCTCGCATGGATGTCCCAGCCGAGAACGACCTGCTTGCCTGTCTCGTTCTCGATGGATATGTAGTCTGCTGTGAAGCTGTCCGTCCCGTACCCTCTCCGCCAGATCAGAGTGTTCAGCAGCCTTGTCTCGGCCTGGTCAACTTTCCACGTGGTCGCTCTGAGGTATCGGAACAGACATTCTCTCGTCAGCCACATGCGTTCGTACTCTCGTACCGGCGATTTCTTTGCCCCTTTGGCAGCGGATTCTGGGATCTCGGTCCATTTCGAGACGCTTGCAAGGAGAGTCTCGTACTTCTTCAGCTGGTCTGCCGTTGGGGAAGGACGTTCTAGCGGCTTCGCATCATCTAGTGGTTTCGCCAGAGGTGTGTTCACCACGGCCGCACCATTCGAGGATATTGGGAGTTTTAGGTCTGCCGTGTGAGTGTCGACACGCTTGAGAGCAGGGTGGTCAGCACCGTTCGAAGTGATTGGCTTGCTCGCGCTCGAGCCATCGACTTGTGGTGGTTGATTTAAGGACAGACTCTCTATGGCTAGCACTGGCGCCTCACCGGGGACTTGCGGTGGTGTTTTGAAGACATCGCCGGAGTCTTGTCGATTCATGGCGTAGAGGTAGCTCTGTAAGGTGGAGGAACGAAGGTAGGGTCAGATATGGATCCGGTGAAAGTAGGACTACATGCTGTTTCGTGGTCTGTGTAGATGGCAAATTGATTTATGAAGCAAGATCGCCCGCATGGAGGGTGGATCGTACCTGCTGCAGGGTAATTAAAGCCACGCGACGCTTGATAAATTCGGTATCCTTCGTCATGCCTAAAATCTGGTGAGATGCAGAGTTCTTTTGCTCCCCGGGGTGCGCTCGAAAGCCCACCGAGACTAATGACAGCGCTCGACGTCAGAATTTACCGTTTGATCTTCAACTGGCCAGTACTCCACATCATGTTCAGAGTAGCCCAAAGCTGAACACGCATTCTCCTACAGGCTGAGCTTCGCAAGTACGTCCACGTAACGAGACCATTGAGTGTCTGGACAGCAAGTTGAGGTGCGAGACAGTATGCCTCCACCAATACCGGCGCATCAGAAACGCTTCACGGCAAACCCTACGAGACCAGCAAGGTATCGGCCAGGCAAAGGCGTTCAGGAGGAAGAGTCATCAGACGAGGAGGAGGAAGATGAGGTACAGCAGCCACAGCAAGCGCAAAGAAAGCCGCAAGCACGACCACGAGCGCCAGTCAAACCTCGAGTAGAGGAGGAGGAGGACGATGATGATGATGAGGGCTTCGTGACCGAGGAAGATGATGAGGCAGATGGCGGCGCTCCAGTCTCCTTACCTGTCGCAAAGACTGCATCCCACACAGAGCAGCCAACGCAAAGGACAGTGCCTGCATCTATAAGACAGCCTGTACTCCAGCAGGAGGAAGAGTCATCTGAAGACGAGGAGGAGTCAGGTTCCGAGGAGGAAAGTGAAGAAGAGTCGTCATCAGAAGAGGAAGCTCCTCAGCGCAAGTTCCAGAGACCAACCTTCATAAAGAAGACCAACCGCAAACACTCGGCCACGTCTCATGCTGATGCTGAGGATGAAACCCCCGCTCCCGAGATTTCTTCATCACACCACACAGATAATACCGCTGCACGCCGCTTAGCCGAAGCAGAATCTATGATCAAGACCACCATCGAAAGGGATACTGCAGCTCGCTTGGCAGGCAAGAAATCATGGGACGATGACGACGATCTTCCCGCCGAAGCTCTGGTTGATGACACCGACGGTATCGATCCAGAAGCAGAACACTTAGCATGGCGATTGCGTGAGCTACACCGTCTGAAGCGCGACCGTGAGGCTATGGTAGCCCGGGAGAAAGAGCTAGAGGAAATCGAGCGACGCCGCAACCTGACCAAAGAAGAGAGAGAAGCCGAAGATCGTGACTTCTTAACAAAGCAGAAGGAGGAGCGCGATGCTGGACGAGGGCAGGCTGCATACCTCAGCAAATATCACCACAAGGGTGCCTTTTTCATGGACGACGCAGACAGTGAGCGCCTTGCAAAACGGGACCTGATCGGAGCCCGCTTCGAAGGAGACGTTGACAAGAGTGTCTTGCCACAGTACATGAGGGTTAGAGATATGACAAAGCTTGGCAAGAAAGGCAACACGCGCTATACTGATCTGAAGGGCACCGATACAGGAAGGTTTGGAGAGGATGTCAAGAGATGGAGAGGGAGCGGTTACCAGAATAACCACCGAGACGGAGGTGACTTGAGAGGCGTAGATGAGAGATTTCTGCCGGACGATGATCGAAAAGGTGGTGGGCCAACAGCAAGTGGGGCCAATGTTAGTGCTGTTGGTGAGAGGAGGAAAAGAAGCAGAAGCAGAGACACCCGGGAAAGGAGGGGGGATAATGGAGCCAGAGACTCATATCGTCCACGGTCGACATCGAGGTCGAGATCGAGACCAAGGCGGAGGAGGTATTCGAGCTCACGGTCAAGGTCGCGGTCGCCCAGGAGGTCAAGCTCAAGATCACCCCCTCACAGACCAAGGAGAAGAAGTCCTTCGCCATATCATGAGCGAGACAAGCGGAGGCGGATTGAGGCGTGATCTGATGACTTGGCATAAAAGCAAACCGCCAAACGTGTCATGACCAGCTTGGGCTTTCAAAGGGGCACGCATTGCATGGAGTAGAGGGCAGCCCGCTAAGAGACCCTGCAGTGCAGTCCCACTGTCAATATCGCCTAGTAGGTCTCGCACAACAGTTTCTGATATCTATAACGCTCCAACGCGCAGCAACCCTATCGCATGCTCGTCATGATCGCTGCAACGACCACGCAAGTATCGACGAAGAGCTACAGTATTTGCCTCGCACCACGTACATGCTCCAACACTCCCCATTCAGTTCCACTGGCAACAGGATCGTCACTAGCCTCCCTTCGCCTCGATCGCTCAGAAACATGGTCATTGTCATTGTCCTTCATACCAGGCGCAAGCAGAGCCTCGTTTCCCTTACTCAGTACGCTCCCTCATCAAACGTTCCCCGTGTTGCGCCAACCACAACCACACTTCGCCCCACTGGCACTGCACGTCGCGCTCACACTGGCGCTTTATCCGCGATTGACTTGGAAGCTGAATACCTTATTGTACCGCACCGCACAGAAACCCTCAGCACAAACCACGATCCCCCGCGAACCGGACACGGCTCGTCCCAAGGCACGGAGTCACGACTACAAGACCTGCGGTGCGGGAGACACGCACGGCCCCACTCCCAACAGTACCACCAAACGACAAAACAACTAAGGCGCCATCACTCACAGTCACAGTAAATACTCGAGACAACCCCCTCGCACTCGCGAAGCATCATTCGCCACTACAACACAGACAACACGACGAGCGAGGATCACCTCAGACGAAGCTACAAGCGACCTGGTTCTGGTCCTAGTCCTGTCGACCCAAGACAGTACAGTGCAACCATTATTCCCTTCCATTGCTGTACAACTCGCGACTAGCTTCGCAGGCGTCGTCAGAGCCGCTCCTCGCGCTTTGGAAGCCTGGCTACGATCAATACTACCAGGTTCGGTGCGGAGAAAGAGCGGTCGAGGGCATGGATGGTCGTGTTGTGATGTGATGTGTCGAGACAAGACAGGCACGATCCACTGCGCGTTGATCGATCAATCAGACAGGCGAGAAAGATGGCGCAACTGGAAAAGTAAACGGAGAGAAGAGGTAATGGGGCGGGGCAGGAGTGGCACCTGTTCAACTTACAAGTATGTGTTGTGAAGGCGTGGCGTGATCTTGTCCAAGGGAAGCACGACCGAGCAGAGAGATGGCGCCTCCTACCTGATCTTACTATGAGGTGGGTAATAGGAGAACACATCCAGTTTGGGACTGTCAACGACTGCAGCGGCCACCAGGCGTCCTGCAGAAGAACGAAGACTATGGTGGGAGAATGGAGGCATGGCCGACGAGACTAGAAGTCTGTACGGCACGACAGGCGGTTATTGGACCCCAATGAGAAGGTAGGAAGATGATGAGTCGCACGTAGAGCTCAGGTTGGGTTATCATTGCAAAGACGTGTTGGATCGCTGTTTTAGCCTCCCGGAATCGTCACCAGCAAGCGAAGATCCATATCCAGGAAATCACCAAATGCCCGTCCCCAGCTTTCCAATGCTGCGAACCAAAATCTCGGTGACGAATAGCTTTGTTACTGGACCACTTTGCAATGTGCGAGCCGGGAGCATACATCTCTCCTTGCTGCTCGGCTGCTAGTCGGCACGCGGCTTCTTACTGGTGCCTCGGGGCTTGAAGAGACCCACCACAGCAGCCCGGCTATGATCATATATCAAATGATCACCCCAAACGTAATGATATGATGGCTTCTTGCCAGAAGAGAACGTCCGCCTCCCAATGTAGTGGTACGAGAAATCTGCTCGCTTGTTTCGAAGCTCTGCGGCAGCTTCAGATCCTGCATCAGCTGCGGGTTCTGCATCAGCGTCGGAGTCTGTATCAGTTTCGGGACGTGTGCCACCTCTACCAGATGCGATGCCTTCCTTAGGCCGATTAAACTCGGTGCCCACCTTCCAGTAACCTTCGCAAGGATGGAAGGACCAGGGCTTATCGGGACTATCATAGTGCATACTGATGCGAGCTCGATAATCATCGAAGATTGGGATGAAATTCTCGAAATCATATATGAATGGGAGTCCTTTGTGGATGCCGACCTAGTGGGGACGAGGACGTTAGTCTGCGTTTTCAGAGCTCAGATTGCTAAGGGGCCGCCGAACAATGCTGGCAGACACTCACATGAACTTTACCCCCCTCACGATAGATAGAATAGTCCAATCGACGATCTTCCTTGCTTGTGAAACAATGGAACCAGATTTTCGCGTATCTTTCTCGGTCCAGAAACCTTTTCAAGACACCGTCTCCTTTGCTGGCCGCCCGAATAGCTGTAACAAGCATATCTGGTAGCCACTGCTTACCATGCAACTCTGCGCTGCGTGTTGTCTGCTGAAACTCGTTCTTGTATAGCTTCCGCCTGATGTGTGCGTGTGTTGGGGGCGCAGACACTGGCAATAAATCATGCAGCGGTGTGTCTAGGATCGAACGACGTTCTTTATCCGGCTGTGCGTCAATCTGGTCTTGCTGCGTGGATGGCTGCTGCGTTGCTTGTGCTGCTGAATCTGCCTCATTCGGCGCTGTCGGAGTCGATGGCGCCGTAGACTCGAGCTGCCCCCAGGCCAGCTCGAAAGCCGGTGTTTGTTGTCCTTGCGATGTTGCTGACCCCCCAGAATGTTCCCTCAATGCCAGTACATGCTGAATCTTATCCTGCTTAGCAGATTCGATGGCGGAGAAGGAGTGACGGCGTATTGGAAGTGGACGACTCGACTCAGGCCGCGCGGCTGTGCGAGAAGGTGGAAGAGATGAGCTTCTCTTCTGTTTCTTGCTCACCGGGCCCTCGACGTAACTTTCGTTGTATTGCGGATGCTGATTGTCGCTAATGCTCGACGGACCCACCAGCATAGGTTCAAGGTGATGATCTTGTTCGACTGTATGATCCGTACGATCTACGCTCGTGCCACCCCCGTCC
>Ga0066648_10001638_pt1 | contig 11872 bp, 10 predicted proteins | sample CryGeyCG12114_NA_FD_59537 | JGI IMG/M metagenome (GOLD analysis project Ga0066648, IMG submission 59537) | Groundwater microbial communities from aquifer - Crystal Geyser CG19_WC_8/21/14_NA | ecosystem: Environmental > Aquatic > Deep subsurface > Groundwater | place: USA: Utah: Grand County... | reverse complement strand
CTTGTTTGATTTGAACTTGACACGATGCGTGCAGACATCAATTACGCGTTTGCATGATCACAGCACGGTTGGATGGCACGGCGTTTTCTGTTCGAGCGGGATATGTGGCGGATCGAAGTAAATAGTCTTCAGTGCGCTTAAGACAAACTTTGAGCATTGGACCGAGGCATGTCACGATGATGAAGATGATATGAAGAGTTGCAGAAGCATCTCGACAATAGTATAGATCAAGAGAAGATTTTGTGCAAGTCAACATATATTTGGCATCATTCTTTCTTCCCTAGCAGCCTAGCATGAGCCTTCGCAAATACTGCCAATGAATTAGCCAAGACTTCAGTTCACGCCAACCTTGCTACGCTACGCTGTGTCGGAATATTGCAGCTTTCAAGGCTTTGACGTCTCTGTCAGGTGATAGATCAGATGCCACGAGCTCTGCTCCACGCGCTTCGTGCAACGATGGTCGATAGTCCGTTGGCGAGCAGCTATTTATCGCTCGCAGGTCTGCCGCATTCCTGAAGCATAAAACTGAAGAAAGAGGCGTTGCACCGGTCTTCTCCGATGCCGCTCCCGCAAGCTAATCAAGTACTAGTAGTTCAGGTTCAAGTGCGCCACGTGGCCGATGGTCCTGTCGTCGGGAGCACGCCCGTACCTCCATATTTTGTGGTGCGGTCATCCCGTGTCTGCGTTGATCATCAAAGACAGACTGTGCCTGCTGCCCGGCAGGATATCGTGAGCAGAAGCCGGCGCAGTTCATGGGCAACATGGCTAGAAAGAGTTATGGTCATCTGGTGATATAGGTGAGCACGCGAATACTGGGGTTATAGTAGTATCTGGCCAACCAAGGTCCAAAAGCTATCTCCGCGAAGTAGCATCAAAATCGCCAATTTCACTTCCATCAAAATCCGAACCTTCATCACTTACATAATAAGACTGTCGACTTTGCCTGTGCTGTGGCTGCGGCAACTGTCGATAACCTTCCGGTGGTTCATACCTACTCTCTGCCCTCTGGGGTTGCCGCCGCTGCTGCCGACGAGCAATATCTCGTTCCCGAGCTCTCCGTTCTCTCTCCTCAAAGGCTGCCATTCGTGCACGTAGCGAAGCCTCGCGCTCCTCTATTGATACCTCGCGTTCGCATATGGAGTGCTCTCTTTCCCGAAGAGATTGCGCTCGTTCGTCATCACCGTCTTCCTCATCAGGTCTTTTGTCCCTTAAAACTTCAGCCTGTGGCTTATAAGGCCTGTCCGGAATATGTAAATTGTCTCCTCTCATCACCACATTCAGGATCTGCTGGACTTCCTCATCGCTAGCGTCATCACCTTCTGAGTCTGACAAAGTAAGAGGTTCAGAGAAGAGAAGCGTCTCGAGCTTCGTGGCAGTCGAGAGCCTTTCTAGAGCTGAGGGCTCCTTTTTGAGTGCACTTCGAAACGCTGTCTCTAATTCAACGTCGTGTAAAGTCTTTTCGCTCGCGTCTAAAATGACCCCATACTTCTGCTCCATGTACTTCCGAGGGTCCCCATCATTGAATTGCTTGAAGTTTGAGGTGGCACGTCGGACACTTGATCGTACATCTCTTCGAGCTTCTGCTTTCGCCTCCTCTTGAGCTTCGTTCTTAGGTCTTCTCTTGACTCTGATATGAGGGATCTCGTGATTCTCTAGATCAGGTTCCCTTTCAACCCATATCCCACCGTGAGGACTCACATGTGGTCGGTCATAAAACCGAACCTCAGAACCCGTAGACGAGCGTCCAGGGGATCTGCCCTCAAAGAGGATTTCAGGACGTTCGCGAGACTTCTCACGCGGCCTGCTTTCGCCACTGAAGCCAGGCTCTGGCGGCGCATCTTCAACGATTTCCCTATGAACCTCGATTCCCGGCCCAGTCTCATCCTCCCCTTCCGCTGGCTGGGGAGCTTGTCTCCCGCTGTACCTCTCGTACCTCCTCTGAGCATTCCTCAAATGCTCCCCCTCGAGTTCTTCAGGCGCTTGTAGGCGAGCTCGTATTCGATCCTCCTCTGTCGGTGCCGTTCGTTGAGTCCGCACCTTATGGTAGTGGTGCTGACGACTCCCTCTTGACGCTCCAGTGGTGGGTGCAGAGGTCACACGAAAGAGCGGTGTTCGGCGAGATGATCGTCGCTGAGTGGTATGCGCTTCGGGTACACGGTCCTCGTATTGATAGCGGACACCACCTTGACTTGCATGATGGGACTCTGGAATGTGAATGCGAGTGGTGCTCAGTCGTCGCTGTTCTCTTCTTCGGGATGAGGTATAGTACTCATCCATAAGGCTCGGAGTTGATGGGGAAGCCCCGTGCCAAATATCGCTCGAGTCGCTCGTAGACTGTCGCTCGACGCTGCGATGTCGAGCTCTCTCGGCCATCTCTGGGTTCGATCGATAGAAAGGACCAAGGCCGAAGTTATTTACAACTCAAACTCGAATAATACTTCATAGGAATGTGCCGAGATATCTAATTTGGTGGCAAGAGTACACTGGAAACACTACTGTTTCTTGGATCTGCTAATTATGGGAAGCGAATGGTGAGCTTCAGACAGTCAGATTTAAACACAGCGTGATTAAGCGAATATTGTATTTTGCAAAAATACTGCTGACTTTGAGTGCCCAAGTAGCCACCAACTTTTCCCAAATCTGAAAACAATGCTCGATACACTTAACTCTTGCAGCGCGCTATATTGTATGACATTAAGACCTGTAAAGTTTCATAGTTTAAAGCTATTCAAGAGTACTAATCATCACTCTTTCCTTCACGCGCTTTTAAAGCTAGAAATATAGTAGGTACGCGCAACGATATTGATTTAGATTTACGATTTCGGACTCAAATAATTAAAGGAATGTTAGCCGAACTTGGAGAACGACGACCGCTATAAACTTTATACGGTTCTACGATGCAAAGCGCGTAAGAAGGGAGAAATTAGCCTTGCTAAAGACATTGAAATTTTAGTAATGTACTCATACTGGTATTATCTACTAATAAGCCTTGTAAGAGTCAGCTGTAACGAAAGGAAGTGGACCTCTCGAGAAGCTGAGACAAGAGTAATCTGCGATAGTCCTATCGTCTTCATTTGCTCAAAGTGTCCGGGCTGCCTTCAGTACGTACGATCCAGACATGAAGTTTACAGCATCGACGCGAATTCCATGATCGGATGGGTGGTGCGCTGCGCTGATACGAGACCTCACGTGAGGGGTCGTAGCACAGCTCTGCTCTAAGCGAACCGAAACCGAAGATGACAGGGGTCATTGCGACGGACCCAAATCTCGACACCCTTGCCATGACAGACTCTGGCAGACTCTATTGTGGTACGATCGCAGCTATACCTAAACTATTCTTGCTTTCCGCTAAGCTCGTTCAAATACATTCCTTGGGTTTAGGCCCGATCCGGAGCAGGTGGCCGATCGATGCGTCTCTGCTTCGCCGTATCATGCGAATGCTCCGGGAACTCGCTTGCAGGTGAAGTGTGGCTTGTTTAGGCGCCCCCACAGGACTCCCTGATCGAGCGGAGTTACGTTCGAACACAAGCGCACCCATTGATCGCTACCATGGTCTGCTCAAAAGCGTCTTGGGGCTGTGGGTAGTAAGTTTGGATCATACATAAAGTTGCATACGCTACGACCACAAGTGGACACTAGCACCAACAGAAGCGACCGTGTCTGCACAGTAAGCTCTGTTGCTGCTGAAGTTGTGCCATCACATGCTTGTCCGGCTTTTAGGCTTAACGTTGTTTTATTTAGTCTGTTACCTAACACTATCTTGATATATATACACATTGTGTACTCGCGACAGCGGTAACACGTGAGGACGTACCATATTGCACCCGCAGCCCTATTGAGGAGTCGAACCTCATCATTCCGGCCAGTCCTCCCGTTTGCTTGTCCGGCTTTTATCATACGATGACTGAACACAGAGAAGTTCTAGCCCGGAAAATGACATCGGTACACAATAGAAGTTATCAGTGGATACGACACCGCTTAGCCATAACCGATCAAGACATATACTGTCCCCTTCCAAGAACGTCTAGCAGGACATTCCAGAACCCTACACAGCTTCACAATTCAGGCCCGCCATAATGGTCGATCCTGTAACCGCTCTGACAGTCCTCCAACAAGTCTGGCCCATTGTCTTCAAAATCGGCAAATTCTGCAAAGCATTATGGGACGCACCAGAAGAATTCAGAATCCTTGCCAGCGAGGCCAGCTCGCTGAAGATCTGTGTGAAAGTCCTCCGGTACAAGGAATGCAAAGGCCTCATCCGCTGGCTCTACTACAATCGTAGAGCACAATACGATGATCTCCTAGTAATCGTGAAAGCGTGCGATCTCACGATGACAGAGATGATCGATTATGTCAACGAGTGCAAGCTACTCGCGACACGAAAAGCCAGGGAGACCGACGATTCTCAAAGATTTCGTCAGAAGACATGGAATATGATCAAACGCGGAGCAATTCTGTTGTTCTTACGAGTTAGGCATGCCGCGACCAACACGCAGCCGATGAGAGACAAAGTCGCTATCCCAACGAGGGCGTTGAACATCTACCTTGTCAGTCTGACATTCGTGTCTATGCCATACAACCAACGCTTGGCCAACGGTCCAGTTGTGTACGTTCCCCCGACCCCTGGCGGTCCCCAGATACCCGTCGCGTGGGATGTTGTCGGCAGGAAGATTGCATTCAAAGACGTCGACTTCCCTTCATGGGCTCTTGATCATGTTGGCGTGGAAGATAAGATCCTGCTTGCTGCTGGAAGAATCATCAATGGCGATTCATGCTGCAGGTTGTGTGAAGCTGGGTGTCTATGCTCTCCTAGTGGTAGGCGAAGAGGCAGACCTGGTGGGAGGCGCGTGCCAGCATCTGACTCATTGCGTGGTAGGACGTTCTTCGGCGTAGTCCGCAATCTAGATGGAACAAAGGAGATCGTGCGCAGCAGAGCACCATCGAGAACGAGATCGCTTTCGCGACCTCGGTTGCTAGCTGACTTCCCTTTCAATCCGGATACATAGTCGCTACTATATGTCAGACACCATGCACCGAAAGACGCATTTTTGAGTTTATAAAAGCTAGTTATAAGATTTATATCATTCCTGATATAAGATTATACCATTCTTTTACTTTATAAGATCACGTATAAGATCACGTGTGTATGTGCAGTGTGCAGTGCGCTGTGTGCGCCCCGGACTCACGCCCTGTATTTGGGTTTATACGTAGAAGAGAGAAAGCCGGTCCAAGGAAGGTATCAGGCGGGTTTCATTGTCTTCTGACAGAGGAGTGTGCGAGTCAAGTTTGAACCTGGTCCCCGTGAAGACTTGAACCACACTTTCATGGGCATGTGCGTGGCTCAAAAGGATAGCTCGGAGCCAGTCGATCAGGTTATGTGATTGAAGACCATCATTCATGTACTCCCAACTGAGCCCTGCTCAATCTCCTCCAAGATATGACCCTACACCGATCCATTCCATCGCCCAGAACAGTCACTGGCAAACAGGTGTGCACCATCAGATCAGATGGTACCAGTATCGACACAATCACAGTCACACCTCGAATCCCGTCCCCCCTTAACATGTGCCTGCACCATCGGCTGCATGACCGCACTATGCAGACTGCTCTTACTCGGCTCGGTCGATATTCTCACCATAGGCATCGGCTCAGTCGGTAACCTCAATGTGCTGGCAATGCTGGGTGTGTCCGATCCGCCTCTGACCTCCGTGCTGCTGATTAGACCTGCTTTGAAACTTATTGCTGGAGATGTACATCGTGATGAAGGGCGTGTCTGGGGACGACACTGGACGTGTCGGAACGCTTGTGCTTCAATGTCTGAGGTGGTGTCGCTGTCGTTGTCGCTGGTGACGACTTCGCGCTGGAAGTCCCGCTGCATGTGGATCTCAGATGCTGATGCTGATGTGTTGGGTGCTGTGGGGCGTTTCGAGTTGTTGTTGCCAGTTCCAACACGTTGTGCCGCGGGTGTATAGCCTGCGCGTGATCGGCGCCGTGAGTGTTCATGCCGACTCTTACCAGCGGTACTGCTGAACCAGCGGCCGCACCACCAGCCACGCCAGCGGAGCAACTGTCTCAGCATGGGAAGGTTGGCTACTGAGAGGCCGACGCAGGCCTCCACGCTACTCCAGATTGTGCTGAGAAGGGTCCCGCCTGTTCTGTCGGTTTTCTGGGCTGCGCTGTCGAGGGTCGTTACGCGGAGGATGGCGGTAACGACTGAACAATATTTAGCCATTTTTCTAAATTATAGGAGGAAACAAAAGTACCTGTAAAGACGCCAAGTCCGAGCACGATGGTCAAATTGATCTTTTGTCGGAGTTGCAGGATAGGAGGTTGAGAGTGGCTGGGTAGTGTCCAGATGCGGACGAGAACGGAAAAGAGCATGAGTGTCTCGCTGAGAATGTTATACCTTGTACAGTCAGCAATGTCTCAAAGATGATTGTTGAACTTACGTACAATGATGAGGCGTACCAGTAGCCGAGGATATTAATGCATTTGCTGCCTTTCCGAGAGGCGTCATCAGGGAGCGAAGTGTTCCAGTATGTGCTGATAGGATCGCAAATGAAGATGTTCGCAATGATGATGGAGGCTGTGTAGCTTAGGACGAGAAAAATAAGGAACTTCGTGATCTTGCCAAACCAGTCTTTCGTGTCGAAGACCCGGAGGTAAAGTGTCAGGATCGATAGCTTAGAAAGATTGAGGGAAAGTTTGTAGAATATTTGGTAGAGATAGAACATCTATATGGCGGCCAGAGTTAGACAGTTCTCCCTTTATGTTGATTCATAATCACCGCGGCTATCACTTACTCGAAGCGCATCTGATGCTTCCCCTGGTGTCAGAGTAGCGGAATTGCGACCATAGCCATAATCGACGGCGACATAAGTCACGACGCCCAGCGCAACCAGTGAGATCTGGCAGCATAGATCAGTCTCAACGTACTCCTGCTTGTCAGCGACCTCGACTCACCCAAGCAAACACAATGATCAAGTCATCTATCCCCGGAGTGCCTTTGACCCATCGCCAGTAGAGTCGATTGATGATGAGTAGCAAGCCAACTACAACACCAACTAGGGATATTGCGTTGAGCACTGCGCCTGGGCCGTTGTTGCCGTACGTATGGTCTTGCCGACCAGAGTCGTCATACGCCATTTTGCGAAAGGAAGTTGCGACAAGATGTTTTGAAGTGGCACAACCGTGCAGGTGCAACCTTAAGCACGTCTCGGTCGTGGAAAGCACGTCAGAGACTACAGGGAGCGGCGGTGCTCTGCCTCATGAATTCTTTGTTGTGGTTGTTACGTTTGATGCTCATCGCGAACGAATCGTTTCGGGAGGGCGGCAACGAAACGGCTGGAAATGGAGTTGAGGATCAGGAACGTTGATGTATTCGTAGCAATCACAAATTTCTGCCCCTGGCTCAGCTGCAGCATCAGATGGCTCGAACACGGAGGCGCCCCCGCCAACCAGCCAAGACTACTAAAGACAGTTAGTAGTCGAGGATCATGATCAGATGTCCCCAAGGTGCCAAAGATTTGTGGCCAGGAAATTTGCCATGATATGACGGCTGCGCTCGGGGGCAAAGACAGGATGTATTCCTCAGTCCTGGGGCAAGCGGCGGTGCCGATGTTTGCAAGTCCGGGAAATGAAGGTGTCTGGTTTGCAATGTCCGTCATGCATTGCAGGCCAATTCAAGATGCAATGGCTTGACGTATGCCTTCGGGTAGGAAGTGGTCAAGGAATATCGATCTCTGTGTATTCGTCGACTCGAGACGGGAAGAGCCATGTGCATGTTGACAGCCATGGCCAACGGTTACATGCGTGGAAGACATGCATGAGTGTGTAGCCGGGGTTCTGTCTAAAAGTGGAAGATTGAAAGCAGGTCCCGTGTTACCACACATCATTCGTGCGGCGAGGGTTGTCGAGATGAGTGCACGTACCACACAATCCTTGTCGAGCTGGTACACCATGTCAACTGTGTTCCCTTGGTTTAGCGAGCAGTTTGAGCCTTACCGAAATAGGCCATTCCAGTCGCAAACGTTTCCAACACAACCATGCATCCAAGCAAATAATATGATCGTCATTCTCTGAGACCGCCTTATGTGAATCATGCGATTATGCCGCGTGGACTAGACACTCGCATTAGCCAGCAGATCACATGTAGGGTCATTTGTTAACGCCCCGAAGTGCCCCCCAGGGTCGTGCAAGAATAGTGTAGGATTCAATAGTTATCATGCATTTGATTGACTTGCATAAATCCCTTTCAACATCTCGCAAAAATGATAGGCCCATTACTTCGTCAATCGTACTTCACTAAACCTTTGTACCAGCCAGAAGGTTGCCACAAAACAGAAGGTTGATCCTGTTCTGGGCACAAATTGTGAAACTAAACATCCAATATAGAAGGTCAAAATTTTGTGTAGCCTCAGAAATGCTTGCATCTATGACCGCTGCCCAGTAGATGCTTGCCTACAAGAATCCGGATTCAGATAGCAATCGTGCAATCTTTTCCTCTTCCCGTTCTCGCGGCTCAATCTGCAAGCTCTTGTTGTACATCTCGTGCACGTCAGATGCTTGCCGCATGTTGTCAAGGATCCAGTCTCTGAGCTCGGGAACCTCAGTGAGGGTGTATGGGACGTTTTGATACTGCTGAATGTCTCGAATCACTTCAGCCGTCTTAGTTCTCTTTGTGAAATTGATCAACTCCGTGTTGTTCTTGACGACAGAAGCTATACCATCTTCAATGAACGTGAGATCGGTAAGATAGACGCCGAGAAAAGGGATGCAAGGAGGCTGTGCTTCACGCAGTGCCTCACGATAACGGCTGAAATTTTTCGTGCTTGCGATGAGTGTCCTCATGTTCTCCAGGAGCTCCTTTGTCTTGTTTGGCAATTGTGCCCATGTGCGGTTCAGACGAAGTATTGGAGCTGTACCAAGAGCCGAGACGATCGCAGTTAACGAGGAGAAGTTGTTGAGCGTCCGGCATTTCTGGGGGCATTAGCATCCTTTTAGTAATCAATGTTCGTAGACTTACATCAGCGATTTCGACGAACCGTTTCACGACCCCCACTCTCTTCTTGACTTCTGTGTTGTTGAGAATCATTTCTGCAACGCAATTTGTCACTTGATTCGAATGCAGAATGAGAGCTCGGACATTCGGAGCTCGACCTCCGGTATCATCGTGCTCTTTCCTCTCCCATATCTTCTCTAGGCATTCGACCGGCTTTATCCTACCGTAAAGCCTCGATTCGACAATCGTTAATTGCCTGGCGAATTCAAGTGGATCGATGGCATCGAATTTTAGTTTCTTCATGTTTTTCGGTAGGATCGGTGTCGGAGCATTTCCTGTCAGCGTCAACACAAGCTTCTTGGCCGATGTGTCCTGCCCTTTAATGCGCTGTTCGATGACTGTCGCTAGTGGAGCTCCGCCCGGGATCTTCGCATTCGTGACAGTATTCCTTGCAAAAGCATTGATCCGTTCAAGCAGCTGCAAGCTTTCCATATCGTTGCTTTCCATCCAGTAATGCTCGATCCAGGTCTTGAGAATGTTGACCACTCTGAATCTGACAGGCTTTTGTTTTTGCTCTTCCCACACCAGCATTTCCTCTCTGTTCATGTTTGGCGGCGGTTGCGTGTTGAATCGTCGAACAAGGAATTGAAACAATTCAGCCGCACTGATAAATGACCTGTACGTCAAAAGGAAAGTGGCGTTGAAAGTCGGATCTGGGCGATCGTGTCTTGTAAGTTGTTCCACAAGACCCGCGAGTGTGCCGCTCTTGACTTGCGGTAGGTCGGTCCTGTGATCTCGCTGTACTTCGTTCTCATGCTCCATCTGCAAAAACCATGGATGGTCATCAGCAACGCGGCCTTGCTCATTCTCGTCGCCAAAAGCACCTGGTGGTACAGCTCCGAAGAACGCGCTCGCTTTGTCCTTCTTTGGATGCCTTTTAATCTCAGACGGATCTTGCCCGACAGTGTATGATACCGACTGGCCAATATCGCCCAAATGTGGTCGTTCTTTCATGCGTTGGACATTGCTTTGGAGAGTATCGGTTGGAGCTGTCATTCTGTGATCTTTCTTGCCTCCTGCCCCCAGACCCATGAATAATTCACTTTCGAGAAGCTGGATAGCGTAGTTGACCCTGGAGATGTGTTCATCGAGCTGCTTACACACAGCTCGAACGGCAGCGAGCCTCGTATCGAGAGATTCTCCTCTCACTTCAGCCCATTCGTCTGGGAGGGGTGCTGTTGTAGCTTGACACACCGCGATCAGCTCGCCGATTGAATCGTAGACTCTTTGCTTGTGCGTACTGAACTCCAGCAAATTCGGCTTCTGAAATACATTACCGAGGGGTGCGAGGTCAAGGGACTCGATCAGAGCGATCCACGACCTGAAGTGCTCTATCAATGCACCACAACTTGTGCAGATGCTGTCTCCAACCTCCGCTTGTCGCGCCGGGGTGACAATCTTTTGGTTATACTGCGTATAGCTTTCCAATCGTCGAATGCCGCTCAGCACAACAAGACGAGCTTGCTCTATTTTCTGCAGAGCCAACTTATCGAACGGTGTGAACAGCTTCGATCGGGTTTCGTCGTCATTTCGCTCGATAAAGGAGTTACTGTCTGCCATGAATTGACTGTCTATGTTATTGTCCTGCCAATTACCACCTCTCAAGCTGCCAGAGACAAAACCTGGGACGAGGCGAGGAATTTCTTCACCTCTCTGCTGTCTGGCTACTTCAACATAGCCATAGACACCATGCATCACACCGTCTGCCTCCTGCAAGCATTTCGCACCACTTTCTGGGCCAGGCCAATCTGCCGCAGCGATATGTGAGGATAAGACCAGTTTGGAGAACTTCGACATCATCTCACGGAAATGAGGGTACAATGCTTTATTCGTAGAAATAATTGAGGGATTGCCAGAATGGTTGTCTGTTGTTCCGGAGCCAGCTGCCAAAATCATTCTCAGGTGATCAGAGATATCTTCGGCCCGCCTGACGTACTCAGCTCTATCATCACGATGGATAGAAGCCCTGTACGAATCGACTGCCGCACGCATGTTATCTATCAGACTCTCCCAACTCGGAGCCAAACTCACAGCCTCGTCTGTGAAATGGCGTGGCATAGCAGATTTCTGGAGCTGCCCATTTACTGGGACGGAGAACGACGTCGCAGTAGTTCCAATAGGCGCCATAGTTGCGCCAATATGGGACGAACTGATGCTGGGTTTCTTGGACCTAGTAGATCTCTCGTTCTCGACTTCGGAAGATGAACCATCGTAGTCTTCCTCGTGGTGATAACCTCCAGCCATCATTTCTGGTGGAGGTCTTGTCTGGGCCGGTATATGGAAGTTGCTGGAATCAGGGGGGCTGTCACCATTGATAGAAGGAGTTTCGAGGGGCAGTTCCATGGAAGATACGCCAGTACGAGTATTGAAGTAGAACAGTCGACCGTCGGGGGTGGCTTGAGGTATCCAGAACCCAGACGCTTCATCTTGCCCTTGCGAGCCGGCGCCTTCAATGGGTAGGTCTGAGTCGTCATCTTGTGTGTTTGCATCAGAGTCGTCTTCTTCTTCGTATTCTTCTTCTTCTGTCCCAGATTGTTCACTGATTTCGCTTTCGTCGTGTCCATTCAGGTCATTCGGGTCGTCAGGGTCAATGATAGCACAATAATTGCTCGGGAACCAGCCACGGGTTTCTTGAATTATGCCATCCCACCAGCCACTCTCCAACTGGGTAATGACCTGAATTATGTCTCCTTGTCGAAAGCTCAAACTGGTGGTATCGTCGGCTTCGTAATCATAGAGGGCTCGGACATACAAAGGAGGGGGAAGGTCGGTGCTTGCGTTGTAGCCATTCATGCCAGCGACCTGTGCAGC
>Ga0066648_10001635_pt1 | contig 11887 bp, 7 predicted proteins | sample CryGeyCG12114_NA_FD_59537 | JGI IMG/M metagenome (GOLD analysis project Ga0066648, IMG submission 59537) | Groundwater microbial communities from aquifer - Crystal Geyser CG19_WC_8/21/14_NA | ecosystem: Environmental > Aquatic > Deep subsurface > Groundwater | place: USA: Utah: Grand County... | reverse complement strand
GGGGGGATGGTGGAACAGTTTTTGGAAGAAGTAGACACAGCTGCATGTCGCGTGCTCGTTTACTCTCACTAAAACTGCTAGCTATAAACTTATCTGTGTACAACTGTCTTATTGCACTACAACACAGCCTCCCTCTTACTCACAACATTCAGTTTACTACAATAGTACCAAGCAATATTCTTATGTCTTGAAAACGTGGTACGTTTTACGTTTTCAAGTACAAGTTGTATTAGAGCAAGTTGAATCATACACTGTATAGAAAGTATTAGTGTAGCTGTACACATTAGTTTTTGGACTAAAATTCTCGTGCTAGCTATGTAAGCGAGAAGCTGCAGGAGTGAGTTTCGTAGGCACGGTTTCAGGTTTGTAGTTAGTTCGTTTGTTAGAACTCATTGCTTCCTCAGTTGAGTTTTTGTGCAGCTGTCATGCACACATGAGCTGTGAGTTGTAGTGTGCTTGTGAAACTTCATATCTGGGACAATTATCCATAATTTTTGCTCAGTTTGTGTGTGTACACTAGTAAATTGAGCCCAACGGGTTGTACATGATTGGTGAAAAAGTGAGATCTTAGTCAGTGAGTTTGTGAGTTGCTATTTTTGCGTCAGAGACACTTTCATATAATTTCCCATGATCGGTTGCTAACTACCTGAGCCATTGTTTGGACTAGTGAGCAGGTGAGAAAACGTTTGCACTTTGTGACTTTTCATACTGACTGCGACTGAGAGTCATGATGGTTTCCTTTTGTCATTAGGGGAGCTGGAGATTTTTTTTTAGTGTAGGCAAGGAGCTATGGTTCCGCACAAATAAATTACATTTATCCGCTCTCAAATGTATGGTGTGTTCTCGTGAAGTAGATTCGTGGTTGGTCGCACATGAGATGACTATTTTTACATGAATATGAGCAAATGCCGTCGTCATCAATTTTAGGAACGACGCCACTGGAATATATAAATCCCTTGAGTAACTACGAAAACCATTAGGGTCTTTTCCCTTCATCACTCCAGTTAGAATCCATTGTTGAGGAATATGTGTAGTTAGTTAATTTACAAAATTTATCGACACATTGCTGCTTTAGTTGTCTTTTTCCCATTTCAGTGGGCATACTATTTAGAAAATGGTGATAAATCATGGAGTGATATGCATGCATGTAAATAATAGATGCAGCAAATCCTTGAGAAAAGAGAACGAGTTTCTTCACATTTCGGGTTGTATGATAAAATGCACTTTTATGGATTTCATGATGGAGTGTTAGAGGCAAGCCTCAGGTTTTTTATGTTCCTGGACTGTCTTTGCAAGCAAACAAATAATAATACATTCCCACCTACGCACGCAAGACGAGGTATAATTTCGTACAATAAACTTGTTCGTATGAATGGGAAAAGAAATGGTTGCTCGAACCCTGTTCCCACCACCATATTGATTTGACTAGACAAGCTCACTTTTGTTGTTGCATGGAGCTTGCAACGGTCAATCCAGTTTGTTTGTAGGGATTTTCTCCAAAATCGCCACTAACTGTCACCATCTGGCTTCATTCTGTACGCCTTAAACATTCATACTTTCCATCTTAATGCTCCTCAACGAAAGTGTTCAAGTCGCCAGGCACGGAAACCGGTTTTCTTCGCAGTAGCATAAAACAGAGACGGAGATTCACTCCCAGTACTTTATGCATATGTAATTCCCCTACCAAATATTTAGTTTGGAGAGGCAAAAATTCAGAGTGGGGTGCAATGGCATAGGCACCATTTTGGCACAATATGGTTTTTGTTTGCACAATATATCTACTGTATGAAGAAGTAGTAATCCTTTCATCCGAAAAGTTTGACTATGATCGTCAAACTGGGATTTAAGTGGAAAGGTTTTTTTTTATTCCGTGAAGATGATATATATGTACCTGGTGGAAAGAAAAGTTCCAAGTATGTTCTGCACGAGTTTAAAAGTAGAACTTTGCATTAAAAGTGAGTATAGGCTGACTTGGAAACAGGAATTATTGATCAAATTTAATTATATCAGAGCTAAGAAAAGCATCAGTTGAATATGAAATGTCTACTATAGCTTTGTAGCCATAGTACATAGTAGTTGCAGTCTGCATTTCGTTTTTGTTCGGTAATTACTAACCAACTACAAGTATACTAACTAACATGGTTAGATATGATTTGGACTATTGTCGTTGTGTGCATGTGTACCATCTGCTCCAGAAAAAGAGTTGCTTGCTTTCATTGCAGCATGAGCATATGCTCGGATTGAGCATGAAAATGCTTCTTATTACATATAAGGTTTAAATCCTATTCAATGGTTACGTGTAGTGCTTATAACGTGCTTAAATGCAGTATTTTGGCTACTAAAAAGTTATGGTATTCTTCCCTTTTTCAAAGAAAAGGGTTAAGAAACTTGTGTAAATTACTGTGCTTATAAAATAAGCTTATATATTTCTTATCTGCATAATTCTAATGTGTGCACTAAAAAGAGCACATTTACTTTTCACTGGGAGGAAGCAACAGCACAAATGTAAGCTTTCCTATAGATAAGGGCTCAATTGGATTTGTGCGTGTTAAGTAGAATATGCTAGGAAAAGTGAGTAGACATGGTATTTTTCTTGTACATTATGTTTTTAGACTGATTTGAGATTTTTTTAGCATGGAAAAAATGGGTTGATGGAAAAATTACCTGATCCAACATGGATTCGCAATGCGAGTTTAATATACTTCAAGTTTAACATGTAAAAATAAGATTCCTTGTAAGTAAAATTTTATTGTCGTAAAATGACCCCAAATAAATAATGTTAGCTATTTCAAGGCAGGATATAGGTAGGTTTGGAAGGCTACAATTTGTTGAAATTAATTGTGCTTTGTTGTGTAGCATGATAGATGATTAAATTATTTTTTAATTACGGCAAGAAAGTGTACTATGCATCTGTGCTTAAGCGTAACTTCCGATTAAAGTGTGAGTAAATTACCTGCAAAACTGCATTTAAATATAATGAAACAGAAAACTACATGGCTTATTTAGTTCAAAAGGTGACATGTATTTGTGAATGGTCGTGAGAGTTTTCGCACGTTTATATCGCTATAAGTGTTTTCTTGTTTATGTTTATTAAATTTTGAAAAATTAAGGAACCTGTATAATATCAGCATCAGCGGTTTTGTCCTTTAAACGCGATTCCTTGCACCAACTTAACTTTTAAAACTCTATTATATGAGCCCGTAAACAGTACTAATTTTTTCATCCCTGGCGCATAGATATATAGTGAATAAAAATGAAACGACGAAATTCAAACCTTTCACTTACTAGCTTCAATACGCAATGTGAAAATTTATAACCGTAGATTTCGATCTATTTCGCAGAAAAGATAATTGCAGCGAAGGGAAAATGCTGCGAATATAGGTTGTGCCATGCAATCAAAACTCAGTCAGTATGTATAATTTCATATGCATGGCTATTCCAAAAGTTCCCACAGGAATCTTTTGTAACTTTGGTTTGTAAATGGCAAAGAAGGATGAGAAAATCCCACATTTTTTCACTATACTGGCTCAACTAACGCAAAAATAATATAATGGAACATAAATATGTGAGCTAATTTCGATTTCTGCAATGCATTTTTATTTTTGCAATGCCTGATTCTCAACATAATACTAACTGAAGTATATATCCAATGACGCGTAAAGCAAACGTCCAGTAGTTAAATTAAAGCTCTATTAGTTTAACGTAAAGAATAGACATGTAGCGAATCGCATTTCCCACATTTGAAACAGGAATTGGAAGTCTCCAAAGAGTTTCCAACATTCCAACCCGACATTAAACTTTGTATTCGTGTAAAATCTTTATTTCCTGACCCGAACATTCAAATATCTATAATTGAAAACGTATATGCCCCAAGTAATTTCACAGCAAACAAATCTCTTCCTTCAAAGAATCATCAAGGAATTGAATTTGAAGTTTTATCTTTTCCAATCGCGCTCGCTTATGCACGCTACTTGATTTTTCGTTTCCAAACTATTATTTTCTTATTAACTAACAAGCTGCACACTAGGTTTTTGATGTAACTGTACAAACAAACTATCAAAGTGCATGGTGAACTGCATTGAGTGAACTAAAAAAGAATAGATACATGTGAAGATTAACGATTCGCTGACAAACGAACTGGCAATAGCTCACAAGTTGTTACATTATAGTTTTAGCTTACATGATCCATGCATGACTTCCCACACCATATTCATTTCATGTATTTATAATTCTAACCTTACCTATTTAGTGCATAAGCATACATTAATTACCGCTAAACTAGATGTTCTTTTTCTCTTGTGCATGTGCAATCTAGAATACGCCATGTTATCAGAGGTTGAGCCGAAATCGCTCAAGCTCGTAGCGCATATGCTTGACTTTATAATCATTTCTATTATTAGTCTGTTCTTCCCAATTATTCAAGTGATTCATAATTGTTCAAGTGATGAGTGTGTGGGGTTTGTGGGTAAAAAAAAGTAAGCATATAGAAGTTTTCAATGTAGGTTGGGTTTTGATTTAAAAAAGAACACTCACACCTCTTATGAAATGAAGAGCAGAGTAAGCTGAGGCCTGGCCTCATAATGCCATCACATAGCAAAAACATCACCGGGCCTCATTGAGGTTGCGGTATATGTTGCATGCATTTAAATATGGGAGCTATTCTCTGGTTTTAGTTTACGTTCGATGTAAACTAATAAAGCAGTGACATTATTTATAAATGTAGTAAAAAATGGGTTGTTAAAATGTTAAATTCAATGTATCCTAGAATCAGAAAAACTAGAACCGGAGCATCTTTTTCCGTGTCGAAATCCATAGAAAAAAACAAGCTAAGTGCCGCACCAATTGTTACGCATGGATAGTTGTAAAATATGGGCTGACGATAATTTCAAGCAAAATGTAGTTAACAGCATCTTTCTGCGAATGAAAAGAATTATAATAGTCAATAATCACAACCATGTCATCATTGTTTACCAATTCATGTTTACTACAGAAACAACATTTGCTCATTGTACCATAGTAAATGCACTTTAGTTAGTTAGGATGCCGTAAAAATTGTCCGTAATGATATTGTGAACCAGACTGTTTTTATACCTGTAGAATCTTGCATAACCGTACCCCACGACTTATATTACATCTTCAGTAAGCTTGTCTGCTATTATGATCATCATCATATGCCGTTGTAGACTACAATGTGCCATATTAAATGTATTATGTAGTTATTCAGAGTCTAATTGGTGAATTCTGCGCTCTGAATGTAAAAACTGCTCCATAAAAGTGTGATGGATGTACAAGGCTACCCATTCATTGAAAAAAATTAAAAATATTACTGATACAACAACCAGTCGTTTTTAGATTTATCTAATCACTTTAGTCTAACGAGATCTCCACAACTTATGTGTGCAGTCAACTCTCAGTCAGTCAGTCTATCGTACTTTACAAGAAGATAAATCTGGAAGTTCCGTCGTAGATAGGACAATTTATACGTTGATTTCTCCGCACCTCGCCACCCCAAATTCTAAGAGCGGCAAGAAAATAGGATTGCCGTTTAGTACTGTGAGTGGAATAATGGCCGCAACAATATAAATAGTGATGAGGCAACGCTCTTATTTGTAGTCCATACCTACCGTTCTATTATCACTTTTAATACCATAATACCATGTTAGACACACTGAGCAAACTAAATAGCTCGGAAAATCAATGATTTGCTCCAAATCAAACACATACCCTGAATTTAGTTGTTGAGTGTCCAATAAGCTCAGAATACTAACTAAAAACTAGTAAACACATTATTGCACATAAAATATGAAAACGAACACTAAAACACTGCATATAAACTGCATACCATTGTAATACTACCTACTCACACAAAGACTTTCAGTGAGAGCGGATGAAGTTCTTTATTTGAACAGGAAGTTGTTACTGCTCAATCAGTCCGCAATATTGACATACTATTTATTATGATATATTATATACATATGACGATCACGACAGCTGCTTTCTGCTTATACATTTTTGCTAATGATTCCTACTCTACGAATTATGCTAATATGCATCTCAAGCTCCGGAAGTACATGAAACACTTCACATACTTACTTCGTTACAACTATGTAATTCCTTACTTGTGTGGTATGGTGAATGAGCACAAGTTTGGAGCATTTTTCCGTCGATGTTTTGTCTCAAATCCAGAAAGATTTCGACTTTGTTTAAAAAGTAGGAACAAACGACTCGGTCTTTTTTTAAACACTTATGGAGGAAAAAATCGAAAATTAATGTTTAATGTTCAACACATTTTGGCTTCCTCACTTTGTGCACATGTTTGTCATATCGACTTAATAGTTTCTACTGCTGTCTCATTCCTAGGATTCATAAACTAATAAGAAATGGAAGTTTAGATCCTGCCAGCTAGATTTTTTTATTTTGCAGCTGTAAAAAATAGCATGATTTTATGCAGAAATGTCCGATTCTAATGATTCTTTTTCCTTTTGTTTTTTGAAACCCGGGGCTGATAAATTTAATAATTTAGCAATTAGTTTGTTATGCATAAGATAATCCTGTGCAGTTCCGCTTTATATGTAATTGTAACTGCCCATCATTGCTCGGCCATGTTTTTTCCATGTATAAAACCGATGTATACGAAAATTATTGTATTTTATACATCCATACGCATAATTTACTTGTTTCTGCTTTAAGAGTGGTCCGGATAGACTTATTCACTGGCTTTCCTGTTAATATTTTCTAATGTTGCGCCTACATGCTCTAATATTTTATTCCCTCCTTGTTAGTTAGTTAAAAGCTCACCTGACTACAATTATCACCTTTTAATTACGTGAACAGATGTGACGATCAGAGGGGAATTATGAAGTCGTACTTCCATCTTGCGCTGCTGGTATCAGCATTTCTTCCCTGTGTCATATTGCAAGCACCGGAACTTCCGCCATCCCGTCCAAGACAAAGAGCTATGATTGGTAAGTGTACTGTTTGTTCCTCATCGTATGAGCTATTGATAGAATACTGCCATACTTGTTCACACATATAGGTACATGATGATAATACTGGCATCAACTAACTAACTAACTGTATTGTGTGGTATGCATTTTCAGGAGTGTTGGTTGACTTACATCATCCAGTCGATGGCTGGAATGAGACTGCTATTGCAGGGATTCCTACAGATCCCTGTGGTCCTCTCAATTTGCATGCTTTCGAGGAGTTAGCTGCAGTGAGATGGGCTTTAGAAATTATTAATAACAAGACATGGCCCGAAGAATTCGATTTGGGTGAGTTTTCATCACAGCACGATAGGTTGCATGTGAAAATGAAATGATGTTTATTAAATGTATGCGGAATGAGAAAACCCGGTTGAGACCACTCAATCTAGTACTTTTCTGCACACTTCACCCAGCTGTTCTCAATAGTAGAGTTTGAGCTCGGGGAAACTTTTTCAAACAATGGGAAACAATGGTCTAAAGTGAATAATCAAAATTAGTTTGTATTTGATTGTCCATTGTTTATTTTCAGACATTGTTGTCCACGACACTTGCGGAGTGGGCGCCATTGCCATGTCTGAAACAAAGAGTTTGTTGGAATGGTCTGGGAAGGATCCCAGCACCCCGCTCATTGGTAAGTAAGATCGACAAGATTTTTTCCTCGATGACATTGTTGTTTTGATTTGGTCAGAATTGGAGCCGCATTATCTTGTATTTACACACGCGATTGTGATTCTGACTTGACACAATAATCTAAGATAAGACCAAGATTTCAAGATTACTCGTCTTTTTGTGGTTAACTTTGGTTTGGTTAGCGTGTGTGCTCTCAATTGTTTATGGGGTGTAAAGGCTGAAAAAATGAGACGAAGTTTTTTTAGTTTGCTCATCTATTCACCACATGAGAGATAATTGTGTATTGCGTATTGATTCACATGGCTGACTATGGTGGCAATACTTTTAGTAAACTAAAGGTACAAAACAATGAAGTTGGGAATCGGGTTCACTTGTCTTATATGGTATTATTAGTGGTCGTATTTTTTTAAATTATCTTCTTGAAAATCTTGTTTAACGACCAGAAAAGAGTGTCATTTGATGTTACACGATTTATGTGTTACGTGGAGTAGCGGTGGATTAATTAAAAGTTGTGACAATGAATATGATGGTCTATTGTCTTTCTGATGCCTGACATTATCTCTAATGAGTCTTTTGGGTTCATTTCAGGTGTTGTTGTGATTGGCAGTGGAAACAATGAAAAGATCATTGATGGTCCACTGGAGAGTCTTAATGAAGCAAACGTCTCTGCCGTTGTAACTTCTTCGAGAGGAGCTGAGCTTATGTTATCAAGGCATCCCAATATCTTCACAACATCACCTGACCTGTCGAGCGTCAAAGAAGTAAGTTGTCAAATTTATCGACCTTGAAACTTTGGCTTCTAAATGCACAGCAATTAATCGCTTGAACTTAATTACAGGCCGTCGTCGCTCTCTTGAATCAATTAAGTAGCCGCAGTGTGGCTCTTGTATCCAGCTGTTCTCATGCCATCTCAACCTTTCAGAAATTGATGCTATCCAGCTCCATGAAAGTAAATCATGTGCTCCTTCTCGAAAAAGATACGTCCCATATTGCTTCCAGACTTGTGTCTTTTTTGAAGGATCCTAAAACGGTAAGTGAACCTCAAGATACATTATCAATTCGGACTATACAATGTAGAATTTAAGATTTCACCGAATTGAATAGATAAATGATGCAAACTATTTTATTCTCAAATGGACTTGATGCGAGTATTTGCATCTACTTAATTTTTATTTTCTGTGTTATGCATGCGAGTTTGTTATCTTTAAAGCATATTTTTTTGAAGTGCATTGATGCGGACTCTCTCCCTCTGTAGAGGGAAATTAAGCGGAAATAAGTGTCACGATTTTTCTGACCATTCATTTTAAATTGACTCAAAGGGTTATTATAATCAAATAAAGTCTATTTTACTTTTTTTCTGTACACACATTCTCTTATGTATTCGTGCAGAAGTTGGCTTCAAGCGTCGTGTTCCTTTTGGAGTCAAGTGAATTAGAGAGACTGGTCAACGACAATGATGAGCAAACTACCCATGATCTCATTGAATTAGCAAAAGAGAAATCCTACATCCTTGGCTCTGTTGATGTAAACGAGCACCTAGTGAAGCGATGGAGTTTCAAATATCATTCCAATTTGCTCATTGCTCAACCTCATGTAGCTGCTATTCCTGACTTCAAGCAGTACTTTGTCTCCAACATTGTGGTAACTGAGACTATCATATCCTTATTCGCCTTATTTTGTCCGCGTGGTCGGAATTTCAGAATTAAAGTAGAGCTATATTTTAGTCCATCGTTATTTGGCAATGGCTACTTTTTACTGGTTACTGTGCTAACAAAATTTGAAAAATCGTTCATTTAAAAAAAATTAAATTAATTTGTGAACACGGTTTGTTTATTTCTAGGGAATGTGGGGCTTTGGTTGCCAGAGTTTTTGTCAAAAAATTTGCCATTTTAAACAGATTTTTAAAGTTAATTGTATTTTTTAAGGCCTTTTTGGATTTTTTGGCCTTAAGTTGCTTGAATAACGCACCTGTTTGCAATTATCATTCACACCCTCAAAGGAGACTTCTCTCCATATAAATTAAGATTCCACAATGCTGAAAATTTGACTTCTAAAATGTGAACAGTCAACCGTAGCATTATAGGGATGTATAGGAATTGTTTCAGGGACTCTTTAAATTATTTTTAGCGAAAACCACGAAAGTATGGAAAATGGGGAACTAATATTTTTATTTTCATGTATGATTGCCGGGGCTTTTTAATCATTGTTTCTTCTTTTCATAATAGCACTACTTCAGTAACCCATTGCATATGCAATTAGCTAATTTCAGAGATGTTGGTCGAATTATCTTGACTAGCCGGGCCCACTGGGCTTTAGCCAGACCCACTCTTACGAGCAAAATTTCAAACCTGCAAAATTTTCAATGATCCTTGAATTTTATAAGCAAGTTTCTAGAATGGGATAAACTAAATTGTAGAATAGTGAAACAAACTCGCTAAAGGCCAGTGGGCCCGGCTATCTGATTTAACGACGGATTTGTTGTTCTTGTGCATGATTTTATGGTTTATGGTAGCCAAGCCAAGTTAGTACAGTATGTATAATTTCAAGAGAAACTGATTTGATGATTTACGTTGCTTGTTCATTTACATATCTATTTAGCTAATGATAATTGTTGGTCGCACAACAACAGTTTGTATTCTACAACATGAGCAATAGATGATTTAGTTAATTGCCAAGCTCACTTTGCACCCCAATTAGTATGAAATGGAAGGTCTAATTTTTCTCCTTAAATGTTTTCAGGAGGCACTAAATCATCAACCTAGTGAAGAGACCCAACAATACATTCAAAAGGTTCACAATTGTAAATGGAGCACATCTGAAAATGGAGAGGGCAGCTCTTCAGTGCCATCTTTATGTAAACGGTTGAGCGAGCCTGATGTAGCACTGGCATTCAACCCTGTATCTGACGTACGTTTCCTTTCATTGCATTTTCTTTTACTCACTCTCCCCATCCCCACCACTATGTAGTCATATACGAGTAGTAATGAATGGAGTTTTAGTTTGCGTGCTCTTTACTACATACTAGCAATTAACTGCACTAGTTAATGCAATTGTCGTGTGTGTGGGTATGTGTCCATTCAGATTTTAAAATCCAAAACTAGGGACTAGGGGACCGTACAACATTCATGACCTTGTTCTGAACGACATTGTCATGCTTACTATGCATCCTCCCTCATGTTAATTTAAGTACAAATCGTGGAAGGAAAGTTGTGGGGATTTTTCTCTCTATTTATCTTTTGTACTTTGTGACACCACATTCGCTTTTTTTGTTTTGAGAAGACGAGTTTTATATACGAAAAACGACAACAAACCAACCGCTATTTGTTGTTAGTTGTTTTCTGTTTTGAATGGCTAATTTTGTCATTCACATTCGCACTGATTATTCTTCAGTTTTGTGAGTCATGCCTTTAGATGAACATATATAAAACGTAAGTAAGGAGCTCAAATCAAAATGAAAATGAGTATCAAGGGTCAAAGTGTCAATGAAGCTATTACTCTCAAAGGTGATGACTATTCGTTAACATAAAAGAAAATAGATGGCATTCAAGTCTTTGTCTGAGTTGTTAAGGGTATAATTTGTGAAGGGAATTGATTGCAGGTCACGCCAACAGTTTTTTCAGCTCAAAATATCTTCTTAAAAAGATAATGTAGTCGGAACTTAATATGTAATTTGCTGTTTGTTTTCTTTACCCAGATTGTGTACATCGTGAACGCGTTGTCTGCCTACTCGGCTGCTCTGCGACTAGCTCAACTAGATACATGCAAAACAGGAAAAATATGTGACACTTCCAAGTTGAGCACAGGAGTAATCAAAGCTTTACGCAGTTTTAATTTCCCTGTGCATCCGGTGTTGAACGAAAATATTCAAGGGGATTCGACGGTGGCAACGAACCATGAGCTGGAAGGAACTCGTGGTCGCATCAATCACCAAGGGCAACTAGTTAGCCGCAAATATGACATCTACCTAAGCAAGAAGGATGGCAAAATGGCTCAGGTACTGCTCTTAATATGTAGTATGAATATACCACGTATATTTAATGATTCTAATCTGAATGACAATATTTTTAAAAAGCGAAATTTTAGCCATACTTTACTAGGCTTTGTCATATAACTGAAGATACTTTTCACTGGTTTTTGTGAAATGGAAGTTTTTCACTTCAACTTTAAATGACATAAATTTATCATAATTATACACATCTGCCTAGATAAAATTATTATTTCCTTTGGGTTGCCATGAAAGAGCAAATCAAGGATTCATCCTAATGGTGGAT
>Ga0066648_10001634_pt1 | contig 11893 bp, 13 predicted proteins | sample CryGeyCG12114_NA_FD_59537 | JGI IMG/M metagenome (GOLD analysis project Ga0066648, IMG submission 59537) | Groundwater microbial communities from aquifer - Crystal Geyser CG19_WC_8/21/14_NA | ecosystem: Environmental > Aquatic > Deep subsurface > Groundwater | place: USA: Utah: Grand County... | reverse complement strand
AGCCTCTCAGATGGTGTAGACATTTTCAAAATTATTAAAACCGTTTACCGCTTAATTAATTTGTTGAAAATTTTCTCAAAAAGGTTTTTTTTAATGAAGGTTGTTCTGTTTAAATGATCATATCAATAATACGCTTGCGTATTGCATAATATGTTGGTCCACAGTCCACAGCTGCTTATAAGAAAAATGACTGATAGTGAGACGTAGTTATCTGTCGTCCGTGTATGAATTAAAGTTCGTCCAACCCACGGACATGGAGTCAAGCTTATTTGACATTAACCTGACTTGTAATTTATCAGCACTCATTAGGTCATGGTTTTTCTGTAATTTGATTGTGACTGTGACTGACAACACTTTTAGCAAGTAATCATGTGACAAGAAAATCCAAACAAATAAAACGATGCATATGACTTGGGAGCAAGGTTGGAATCGCAAAATGTACACCATTGGCAATATATTATGTAGAAGAGAGTCTAGTCCAGATAACTGTAAAAATCATTTTATTCATAAAATTTCATAACAGCACATTTGTTTCAGAAACAAGTAGTCTTCCCAATGTCCAGTTAAACATAAGAATTTTATTCCATTCGCTTAGCTAAAATCAGTTAGTCTAACAAAGTAATAGACTAAATTTTAACACATTTGATACAAAATATCAAGCTATAAATGGGCACAAGCACTAAAAGATCTCACTTTCCAGAAGAATGCATTCCATAAATCAACATCGTTTAAAATTAAAAGAATAAATGAGAAGGCAGCTACAGTTAGGCAATACAAAATCTATAGTTATTGCGTACAGAATAAACCAGTCAGCGAAACATTCGTTCTTTCTGCTTTGCATGCCTATTGTGAGATACAGGAGAAAAAAGTACCAAGACCCAAATCTAATTGGGCAAATCATCAGTCGCTAGTTTACGTCTCTGAACATAAACTATCATTGGCTTTTTGGGCGGGCCAAATCTTTGGGACCAACATATGTTACTATTACAAGACTCGAAATCATCGAGACTTCTGCATTCAGTTGGAACAGGACTCAAAAGTTTGTCGTTCTTCCGGGCCATCACATAGTTCATAAGTCCTCTTCTGGCTCTAGAATCATTCAAATCAACGGAAGAACAAGAGAAATTAACGGCTTTGCTGAAAAAGATCGCTTTACTAATATCTAACCCAGCACAACTTATAACAGTCTACACACGCGTAACAAGTTAATACACTATCAAGATAATGGCATTTGTTCTACAGCACAACTACGAGAAAGCCAGGGATATTTTTACTACTACAATTAGCCGACTACAATTTACAACACATATTGCTTATGGTGCAGTGAATTTGATCCTTACCAGTGCCCGGGTTGCGAAAAATACAAAAACATGCAATCTATACCACAGAAATCACACAGGCATTGCAGTCATTTAATGACAAGCAAAGCATCCCAAAATGAAAGGAATGGAAAACTCCAGTGACTTTGACCATCATCAGGTCATTCCCCAACTCTACATAGTCACACTGATACAATTTTAAGGGTTTTTATAAGTATATAATAACAACAAATCAACTGAATGACAATGGTAATTTTTAAAAAATAGGGCGGTACGAAAATTTACATTTTCAGCCGACGTGATGGCTCAGAGGCTGTAGGAGGAGGAGGTGGGCCTTTACGCTCTAAATCATCCAAAAATTCTACTATCAGTCTGTGACGCTCATCAGGCATACTTTCTAGAAGTAGATATCGTTTGTCTTTCGACAACAAAGCTTCGATATCTTTCATTATGGATGCATTTTCTCGAACTTGCTGCTTTGTCTTGTAATTCAACATTTTAGTTTCCTAAAAACATGGTGAGTATGAATTTTATTATGTAAACACAGTTGGTAAAATCCTATTTATTCGCTGGTTTAAAATATACTTTAATCATACATTTACTGGAACTTTAAAATTACCTTGAGCAACTCTCTAAAATCAGTTTTCATCCCGGCGACGATATCCTTTAAATACAATTCGAACTCACGTTCGCATTTCTGCAAATGAACAAAATTGATTAATACGACCTTTAAAACCGAATGCAATAAACTGAAATACTATTTCTATTTTCTCACCCTATCAGACGATGAAAACTTGAGATATCTAGGATCATCTTTAATTTTCTTCCTGATATCCCTCCAATTAGAAGTTATTTTAATTTTAGCTTCCTGCAGTAATTCCCTACAAATTCAGCACAAAAATAACATATCAGCACAAAGTAACAAGGCTACATAACTACATACCATTAATATAAGATGATAATTCAGACCTGAATCGCTGACACTTCTTATGAGAGACAGTATCGCAATGTTGGGTATACAAATCTTCCATCTCATCTCTCGTAAGAATAGAAACGGAGGCCCATCTGCGATCTTTCTTAATAACTTTTTTTGCTTCTTTCCAGGTTACTTCAGCACTACGAATCAAATCATTAAGCAGAGCGAAAAACTCTTGAACAGCTTCTTCATGGCGGTAATAATCGCGCTCTTTATCTCGATCTCTAAGGTGGGTGGCTAAGGTTCTTTGAACTTCCTTCTCACGCTCCCGGATGCTCGTTTCGGCTCTTTCTTTCTTCTCACGCTCAAGCTTAAGGTCATCGTCATCTTCGGAATCATCAGTGATGCATCCTTCCTCTTCCTCCTTAGACAACCGAAAATAAAAACCAAAGGGCTAACTAACAAGCTTGAAAAGCTACGGAGTAATTGTAGAGAAACTAGCTAAACAATGTTCCGAGGAGAGCCATTTGGCAACAAGAATAGTAAAAATACTAAAAATTACCGAAATGTCCTCCATTTTATCGCCATTAGATTCATCAGCTTTATCATTTTTCCTTTCATTGCTTTCGAGTATATCGTCATCAAGAGGAGCGTCTTTTTCTTTCCGAGATTTTTCAGCTCTTTCTCTTTCTTTCTGTCGAGCCTTTTCTTTTTTCTCTCGCTTTTTCTTCTTCTCTTTCGACTTTGTTTCACTTTTTAACTTTTTAATAAAAGATCGGAAAATTTCTTCACGATCTTCTGATCCTAAAAGTTCAAGTTTAGACTCTGATTCAAATTTTTTCTTGACATCAGTCCATTTGGTGTGATAGTCTTTAATTTTCTCCTTGAGCATATCCATGAAATCTTCTTTAGCCTAATCATTACAGAAAACAAGCATAATTTGAACACGAATATTTTTTTACTCCACAATTTCATTATATCATCAATTCTTAATTTGCTTACTTTTTCTCTCTTTTGTACTTTCTGTTCTTTCTCCTTGCGGCGAAAATTAGCCATAAACTCCGAAAAAAATGACTCTCTATCTCTAGACTTGTCTACTGCACGGTATCTTTCATCTCTACCATGTTTCTGAGAGAATTCATTGTAGGACATCCTGGAACAAAGAAATTAAGAGGTAAAGATATTTATGAAAAAAATCTCTACTAGACCAAATTCTCACTAATTTCACATACTTGGAAGAAATATGAACGTCTTCGAGGAACTTCATAAAATCCTCCTTAATTTGTTTCATTTTTGTTTTCTTCTCTTTACGCTCTTCTTCAGCCCTTTCTTTCACATGATTCTCGAATGCAGCTTTCCTTTCTTTCGAGGTGAGCAACAAATACCGAGAATCAAATACAATTTTATGCAACTCTTTCTCCCATGTAGAAAATGCGGAAACTTTTTTTTCTGTGAGCATCTCTCGGAACTGCTTTAGTCGAACATCTAAAGGAAGCGTGGCTCGTTCTTTTGCAGCCTTGGCCTCCGCCTCTAAAGCATTGGTTTCTCTCAAAGAAGTTCTAAGATCCTTGACTTTCCCATCGGTGTTGGTTGCAGATTTATCCATACCTTCTTTCATTTCAATGAAAATAACTGCAAGAGAATGATGTTATTATTGCATAAAAACAAAAAAGCCGGTAAAAATATAAAGAATCAGAGATCATGAATATCACAATTGCAATTCTGTCTGACTGAGTCTTGACATTACATTAGCTGAAATATGGAGTTATGCCTGCAATAAACTATTATTTATTATTTACCGTCATTATCTTTAGATTCTTTCAACTTCTTTAATGGGGGTTCATCCGTATCCTCTTTTTCAGCAGTCTCAGAGGGAGTCTGAGCTCCATTCGTTTCCTTAGGAATCGATTCAGCAGCTGCAAGCTTATCCTGCTCAATTTGTGGACTGGTGGTACTAGTTGCCTCTACTTTCTTTACTTTGCCTTTATTTTCGGGGCAATTTTTAAGTAATTCATCGACATCAAATCGACCGACTAGCTCGGTAGGACGTTCCCAAACAGACTGTTTCGTAGAAGGGTTGTAAAAAAATACACGCTTGTCCCCAGTCCAGACAACACACCAAGGAGTTCCCGAAACGGGAGTTGAAGACACAGGGCGGCATTTTTCTTGAACTGAGCTCACCTTTTTAGGCTCCGCTTGTAAAGCAAACTGAAATACGACATAATTATTACTTACTAATATGAATTGATAAAAAATCTCACTTTCAAAGTAAAAATACCTTTCTTTGCTCTTTCATTTTTTCCAGATAGTCTCTTTTATCCTCATTCTTGTCTTTATTAGTAGCACTTGCAGCTGACTGTGCAGCATATCTCTGCTGAGCAACTAGTTTGGCAGCTAAAAAAATATATAATTATGAACAGTTGCCACGCAGTTGCACAGGCACAGGCCTAAGATCAGTAAAGAATCTGAAATAATAAAAAATAACTCAATACCGGTAAACTCAACAAGAGCTTGAGGTTTTTCCCACACGGAAGCTTGTGATTTGCCATGGAAGTAATATGATTTCCCATCAGGTGCAGAATGTTCAGTCCATTCAAAAGCTTTGGCCACTACTTGAGGATCCATAAGTGCCAACACTGGATCAACAGATACCATAGGCGGTGGAACGCCCGTAGGTGGAGGCATACCAGCTAGATTCCATGGAGGGGGAACCATGGGGAAGTTATGCCCTATTGGCCCGGGAGGAGGCATCCCAAATGGAGGAGGAACGAATCCAGGTGGAGGAAAACCCGGTGGTGGTTGACCTAACCCACCAGGAATTGGAACAACAGGAGGTGCTCCAGGGTATCCAGGCATTCCAGGTGGCATTTGATTAGGATTAACAGCTTGTATGGGGTCAGATACCTTTCCATCAGGTTGACTAATCACTAAAATTGCATAGCATCGCATGATTAGTTGATAAATTTATGTATGTGAGGAAATGTGAATTTGACAAGGGAAATACCAGAGCTTTCCTGGGATCCAGAGGGGTCTCCAATGCTGTTGGGCTGTACAGTAACTGAATGTCCTTGCACACCATTAGAAGGCATACCTGTTCCAGGAGCACCAGTTTGTACATTATCTCCAGGAGCAGTCTGGAACGGATTAACTAAAGGCTGCAATAAACTCTGACCAGACCCTGCGATCATACATAAACAAACACTATGACAGTACATAATTAAAATAACTAAATAATACATAATTATATAGAATTATTTCTTGGCATACAACCAGCGTTTTTTCATTTGGTTTTACACCTGTAAAAATTATAATACCTGTACTAGGAGGTCCTTGTGGATTCACTGGGGTGGCGTTTGCGCCAGTTGCAGCCAGTGATTCTGAATGAGAATAGCTAGGACTACGTCCAGTTTTGTCACTAGGTCGTGCTGACGTATGATCTTCAGGCTTTTGTGCTCCAGGTCCTTTCATGCTATTCAGCCACTGGAATTAAAAAGACAGATATTTTTGTTATTTATTAATCCTTTTTATACGCTACACCAGACACATTTGTTTTTGGACACTATTTTTAATAAGCCCTGTACCGGGCTAAAAATGCGCTAGCGGTATGCATTTATACCTCATCGTGACTGACAATCGTTACATTAGGGCCTTCTGGTTTATCCCAAGTGGTCTCTCTGGTTCTCGTATGGTAATAGTATGATTTTCCCTCTGGGGTAATAGTTTCAGCCCAAAGATGCTTTTCAGTTTGGCCCTCTGGATTATTTGACGTCGGTCCCTGATAACGCAGATGAACAGAAACAAATTAGTAACAAAATAACTATAACTTATAAATGTGAAATAATTACAAAGCTACTAGCAAAAAGGTTTTGCTACAGCAAAACATAATAGGTTAGCAATCAGTAGACGGCTGATAGGACGCTATGGCGGCGATGGTTTTAGTTCCTTCACGAGATTTAAGGCTATATTTTACAAAAATTGTCTATGCTGTTCTAGATACCTCAAAAAATCATTCCGTCTAGTAACACTAAAATTAATTGCTATAAAACTATAAAAATGCTGAATGAAGAGCATAAAGGGTATACTGCTTTATTTCTAGTCCAACAAGACTTTAGCCATACTATTTATGCACCTAAAAGTAAAGTTCGGTTAGATTTGTAAGCAACAATAATGCCCTACCTGCCCTAGGGTAGTTTAGTAGTTTGTTGAACGAAATCGAATGCTTAATTAAAGACTTCATTCCTCTGGTAGAAACAAATATTTTACGTTTTCTAGTACTTTTAGTCATTAATTAACTTTTTATACTTTTTGAACAGGAAAGAATAAAAAAAAACAGCAAAAGGTTAAAATCAGCTGGAATCTAAGCTATAGCTTTTACTGCTACAGACATATCAAAGTAATGGACACAATGCATCACAGTTACCATTTGAGAAAACTGATTCATTTCATGCCATTCCGGGTTGGGACCAGGATGGCGAAATCTGCCACCACCCCTGCCCATGAATCCCGGTCCTGGCCCTCTTGGTCCACCTCTCATCATTGGAGGTCCTGGTGGCCCTCCCATAAAGCCACCTCTTCCACCTCGAAATCTAGGTGGCATTCCACGAGGGGGAAATCCCCCATCAAAATGACCCCGACCTCGCCCACCCCTTGATAAAAAAATTTTTAATATAATATTGCTTTAAATTAATTGACTTACACTAAATCTCACTACTCCTAATTGCTGTGCAATAGCTAACCGCCATCCACCGCGTCCACGAAAAGGTCCTCCTCCTTGAAACATCATATTTCCACCATCCTCATTAAATTCCCCGTATGGATCACGGGCAACGTAGTCTTCAAAATGAGGACCACCACCTCCTCCTCCATCATCTTCTCTGTTGGGATTCTCACCCATCACGGCGTCTTAATTCTCCGCTGTGCAGGCTGTGCGTTCTAGATCAGCCAGAGAAAAGATGAAAAGATTCACAATTCAGTAAGAAATCCAACAATAGACTACAAAACGGTAGTTAACTGGACAAAAAAAGATGCATACCAAAATCACACCAATAACTAGTAGGCACAGGCAGTAATATGACCAATTGAATGCCGACACTTTGTAATTTATACGAGAGACTTGAATGATAATGATGAAAATAATATTTTCCAATGTAAAATTCTGTGATATTTCTTTCCTTTCTCATCAAATTTAAACTTGTAAAACAGTATTCTCGGTCCGAGAATATGCAAAGCAAAAACCTAATAACTTGCCAAGTTCACTAGTTCAGTTTGAATAGATTACTAAATTACTATGGTACGAGATATAAATTAAACGAGAATCATGAAACAAAGTATAGCAATTGTGTTTACAAACAAAAGTCTGAGACGCTTCATTTAATTGCACTCATTTTAATTAACCCAATAAAAATTTTGCCGGTTGTAAAGTGTTGAGTTGAAGTGCAAAATTCACTGCTCGGTGCTCGATCATTCAAAATATAACAAACCGCGTTAAATGAATACATTGAAGTAACAGGAGAGATATCCGACGATTCGTTTTTTTATTTCGGTGTACCCAATGCTTTTATTTTATGTATTATGCTTTTGCATCTAAATAAAAATTATTTTGGGATTTAAACGGTTAACCAGCAGTCTTTCTTCAAATAACGTAGGGAAAGATTTTAGCCTTAAACTGAAGAAGAATGAGCGACAGGAATCTTGCACGTCGATTTTCCAATATTTTGTTCGCTTCGCAGTGAAAAACATTTGCATGCGTAGCAAATGGCCCAATGTACCGTCCAATAATAATATAAGTAAGGCAATGTTTTTCTAAATAGCCACGTCCATTTGCACACTTGAAATTTAAGCAGTTTAGTTTATGACGTTACGTGTACACATCACCGGTGCTAATCGGGAAAAATACTGCTTTTACTTGTATGACCATTCTATTCAAGTTTGCGTCCTTAACGACGCTTGCTAAGTGAGCCAGTAATTATGCACGTTATTTTTGCTATGCTTTAGTCAGTAACTGAGCTTGTGTTATTTGGCTCGCTTCATTCTTCATTCTTTCGTTTTCACAGATTATTACGCTCTAAAAACTGTAGAAACATAAATTTTGACATTTGTAGCCTCTCTGTGAACACGATAATCTTGATTTGGCAATCAACAAACCTATTTTCATGTTTTATCTAGTAGATAATATGCACACAAAATTTAATTAGAATCCAGCAAGTCCTTCAAGAATTATTGTCTGTAGATGATGCGGACAGACATGCGGACGGACAGACATACACAATGGTTCCGTAACATAGCGGATATCACCTATGCCCTTACTTCATCAATCCTGATTTCCAACCTATACCTTTTAGCTACAGTAGCAGTACGCTCCTATCGTATTTCGTTAATCTTGAATAATGTGAATAGTAGCATGCGCTAAAAAGCTGAAATTTTGCTAAACAAACTTGGCTACAAAATACTTATTTTTTAATAGTCTAATATTCCTTCCTTATCTCTTTTTTTCCTCTTTAGTATTAGAATTTTTATCATGATGATGATATTATAATACTTTCCTTTTTCGCCCTTTTTTAAGCATTGTAATCATAAGGTGGGCATCTTGTATAAGACTGAACTAGCTGACCCGCTGACCGTTTAAGTCAATTGACTTTTAGTGACTAACCAAAAAAAAAATTAGAAGTAAATTCATTTGATCACTGCCTAAAAAGTGTATTTTTAAACAACACAGCCATTATTGTGAAACATTAAGGATTTCTGTGTTGTAAAAAAAATCAAAAACCAAACAGGCTTCACAAAAATAAAATTGCAGATGAATCATGAATGTGCATTTTTTAGCGTCTTTGGCAACCAACATTAAGCATTTGCATAAAAAAGACGTGAAACTTAAATATTCATGCATTTGACAATTGGCTGCTAGTCAAAATTGTAGTTTTATTTTTCTTAGTCAGTTTCCACAAAGCTTACTCACATCATCTCATCGGCGCGTTCGCTCATAATACAGCTGAGAGAGATCTCCAGAAAATTATCGGCTCGCTTCTTTAAAAACATGTACTTTCTAGGAGCATTCCACTTATTCCACAATCAACAATCAACACAGCATTATGACGGCGACGTGATTGTTCTATTTATTTATTTAAGTTTGTTGGAAAACAGTTGGAACACAATTTCCCTTCGCAGTAATCCGAACGGAAGTCTAAAACTAATTGTATTTGATTCACTGAAACGCCCGTAAATTGCTGATTATTTTGCTTATTATTATTATTATTCTATAGACTCTGATTTTTCGGAGGACAGTCGCTTCTCGCTTATCATAAACAAAGAAGCAGGTAACTATTAAAAGGTCAAACCTGCCTAGTTCATTATAGATCAATTAAAAGTGTGTCATTTGTATCCATTGTTCTCCTTTTGTTTTGAAGAATGGGATCCCTCAAAATCGAACCTTTGAGATCACTCGACGACTTTCTGCTTGAATCCGCTCGCTTTCAAGTACCAGATTTTACAAATTTGGATCGATGGGGCACCAGGGTGCATGAAAATCTTATATATTATCAAAGCAATTACTTTTTGATGTCAATCATCATTTTCTTGCTTGTTGGGTAAGTTTCTTAAGTGTATACTATGGTCTTAATGTGGAAATTCACGGATTCGTGTGTGTATAAAATTGCCTCTCAGCATTCTTTCCCTCCAATGACTAATATAACTTCAAGTTATATTTGATGAAATAACCAATGCAGTATACTGTACTTATTAACAACCGATTAAAAATCAATCAGATAATTTTAAAATATAGCAACTTGAGTTTCCCGTTACTCATTCTAATTTTTCATTTTCCATCCAGAATTTTTCATCCTGCCCAGATGTTGTTGGGCATGGTTGCTGTAGGTGGTATGTTTTCTTTGTACAAATATGCCACCAAACATCAAAGTACTGCTATGCATTTCAAGAGGGATCATCCTGGACTCTGTTTTGTCTTCATTTTGGTCGGGGGTTATCTGGTAGTATCGCTCATTGGCTCTGTGTTGGTCTTCATTTTCGGCGTTCTTCTTCCGATTTGCGGTTAGCTTTACTTTGTACTATTAGATTAACCAAACTAAGACAGTATTTTACGCATCTCCAAACTGATTAAAACGATTTTTTTATTTCATTTATGCAGTTACTTTTGTCCATTCCTCTCTTCGGCTGCGAAATCTCAAAAACAGACTAGCCAACGTGACTGAAAAACTTGCACTAAAATGCACTCCAATGGGATTTTTATTGGACGAACTGGGCATGACCATCGAAATATCCACAAAAGATTAATTTAAATTGCTTGCCTTCTCTATTTCATTATTTTTTTGTTTTTGTTGCTGGATTAGATCTACTAACAGCTATTTTCTTTCCATGTCATCAAGCAACTTCTTTCCTTTGAAATTAAACCAAACCATTATATTTTTTAAATATATATGTAATTATAATTAGTATGATATTTTCAAGTTGCATTTGTTTTATTTATGAAACTACTGTATAACCTTTAGTTTGCCTACATTCTTTTTTTCTTTACTTTTATTCCGCTGTTTGTATTAACAAACCACTAGCACAGCGACTTACAATAATAGCTAATATTAGGGAAACAAGAAGTGAACAAATCGGTACTGTTTGATCTTAATATCATTTTGGTGCAGCGAAGCCTTTTTGCCTACTTTTTAATTCACTGTTGTTGATACCCTTCTTTACAATCCTATGAATTTGTCAATTTACGAATTGAAATTTTTGGTTTTTCAAAATACAAAAAAGAAGCTCCAAACTTTCTTCAAATCTTGTATTGCATGGATCTTAATCTCTCTCACTCTTAGATTAATTAATGATTACTGTACGTGAACATGTAGAATCAGAATCTCTCTGTAAACTCACTCACTACTAGTCTTTTGAGCAAGGTTGATTGTCCTGCTTAACAACTTAAACTAACTATATATAATTGTATTTGCAATGTATTATTTATTCTTAGGCAAAACTCATATGTTAAAATGTATGTTAATAGCTTGAGCGCAATTTAGGCAGCTATTATTCACCTCTCGCGTGTTGCCCGCTCACGTAAATTCGTCGCGAAACAATAATCAAGTAATAAAAAGTTTTTTGTGATCCCTATATAATTCCGCAACCGTTTGAATGTCTCAAAATGTTATCTGGTGGACAACATTCCTTCCAATACAAAAAATCAATACAAATCATAGATGATGTTTGCATAAACATATTCCAGCGATTGTCCGAACATTATGTCTGTGAACTTGCACGAGTCATTTTTTTTATCGGAGAGCAGCATAGTATGAATGAAGCCAAATCTGGCTATGGTTTCCATATCCTGTGCCCACGCATGAAAACCATCTGCTGATATTAGTGTATTTCTAACCTCCTTTGGTTCAAAAGTAAAAAAAATCATTTTCTTTTCAAAGTTATTCATCTTGATATAACAGCTTAAAATTTATATTACTCCTCTTGAAATCATTTACGACATGATAATTTGAATGATATAGAATATAATGTCGGAAACTGTTGCCAACTTGATCTCCAAATCTAGCATAACTAGTTAAGGCCATGGATGAGCTAGTTACGTTTATATATGAGGAGAAGATCAATGGATTTTTTAAGAGGAGATTTTATGGAGCTATGGTGAAGCTGTGCAGAAACATAGTAA
>Ga0066648_10001625_pt1 | contig 11937 bp, 11 predicted proteins | sample CryGeyCG12114_NA_FD_59537 | JGI IMG/M metagenome (GOLD analysis project Ga0066648, IMG submission 59537) | Groundwater microbial communities from aquifer - Crystal Geyser CG19_WC_8/21/14_NA | ecosystem: Environmental > Aquatic > Deep subsurface > Groundwater | place: USA: Utah: Grand County... | reverse complement strand
TATCCCACCACCATATCCGTTTGCTGTATGCCTCAGATTGGGGCTGCTGCTCGGGTAGCTGGCTTTTATATCGGCAGGGGTATAGGCAGCCCTTATGTTGTAAGAGCCTTTACGGGGCCCTTTTATTTTCCATTGTACCCGTCCCGATTCATCTAATGCAACAGGCAGGCTTGCTTTGGAATGCAATGTTTTACTGGAGGACTTTTTCAGGCAGCCACCACTTGGTTGCACAGTAGGTTTTCATATTGGCAAGGAGTCATGTAGCCAAGCGCTGAATGCCTCCTTTTCCGGTTGTAGAAGCCTTCGATGTACTCGAACACGGCCAGCCGGGCCTCCTGTCTGGTGGCAAAGTTGTGGTGGTACACCATCTCTGACTTCATCGTTTTGAAGAAGCTGTCGGCTACCGCATTGTCCCAACAATTGCCCTTTCTGCTCATACTCTGCAGCACCGGCATCCCCTCCAATTGCTCCCGGAAGGCACCACAGGCGTACTGCACGCCCCGGTCAGAGTGAAATAAAAGGGAGAGGAACAGGGGCCTGTTTCTCACTGCCATCTGCCAAGCCGCCACGGTGGTCGCTTCCGCCTCCATTGTCTCACTCAGCGCCCAGCCCACTACTTTCCGGTCGGCCAGGTCCAGTACCACCGTCAGGTACAGCCAGCCTTCCCCGGTTCTGAAGTAGGTTAAATCTGACACCCATTTCTCTGCCGGTCTTGCCGCTTGAAAATCCCTGGAGAGGTGGTTCTCCGCCACTATATAGGCATGGCCGGAGTCGGTGGTCTGCACCCGGTATTTCTTTCGCACAATACTCTGTATCCGGTGCTTCTGCATCATCCTGGCTACACGAGGACGGGACACACAAACACCCTGCTGCTGCAGTTCCACGGCAATCCTGGGGGAGCCATAGCGGTACTTGCTCTGCTCATGGACCTGTTTAATCTGCTCCACCAGTTCCTGTTCATTCTGCTCCCGCAGGCTTACAGGATTTTTGAGCCAGTAATAATAGCCGCTGGCACTGACCTGGAGCACTTTGCACATCTTCTCGACGGGAAACTGGTCACGGTGTTTCTTTATGAATCCGTATACCGCCCGTCTCCCCTGGAGAAGATGCTGATGGCCTTTTTTAGGATGTCACGCTCCAACTGCGCCTCCTTCAGCTCTTTCTGCAGCCGCTTTATCTCTTTATGCTCGTCTGTCAGCCCTTCTACGGATTTGAAAGGCGAGCTGTCCTTCTGCCGCCACTTGCTCAGCCGGCCGGGCTCGATGCCCAGCTCGTCGGCTACCTCTTTTACCGATCCCCTCGCTTAGGAGAGGTCAATGGCCATCCGCTTGAAGGAGGCGTCGAATACACGTCTTTCCATAATAGTCAAATTTAGTACTTTAAGTAAATCTGCTTATCGAAACCCTCCAGTCAAAGGTAGCAAGTCCAGAGCGCTTCTGCCCAGTAGCGGCGGAACCCTTGGGGGAGAGAGCTGTTCTTCTCCCTTGCTTTGGTGGTGTGGGGCTAAAACTGACGAATATCATCTTTTAGGCTGATGCAGGTCATCGTTTTCAGAAACATACCCGCTTACCTTTATCATAATAGTCAGCGGGTATGTCCAAACTGGCTCCAGTTGTATCACGATAAAACTGCCGCAATGAAAACGATCCTGATCCCGGTGGATTATTCCCCAGGCTCCACCAGCGCATTGCTTTATGGGCTAAAGATGGCCCGAAAGGCTCACCTAAAGGTGGTGGTGCTTCATGCTTTTTATTACATCGTATCCCCTCCAGCCGCCTACGATGTTCCCTCTTTTATTTCGGAGCTCGAAGCGGAGAAGACCGGGGAGTTGGAAAAGTATGTAAAAGCGAGCCTGGATGCGCCAACAGATGAGCTCATTCTCCGGTATAGCCGCGTGAAAGACGCAGAGGAGGGAGAAGGACCAGTACCCCCATATCATGCCGTGGCAGTAGAAGAAGTGACCTAGAAAGGCTATGCGGAGCATGTCACCTGCCTAGTAAAACTGGGGGCGGTTTACGAATAAACCAAGGCGGTGACCGAAGCCTATGGAGTCGACCTGATCGTGATGGGCCTGCAAGGGGTCGGCGCCACCTTGGGGCATGCGCTTATTGGTAGCACCACCCTGTCTCTGATGCGCTCCTGCCCGGTGCCGGTGCTGGGAGTACCGCCAAAAGCAGCTTATTGCGACCTGAAGAAGGTGGTCTTGGCCTCAGACCTAAGGCAGCAGCCCGACAGGCAGCTGTTGGTTAAACTACGCGATTTTGTCAGCACCTTCCGCTCTACGCTGCAGGTGCTCCACATTGACCGGGAGAAGGACCTGCCGACCGTTTATATTGAGGTACAGGGCGCCCTTAACGCGCTCGATCGGGCGCTATATGATGTGGAGTATAAAGTGATCCTGCAACACCGGAAGAAAGTGGCCGCTGGGATACAGGAGTACCTGCAAGCGCACAAGACCAACTTACTCGTTCTTGGCCCACGGCACCACTCCTTCCTGGACAGGCTGCTGCATGCAAGTGTTACCGCTACGATGGTAGGGGATAGCCTGTTCCCGCTGCTGACATTGCCAGAAACCCACACAGAGGGTCACCCCGGGGCAGAAGACGGAGTGGAGAAAATCCAGCTTCATTAATTCTGCAGCGTCGAATCTGAGGCGGCCCTTTGTTTCCCCAGGTCAAGGCCAGGATGGCTGTTGTGCCGTGATGTGGCTCGTTTTGCAAGGAAAGGTGCTCTTCTCCTTCTCCCGCTGCTTTACCTGCTTTGTTAGAAGTCTTGTTTCCGAAAGATCGACTCTCTGAAATCATAAACCAATGGAAGAACTATCCAACCTCTCGTCCGGGTTATTGAACAGCAACACGCTGCTGCTTCAGCGGCAGGGGCACCTCCTGGAAGGTCTGTTTCTTTGGGAAGGCCTCGTATGCCACGTTGTTCCTGTAACGTGCCAGATTCTTGCTGCTGCCCTGCTGCAGGAGAGTGTAGCCGGCGTGCTGGAGGGAGCTGCATATACGGCGTTCAAATTTAGGTTCGAACAGTTCTCCCTTCGGGTGAAGGTTAGGAGGCTCTATGGTGAACTTTGTATAACCCCCTTTTGCTACCACCGGGAACCGCAAAACCTAGCGGTGGCCTAAAGCCACCCCGGATGGATAGCATGTAACGCCTTCCCCATCTTACGAAGCAGCTATCAGACCGTCAACAAGCCACCACTGCGCACGGCCCGGCGTGCTTCCACATAAGGCTGAGTAGACCATAGGGTAGAATAGGTATGGATGGGATTTAACCCTTCATCGCCTGTACAGGCATTTTAAGCATTAACATAAAGCCAGCAGTTATGAAAAGGATTTTAGTACCTACCGATTATTCGCAGGATGCACACGACACCCTGTTATACGCCCTCGAAATGGCCTGCCTGACGGGATCAGAAATCGTGCTGCTCCATGCCTTTTACCAACCGATCTCTTGCCCCTTTGGTCAAGACTATTCAGCAGTTGTCAACGAGCTGGAAAGGCAGAAGACGAAGAAACTTGAAGCCTATGCTCATAAGGTCAGGCAATCGATCCTCGGCGATTTTTCCCTGGAGTTCACAAGTGTGGCGGAGACACGGACGCGAGAGGAGGGGGCTTTATCAAAGAGCGGCTTTCATACAGTGGAACTGGACAGGACGCCAGCCAGGAAGGCGGAAGTAAAGATCCGGTGTGTGTGCAAATTCGGATTTGCGCCTGAAGAGATATTGAAAGCGGCAGACGTTCACCAGGTGGATCTGGTGGTGATGGGGATGAGGGGAGATGGCGCGCTGCGCAGGGCTTTACTGGGTCGCACGACGCTCCAGGTCATGCGGGAGGCTACCGTGCCTGTACTGGCGGTTCCCCTGCATGCTCCCTTTGAAGGATTCAAATCCGTCATTTTCGCTGCCGATTTATTCAGACTTCCGACAAGTGCTGTTCTTGAAGCTTTACGGCAGTTCGTGAAGTTGTTCAACAGCCACCTGCAGGTGCTCCATCTGTATCATGAGAGCAGCCTGGAGAGGGAAAAGGAGAAAGCCCTCGCGGTACTGAACCTGCTTGACTTTCAGTTGTATGATCTCCACTATGAAGTTGCTTTTAAGCAAGGGGAAGATATAGCGGCAGGAATACAGCGGTATGTGCAGGAGCAGCAGGCTGACCTACTGGTTCTGGTTCCACAGAAGCACCCCTTCCTAGAAAGGCTGCTAGGCAAAAGTCTAACCCAAAAGGTGTGGTCAACATCAGCTGTTCCAATTTTGGCTCTTCCTGGTGGGATGATAGAAAAGGTGAGTTAGCCCCAGACAAAGTGGTACCAGAATTCATAAATTTAGCATCTGTTTTCAGGGGACGCGCAGTGCTCCTCATTGCACCGGTGGAGCAGAAAGGCAAAAGGGGAAGAAAGAGCGGTTTCTTCGGGCTGGCAGCGGCATTCTCCAGGCGGGCAGCCTTGAGTTCCTGAAGACGGGGTGGACCTGGCACGGCACCTGGAAGTGGTGGGGCATCTGAATCAAACGGAGCTGAAGGGCTTCAACGGTAGGGACTGTACCAGATGAAGCAGTTCTGTGACACCTACGCTGCAAGCGCTTTAGCGCCAGGGCCACAGGCACCTAAAGCAAGAGAGCGGGGCTCTATTTGTGTCATCGCCAAAAACAATTTGGGTTCAGCAGCCTGAGGGGCAGTGAGCTGGCTAAATTGATATATACCCACCACCTGGTGGTGCTGTCAGGAGATGAAAGCCTATAGTAACTGTAAGTTTCAGCTAACCGGGTGGAGTGGGTGCTCCTTTCAGACTACTACCGTTTGCTTCTACTCTGCAGCGAGCTCTCCTGCAGGCTTGGTGGCCTGCGCCCCGTCTGCCCCCTAACTAAAAAAGTGAAAGGGAATAGTATTAATGTAAAATGATCATATATAACATTACTGTCGTTTATTAGATACCACGGCATCCTACACTGAGTTCTTTTCCGCCCTTTCCCTATGCATGTAAAGAAACTTCATCATACCATATGCTGAGAGAAAGTCGCGTATACTACAATCTGCTATGACCAACCTCACATTTTTTAATCACTGTGGCTAAACTTCAACGAGTCACTGATGAAGCATTTTCCCCTCCCTCTTCATATGATATAATATTAAATTGGTTTATGCCAAATAAACTGATTAAGATCAGTTCTGCAAATGATCTTAATCATACAAAGCCAATCAGTTATATGTCATATTTACATCAACAAGCAGCACCACCAAAGAGCGACTATGAAAACGGTTTTATGTGTATATGTCTTTTCGCAGAGTTCAGAAAATGCGCTGAACTATGCAAATGAACTCGCACAGTTGCTGCAGGCTCGCCTCCTGCTTTTTCACAATGTGCCAGCGTCTGCCGTTCCCTTGGCAGCCTCCCCTGGCGCCCCCAGTCATGCTGAGCTTATTTTGCAACTGGAAGACAGGGAAGAGTATGTGCACAGGCTGGAAGACGTAATCAGGCGCCTCCGTTACAATAACCCCAGTAGCCAGGTCACCTATGCAAGCTTATTAAAGTACGGGCTGGCAAAGCAGCGCCTTCCTGCCCTGTTACAGGCAGAGCAGGTCGACTTAGTGGTGATAGGCAACGAAGATGCCGAAGGGCTGCAGGATGTTTTTGCCGACCCTGTAATGGACACCTTCATTGAAAAAGCGCCCTGCCCCGTGCTCGTTGTTCCGCAGCAGACCGCATTCAAGCCCCTCAGAAAGATTGTTTACGCTGTAGACCAAATCGGGGAAACCTGCCTGGATGCGAGCCTCGTGCTACAGTTGGCCCGGCTTTTTCATTCAGAGATACTTGCGCTGCATGTCCTCCCAAAAGAGAGCACGAGCCGCGGAGCCACGGCAGATGAAGAAGTTTACCCCCTGGCAGCCTGGCGTTCTCACCGGCAGGTGACCTACCACATTCTTGTCAACAACAGCATCGAAGAAGGAATCAGCCAGTTTACCCGTGAAAACAGGACAGATTTGCTGGTGCTGGGCTACCACCCGCGAAACCCCTGGCAGCACCTGCGCAACAGAGACCTGTCTCAGGATAAGCCTTATCACACATACCTGCCGGTGCTGTTCACCCATGTGAAGCGGCGTGATCTGAAATAACGAAATGCTTATTGTTCCACTTTAAAATTTTAAAACTATGTCACTTGTTAAATCAAGAAACAACAGCTTGCAGCCCATGTCCTCCCTGCTGACCGAGATGCTGGACCTGGACAGATTTTTCGACAACGACTCTTTCTTTAGAGGATTTAAGAAAGTTCCTTCTGCGAACATCAAGGAAAAAGACAACCGCTTTGAAGTAGAGCTGGCTGCCCCGGGCATGCAAAAGGACGATTTTAAAGTGGAGGTTGCCAACAACATCCTGACTGTCTCTGCCGAGCGGAAAGATGAGAAAAACGAAGAAAATGAAAACTACACACGTAAAGAGTTTAGCTACAGTTCTTTTACACGTTCCTTTGAACTACCAGCCACCGTTAACGCAGACGCCATAAAAGCCGCGTATGAAAATGGCATCCTTGTACTGACGCTCCCTAAGAAAGAGGAGGCTACTGTTAACAACAAGAAGGCAATAGAAATTGCCTGATGACCTTCTGATCGTGTGAAGACGGGAATGAAACCTGTCTTCACACGGCTAACTGTCTGTAAAAGCAGCCCTTCTTGTCACCTCCGGCCAACGCCATCAGCTACAAGGGGTTTTTGACCAGCCCACCAAAATTACCAGAACCTGAAACTTTCCTGCCATGTCTGTTCTTACTATCCCCTTTCAAGATTTAACCCTGCAGCACATTGCGCAGGTTGGGGGCAAAAACGCCTCTCTCGGTGAAATGCTGCGTAACCTGGCTGTTAAAGACATCAGGGTTCCCGGCGGCTTTGCCACCACGGCCGAAGCCTACCAGGAGTTTCTGGAAAGCAATAGCCTGCCCCAAGAAATCAAGACACATCTGTCGCATTTGGATACCGTCCACTTTACGAACCTGCAGGAAACGGGCGCCCGTATCCGGCAGCTGATCCTGCAGGCAACGCTGCCGGAAAGTGTCGCTGCAGCTATTCGCACAGCTTACGGGGAAATGTGCCGGCAGTATGGTGACGCTGTTCAGGTAGCGGTCAGGAGCAGCGCTACTGCGGAGGACTTGCCAGACGCCAGTTTTGCCGGTCAGCACGAGTCTTACCTGAACATATCAGGAGAAGAGCAAGTGCTGAAAGCCTGCCTGCGGTGCTACGCTTCGCTGTTCACAGGCCGCGCCATAAAGTACAGGCACGACCACGGGTTCGATCACATGAAGGTGTACCTATCGGTTGGGGTGCAGAAAATGGTGCGCTCTGATCTGGCCAGTGCAGGCGTATGCTTCACGCTTGATCCGGAGTCTGGTTTTGACAACGTTGTCTTCATCACCGGAAGCTGGGGGTTAGGCGAGAACGTCGTGCAGGGCACCGTCAACCCGGACGAGTTCTACGTGTTCAAGCCAACACTCAGACAAGGTAAGAATGCCATATTGAGTAAGAAGGTCGGGTCGAAGGCGCTCACGATGGTGTACGCCGAGAACAACCCCGATCAACCCACCATCAACATTGACACCCCCGCAGAAAAACAGGAGGAATACGTTCTATCTGACAGGGAGATAGCGCAGGTAGCGGAGTGGGCAGTGCACATAGAGGAGCATTACGGACGCCCTATGGACATTGAATGGGCCAAGGACGGCGAAACGGAAGAACTCTTCATTGTGCAGGCCCGACCTGAGACGATTCACAGTCAAACAACAAGGCAGCTTACCCGGAAGACCTACGCGCTTCAAGAGGCTGGCGCACCATTGACGAGCGGCAAGGCCATTGGTCATCGGATCATCAGTGGTGTTGCCAGAATCCTGAACTCCCCTGACGAGGCTCACCTGCTACAGCAAGGAGAAATACTCGTGACAGACATCACGAACCCGGACTGGGATCCCATCCTGAAAAAGGTATCCGCTGTGATCACCAACAAGGGCGGGCGCACCAGCCACGCCGCCATCGTGGCCCGTGAAATGGGCGCATTGGCGGTGGTGGGGACCGGAAATGCCACATCCGTTATCGAGAACGGGCAGGAGGTCACGGTTTCCTGCGCTGACGGCCAGAATGGAACGATTTACGGTGGCAAGCTTAAATGGAAAGTGGAAGAGCTTGATTTCGGGAACCTAAGCAAGCCAGAAACAAAGGCGATGCTGATTGTAGGCGACCCTGATCAAGCCTTTGAACTCTCCCACTACCCTAATGATGGTGTAGGACTGATGCGGCTGGAGTTCATCATCAACAACAGCATTCAGATACACCCCATGGCCTTGGTTAAGTTCCGGGAGTTAAAGGATGAAGGCGTGAAGGCCCGGATTGAAGCGCTGACGCACCACCACCAAGACAAAGAAGATTATTTTGTGGAGAAACTGGCGCAATCTGTCGCTACCATTGCCGCGGCCTTTTACCCCAAAGATGTAATTGTACGCATGAGCGACTTCAAAACAAACGAGTACGCTAACCTGATCGGAGGAAAAGAGTTTGAGCCGGAGGAAGAAAATCCCATGCTCGGTTTCCGGGGCGCCTCCCGCTACTACAACCCCCGCTACCAGGAAGGATTCGCCCTGGAGTGCCGTGCCATGAAGCTGGTGCGGGACGAGATGGGCCTGACAAACGTAAAGCTCATGATTCCGTTCTGCCGTACGGTGGCGGAAGGCCAGAAAGTACTCCAGCAAATGCACAAGCACGGTTTGAGGCGCGCTGAAAACGGGCTGGAGGTTTATGTCATGGCAGAGATCCCGAGCAACGTACTGTTGGCCAAAGAGTTTGCTCAAATCTTCGATGGCTTCTCCATCGGCTCCAACGACCTGACGCAACTCACCCTTGGCATCGACCGTGACTCTTCCACGGTCAGTGCCCTTTTTGATGAACAGGACGAGGCTGTCAAGTCCATGATGCGCACTGTGATTCGCGTGGCGCATGAGGCCGGCGCAAAAGTTGGCCTGTGTGGTCAGGCGCCGAGCGATTTCCCTGAGTTCGCCAGATTCCTGGTTGCGCAGGGCATCAACAGCATTTCTTTCAACCCGGATGCCCTGCTGCAGGGAGTAGAGAACATACTGGCCGCTGAAAGTGAGCTGAAAAAAAGAAGAGCGCCCGCTCAGGCAGCGCCTCTGGACAACACACAACTTGCAGAGATGAAATAGTGCCGGAAGCTTCTCCAATCTTTACTCCACAGGCAGGCTTGACATCTGAGATATGGCGAAGCCTTATCTCAGATGTCAAGCTTAAGCTGATCTTTAGATCAACGTACTGAATGAAGCCTGAAAGAAAACACTCCACATCGTTAAAACACAACGCTCATGAAGGTTACCGTATTCAACACCAAGTCTTTTGAAGTTCCCTTTCTGCAGCAGTTTAACCGGAATGGACATGAACTGCAATTTGTAGAGGAAGCACTTACCGTTCATACTGCCGCTTTGGCAAAAGGAAGCGCGGCCGTCGCCCTTTTAACGGGTGATGACGCCTCAGCTCCGGTGCTGGACATACTGCACAAGGCAGGAGTACGGGGTGTTGCCCTACGCTCCGCTGGCTACGACCACATCGATTTACCGAAGGCAGTGGCCCTGGGTATGCGAGTAGCGCACGTACCCAGTTACTCCCCTTGTGCCATTGCCGAGCATGCCGTTGCCTTGATGCTATGCCTGAACAGGAGGCTGCTCCAGGCCCATGATCGCGTCCATCGCAACGACTTTCAGCTAAGTGGGCTGGTGGGATTTAACATGGAGAACAAAACAGTGGGCATTATCGGCACAGGAAATATCGGTAGGGCCGTAGCTAAAATTCTCCATGGCTTTGGGTGCCGGCTGCTTGGTTATGATCTCGTTCAGGACAGCATACTTATAGAAACGCTGGAGCTGCAGTATACTGAGCTGAGCACTCTGCTGAGCCAGGCTGACATCATCACCCTGCACTGCCCACTCAACGAGCACACCCGGCATCTGATAGCCGGGGCGCAAATAGAAACGATGAAGACGGGCGTCATGATCATCAACACGGCGCGTGGTGCTGTACTGAAGACAGAGGATGCCATCGCCGGGCTCAAGAGCGGTAAGATCGGTTACCTGGGGTTAGATGTGTATGAGCACGAAAAGGGGCTGTTCTTTGCAGACCACTCTGACGAGGTGTTGCAGGATGATGTGTTTGCCCGGCTGTTAGCCTTCCCTAACGTGCTGATTACGGCCCACCAGGCTTTCTTAACCGATACGGCGCTCTCCAACATTGCCGAGGCAACCATTCATAACCTGACCTGCTGGGACAAAAGGTTGCCCTGCGAGAATGAGCTGCACCTTGCGGCGGCTCAGGTTTAATACACAGAGGAAGGCAAGCAAAACAAGAACATGCTGCCCGGCCCACTTTTACTGCTACCCGGAAAAAGCAGCTGCTTCCTTGGGCGTACCTCAGCTAAAGAGAGTCCAAGATGCGACAGCATAGGCTACTAGCAGGACAAAAACTTTACCCTATAGCGGCAGGCCTCCCTCCCATTTATATATGAAGCGTCTTATAAAACAGAAAGCGAACTCATCTCCCCGCTGAACTCTCACAAGGGAATTTTTGGATAAAGCATATAACAAAGGCAACATAAATGAATAATCTTATGAAAACGCTTCTTGTTCCTACCGATTTCTCTGATAATGCGACCAATGCCCTCCGTTATGCAGCGGCTTTGGCAAAACGGATGAAGGCCAAGCTCCTATTAGTTCATGTCCTCCCCATACAGGTAATGGTTACCGCCGAAAGTACAGCCTACACGTCTTTTGATCCGCGTCTCCAGAAGTGCTACACCGGCAAGCTAAAGGCCTTAGCGCATCAGCTACAATTAGAAAATGCTTTTTTCTTCGAGGTAGATTGCTATTGTGAGTACGGTCCTTTTCAGGAGGTGCTGAATAGGCTGGTTAGCAGCAAGCAGATAGACCTGGTGGTGATGGGTGCCAGAGGGGCCGGTAGTCTCGTAGAGAAGGCACTCGGCACCACCGCCTCCACTTTCATAAAAGAAGCCACATGCCCTGTTCTGGCTGTTCCCTCTGAGGCATTTTATTCTGATTCGCACAGGATAGCCTATGCCTCTGATTTCACAGGCGATGAAGAAGCATTCCTGAAGCAGCTCTTCCTGTTTTCTGACCCCCTTGGGGCAGAAGTGTACATCGTCCATGTAAAAACAAAAGACACAGTCCCTGTTGCCATGGAGGAAGACCAGTTGCTGATGGAAGTTTCCGCTAAGTTCCCGGGCAAAAAGTTCAGCGTTGCACAGGTAAGAGCCCGTACAGTGAAAAGAGGAATTGAATTTTTTTTAAGTGACAATCAAATAAGTATGTTAGCTGTCGCTATCCATGAGCGGCGTTTTCTGCAGGATTTGTTTCACAGAAGTGTGTCAAAACAGCTTGCCCTCGAAACAATGGTGCCCTTGCTAAGCTTACCTGAGAAGCCCTATAACCTGCGGCGCTTCCAGGCTGACAGAACGGAGGAAACTGTTGAGTGGTAAGTCATGCGCCTGTTGCAGATGGTGTTGCTGGCGCTTCGAAAGAGATGATTGTTCTCTTGACGGTAAGCTAGATCGCATACGTGACTCTATGAGCGCCCCCTTTGTCCAAGTACTGACGGAGGCGGCTGTAGAAACAGGAGATGGTGTACGCTTCCAGGGCGACAAAACCCATGCCTACAAGCACAACAAACGCTCCACTCCTGCAGCTGCCTCACTGGCTTTTATACCAGCTCTTAAAGCCACTCCCCGTTAATCCTAAAGCCATGTCACGTCATACAAGCCACTTTAACGACTTTTCCGCAAAGCAAGCCTGTAGAACAACATTGAACAGTGTACCGGTGCGTGTTAATCTTCTAGCAGAAACAGCTAACACGCAGCAGACTCTTCCCACTTGCCTTTTGAACA
>Ga0066648_10001621_pt1 | contig 11955 bp, 12 predicted proteins | sample CryGeyCG12114_NA_FD_59537 | JGI IMG/M metagenome (GOLD analysis project Ga0066648, IMG submission 59537) | Groundwater microbial communities from aquifer - Crystal Geyser CG19_WC_8/21/14_NA | ecosystem: Environmental > Aquatic > Deep subsurface > Groundwater | place: USA: Utah: Grand County... | reverse complement strand
CCGCACCCGGCCGCCGCCCGGCTGTGGGAGGAGTTCCTCTACTCCGACGCCGGCCAGAACCTCTGGCTCGCCGGCGGCGCCCGTCCTGTCCGGGCCGACGCCATGGTCAAGTCCGGCACGATCGACAAGACCGCCTACGACGCGCTCCCGCCGGTCAACGGCACCGCCGTCACCCCGACCGTGCCGGAGACCGAGAAGGCCAGCACCTACCTCGGCAAGAACTGGTCGAAGGCCGTCGGCTGACCGTGGCACCCCCAGCACGAGGAGCCACGGCGTGAGCGGGCGCACCGCCCGGCTCGCGCCGTGGCTTGGGCTGACGCCCTTCATCGGCTACCTGCTGGTGTTCCTGGTGGTGCCGACGGTCACCGTGATCGCCGGCGCCTTCGCCGAGGACGGCCGGCCGAGCCTGGTGAACATCCGGGCGCTGTTCGAGGCCAGCGACCTGCGCCTGCTGTGGAGCAGCGTCCTGCTGTCCGCCACCAGTGCGGTGGCTGGCGCCGTGCTCGGCGGCTTCCTCGCCTACCTGGTCGTCACCCGGCCCGCCACCAGCCTGTTCCGCCGGGTGGTCACCGCTGTCAGCGGCGTGCTCGCCCAGTTCGGCGGGGTCCCGCTCGCCTTCGCCTTCACCGCTGCGCTCACCTCCACCGGCGTGGTGACGCTCGCGGTCCGCGACGCGATCGGCCTCGACATCTACGGCTCCGGCTGGCTCTACGGGCTGCGCGGGCTGATCCTCGTCTACACCTACTTCCAGATCCCGCTGATGGTCATCGTCTTCCTGCCGGCCCTCGAAGGCATCCGCCCCCAGTGGCGTGAGGCGGCGGTGAACCTGGGCGCCAGCACCCCGCAGTACTGGCGGCAGGTGGCCGGTCCGATGCTGCTGCCCGGCTTTCTCGGCTCGATGCTGCTGCTGTTCGCCAACGCGTTCGCGGCCTATGCCACGGCTGCGGTGCTGGTCAGCCAGGGCGCGCCGATCCTGCCGCTCGCGATCCGGGGTGCGCTGACGAGCGAGGTCGTGCTCGGCCAGCAGAACCGGGCCTATGCCCTGGCCTTCGAGATGGTGGTCGTGGTGGCGGTGGTGATGGTCGGCTACGTCCTGCTGGTGCGCCGCACCTCCCGGTGGCTGCGGTGAGTCGCGTGGCCGGTGCCCGCTCGGTCGGCTGGGAGGCCTTTCGCCTGCTGGCGCTGCTGTCGTTCGCGGTGTTCTTCGCGGTGCCGTTGCTGTCGATGCTGGACTTCAGCACCCGCGTCGTCGGCGGGAACGGCCGCACCGGCCAGGCGTGGAAGAACCTCATCGCCGACGAGACGATCCGGTCCTCGATCGTCACCTCGCTGCTGCTGGCGCTGTTCACGGTCGTGCTGATGCTGGTGCTGCTCACCCCGACGATGATCTGGGTGCGGCTGCGGGTGCCGAGCGCGTCGCGGCTGGTCGAGTTCTTGTGCCTGCTGCCGCTGACCGTGCCGCCGCTGGTCATCGTGGTGGGCATCTCCAACGTCTACGCCTGGGTCACCTACTTCCTTGGCGACTCGGCGCTCACGCTCACCTTCGCCTACGTCGTCCTGGTGCTGCCCTACGCCTACCGGGCCCTGGACGCCGCGCTCGCCTCGATCGACGTCGTGACGCTCTCGGAGGCCGCGCGGTCGCTGGGGGCCGGCTGGTCGACCGTCATCGCCCGGGTGGTGCTCCCCAACATCTGGGCCGGTGTCACCTCGGCGGCGTTCATCTCCGTGGCGCTCGTGCTGGGGGAGTACACCTTCGCCTCGCTGCTCAACTTCACCACCCTGCCCACCGTGCTCGCGCTGCTCGGCAAGAGTGACGCGCCCACGTCGGTGGCGGGCTCGCTTGCCGCGCTGGTGCTCGGCGCCGTCCTGCTGCTCCTGCTCTCGTTCGTGGGTCGCCGCGACCGCTCCTCGAAAGGTGCCTGAGATGGCCGTCCAGGACTCCTCCACCACGGGCCGCGGCTCCGCGACCGGCACCGGCGTCTCGCTGGTCGACCTGCGTCGCACCTACGGCACCTTGAACGCCCTCGACGGCTTCAGCCTCGACATAGCACCCGGAGAGATGGTCGTGCTGCTCGGACCTTCCGGGTGCGGCAAGACCACGGCACTGCGGATCCTCGCCGGCCTGGACCGTGCCGACGCCGGTGAGGTCCGCGTGGGCGGCGAGGACATCACGCGGGTGCCGGCGAACAAGCGCGACATGGGCATGGTGTTCCAGGCCTACAGCCTGTTCCCGCACATGACCGTGCGCGACAACGTCGCCTTTGGCCTGCGGCTGCGTGGTCAGGACCGGGGCCGGCGGCTGGCCCGTTCGCGGGAGGTGCTCGACCTCGTCGGCCTCTCCGCGTTCGAGGACCGCTACGCCCACCAGCTCTCGGGGGGCCAGCAGCAGCGCGTCGCGCTGGCCCGGGCCCTGGCCGTGGAGCCCTCGGTGCTGCTGCTCGACGAGCCGCTGTCGGCGCTGGACGCCAAGGTCCGCGTGCAGCTGCGCGACGAGATTCGCCGGGTGCAGCTCGACGTCGGAACCACGACGCTGTTCGTGACCCACGACCAAGAGGAGGCGCTCGCCGTCGCCGACCGGGTCGGGGTGATGAACGCGGGCCGCCTTGAGCAGCTCGCGCCACCCACCGAGCTCTACGCCCGTCCGGCCAGCCGGTTCGTCGCAGAGTTCGTCGGGCTGTCGAACCGGGTCCGCACCGAGGTGTCCGGCGGAAAGGCGGCGCTGCTCGGGGCGCACGTGCCGTTGTTGGACGGCTCGGTGCAGGACGGCGCCGGTCACGCGCTGGTGCGACCCGAAGCGGTGCAGGTGGACGAGGGCGGCACACCCAACGCCCGGGTGGTCGCGGTGGCCTTCCTGGGCCCGTTCTCCCGCGTGCAGGCACGCCTCGACGACGGCCAGCTGGTCACGGCGCAGACCTCGAGCTCACTGGCGGCCCGGCTGGTGCAGGACGCCCCCGTGCGGCTGGAGGTGGACACCGAGGCAGTGCTCGTGGTCGGCGACTGACTGGGACGGCTGGTGGGACGGCTCAGTGGGTAGTGTGAGCGGCACCACACCCTTTACGACGGATCGTCCGGCACGTACCTGCCGGTGAAGGAGCTGATGCACGATGGCAACTGTCACCTACGACAACGCCCAACGGCTGTACCCCGGGGCAGAGCGTCCCGCGGTCGACGACCTGAACCTGGAGATCGCCGACGGCGAGTTCCTGGTGCTGGTCGGACCCTCGGGCTGCGGCAAGTCCACGAGCCTGCGGATGCTCGCGGGCCTGGAGGAGGTCACCGCCGGGTCCATCCGGATCGGCGACCGCGACGTCACCAACCTGCCGCCCAAGGAGCGGGACATCGCGATGGTGTTCCAGAACTACGCGCTGTACCCGCACATGAGCGTCGCGGAGAACATGGCGTTCTCGCTGAAGATGGCCAAGGTCGGCAAGGAGGAGCGCGCCGAGCGGGTCCAGGAGGCCGCCCGCCTGCTCGACCTGACCGACTACCTCGACCGCAAGCCCAAGGCCCTCTCCGGCGGTCAGCGCCAGCGGGTGGCCATGGGTCGTGCGATCGTGCGCCAGCCGCAGGTGTTCTGCATGGATGAGCCGCTGTCGAACCTCGACGCGAAGCTGCGGGTCTCCACCCGCACCCAGATCGCCGCACTGCAGCAGCGGCTGGGGGTCACCACCGTCTACGTCACCCACGACCAGGTCGAGGCGATGACGATGGGGGACCGGGTCGCGGTGCTCAAGGACGGCATCCTCCAGCAGGCCGACACTCCGCTGAACCTCTACGACAAGCCGGCCAACCTGTTCGTCGCCGGCTTCATCGGATCGCCGGCGATGAACCTGCTCAACGCCCACGAGGCCGACGGGCACGCCCGCATCGGTGACGTCGAGGTGCCGATCGACCGCACCGCTGCGCAGCGCGCCAAGGGCGCCATCACCGTCGGGGTCCGGCCCGAGGCGTGGCGCATCGTCGGCGAGGGCGAGGGCATCCCGGTCAAGGTCACCGTCGTCGAGGAGCTGGGTGCGGACGGCTTCGTCTACGGCACCAGCGGCGCCGAGGGCACCCCGGACCAGGTCACCATCCGCATCGACGGTCGTCGCAGCCACCACAAGGGCGACACCATCTACGTCACCACGGACCCGGGCAACGTGCACGTGTTCGACACCGAGTCCGGCGTCCGACTCTCCGACGCCGGGTCCTCCGGTGCCCGCGGACCGGCCACGGTCGGCTAGCGGACCGACGACGACCAGCACGGGCACGAGGCTCTCGGCATGCGCCAGCTGACGGCGCTCGACGCGCAGTTCCTGCACGTCGAGTCCCCGACCACGGTGGGACACGTCGGGAGCCTCGTGGTCGTGGACCCCTCCACGGTTCCAGGAGGTGTCTGGGACCTCGACCACGTCCGGGCCGTCCTCGAGCCCCGGCTGCACCTCGCGGCGCCGTTCCGGCAGCGGCTGGTCGAGGTGCCGTTGGGGCTGGGGCGGCCCTACTGGGTCGACGACCCGCACTTCGACCTCGAGTTCCACCTGCGTGAGCTGGCCCTCCCGGCGCCGGGCACCGACTCCCAGCTCGGCGAGCAGGTCGCCCGCATCCACGCCCGTCAGCTCGACCGCAGCCGCCCGCTGTGGGAGGGCTACGTGATCACCGGGCTCGAGGGCGGCCGCGCGGCGTTCTACTCCAAGGTCCACCACGCCGCCATCGACGGGGTCTCGGGGGCGGAGATCCTCGAGGCGCTGATGGACCTGACCGTCGAGCCACGCGACGTCCCACCGGAGGACGCCCCGTTCGTGCCGCGGCCGATGCCCTCCACCCTCGCGCTGGTACGTCGTGGCGTCCAGTCCGCGGCCCTGGACCCCCTGCACCTGCTGGCGACCGTCCCGGCCTCCCTGCAGTACGTCGACCAGCTCCCCGGCGCCGCCAACTTCCCCGGCACCAGGCTGCTCAGCAGCACCGCCCGCACCGTCGCAGGCGTCCTCGGCGGCTCGCAGGACCACCGGCCGGCCCTGGAGGGGCGCGAGCTGCGCGCGCCGCGGACCCCGCTCAACGGCCCGATCACCGCGCACCGCCGGTTCGCCTTCGGCTCGCTGCCGATGAGGGACGTCAAGCTGGTCAAGAACCACTTCGCGATGACCGTCAACGACGTGGTGATGGCGGTGACGACCTCGGCGCTGCGCCGGTGGCTGCTCGACCACGACGCGCTGCCCGTCGTGCCGCTGGTCGCGGCGGTGCCGGTCTCGATCCGCACCGGGGCCCCCACCGGTGGCGGGGCCGGTGCCAGGGCCGCCTCGCACGGCAACCAGGTGTCGGTGATGCTCGCCGAGCTGCCGACCCAGCTGCGCGACCCGCTGGAGCGGCTGGAGAAGGTGCGGACCTCGATGCACGAGGCCAAGCGCGCCTTCGAGGCGGTGCCCGCCTCGCTGCTGCAGGACCTGTCCGCGCTGGTGCCCACCGCGCTGTCCGGGCTCGCGGCACGGGCGTTGTTCAGGCTCGCCGCGGTGCCGGGCGTGCTGTTCAACCTGTTCGTGAGCAACGTCCCGGGGCCGCAGCTCCCGCTCTACATCGCCGGCGCCCGGGTGCAGGGGATCTACCCGGTCTCGGCGGTCACCGACCTCACCGGCGGCCTGAACATCACGCTGTTCTCCTACGACGGCTCCCTGGACTTCGGGCTGATCGCCTGTCGCGAGATGGTCCCGGACGTGTGGCACCTCATCGACTACCTGCGCGAGGCGATGGCGGAGCTGGTGGCCCTGGTCCCGGATGTGTCATGAGCGCTTCCTGGACTGGTGGGTAGCATCCGCCGGGAGTCACCGCCCGTCAGTCACCACCACCGGCCGCCAGGAGTAGCGACGTGCTCAACGCCATCTCCCCGGAGCAGACCGCCGCCCTGCCCACGGGCGTGGAGATCTGCTTCCAGACCTTCGGCGACCCGGCGGGGGACCCGCTGCTGCTGGTGATGGGGCTCGGCGGCCCGATGACCTGGTGGGACCCCCAGTTCTGCAGCGACCTCGCCGACGCCGGCTTCTTCGTCGTCCGCTACGACAACCGCGACACCGGCCGCTCCAGCCGGGTCCGCGGCCGGGTCACCCGCGCGATGCTGGTGCACAGCTTCCTGGGTCCGCTGGGCAAGCCGCCGCGCCCGCCGTACACCCTCGACGACCTGGCCGCCGACGCCTTCGCGCTGCTGGACCACCTCGGTCTGGAGTCCGCGCACGTGGCCGGGGTGTCGATGGGCGGGATGGTCGCGCAGACGACGGCGATCCTGCACCCCGAGCGGGTGCGGTCGCTGACCTCGATCATGTCCACCACGGGCCGCCGCACGGTGGGCTGGCAGGACCCGCGGCTGCTGCCGCTGCTGCTGGCCCGCAGCGTGCAGTCCCGCGAGGGGTACGTCGAGAGCTCGGCCCGGCTGTGGAAGGTGATCGGGTCACCGGGCTACCCGGAGACCGCGGAGGCCGTGCACGCGCGGGCGGGGCAGACCTGGGACCGCGGGGTCAGCGCCGCGGGGGTGGCCCGCCAGATGCTCGCGATCCTGACCCAGCCGGACCGCTCCGACCGGCTTGGCGACCTCACCATGCCGGTGCTGGTCATCCACGGGCTCGCCGACAAGATGGTGCACCCCTCCGGCGGCCGCGCCACCTCCCGCGCGGTCCCCGGCTCGGAGCTGCTGACGGTGCCCGGCATGGGGCACGACGTGCCGGCCGAGCTGCACGCCACGTTCGTCGAGGCGATCCGCGCGAACGCCGACCGGGGCTGAGCAGCTCCCGGGCAACCGGACACGGTCGGACGTTCCGCGGGTCCGGGGCATACTTTCGGTCGGATGTGGCTACCGTCACACCATGACGACGACGTCAGGGCCGCTGGGATCCTTCCTGTGCCCCCCGGGCTACGCAGGTCCCCGCGGCCTGCGGGCCCTGGCCCGCGAGGGCAGCACGGTGACCGAGGCGGCTCGGTTCGTGCGCCGCTCGGCGCAGCAGCGCCGCACGCGCCGCGGGACCCCCTGGGCGTTGCGCGCGCCGCAGATCGAGCCCGACCCGGTCGTGCTGGTGCCGGGGTTCATGGCCGGGGACGGCAGCCTGGCGCTGATGGCGCGTGAGCTGCGCGCGACCGGCTTCCGCACCTACCGGTCCGCCATGCACGCCAACGTCGGCTGCACCCAGGCCGCCTCGGACGCGCTCGAGGCGCGCATCGAGGCGGTGGCGGCCAAGCGAGGCCGCAAGGTGAGCATCGTGGGCCACAGCCTCGGCGGCCTGATCGCCCGGGGGGTCGCCGCACGGCGCCCTGACCTCGTCGACGGCATCGTCACCATGGGCAGCCCGATCCTCGCGCCCGGCGCCGCCCACCCGTTCCTGCTCTTCGACCTCAAGATGATCACCCGCCTCCAGCGTGCCGGCCTCGGCCGGATGATGGGCGAGGACTGCACGTCCGGCGACTGCGCCCGGGCCAGCTGGGACCAGGCCCGCGTCCCGCTCCCGGCCGACGTCGCGTTCACCTCGCTGTTCTCCCGCCGCGACGGGGTCGTCGACTGGCGCTCGTGCCTGGACCCCCAGGCCCGCACCGTCGAGGTGACCACCAGCCACTGCGGGATGGCCTTCGACCCGGTCGTCATCGACGTCGTCGCCGACGCCCTCGTGGCCAACCAGCGCAGGCGCACCGGCGCCGCCCCGGAGCCCGCGCCGCTCGTCGCGGCCGTGTCCTGACCAGCGCCGACCGGACCTGTCGGTCAGCTGCCGGCCGGCCAGGCGGCTGGCAGGTCCTCGCGGGTCGGAGGGTTCGCGCCGCGACGCGAGCAGGTGACCGCGGCCGCGGTGACCGCACCCTGCAGCAGCAGCGCCAGCCGGCTGTCGTCCAGCGCGCGCAGCGCGCCCTCGCCGCCGCCGACGACGTCCCAGTCCGTGAGCATCGCCAGCACCGCCGCCGTGAACGAGTCACCGGCCCCGACGGTGTCCACCACGTCGGTCGGCGGCGCCGCGACGGGCACCACCGCACCCTCGGCGTACGCCGTGGCGCCGCTGCCTCCGCGGGTCAGCACCACCAGCTCCGTGCGCGCGCCCTCGAGCAGCGACCGGCACGCCTCGTCCTCCTCGGCGCCGGGCCGCAGCAGCCGCAGGTCCTGGTCGCTGAGCTTGACCAGTGTCGCGGACGCGGCGAGCCCCAGCACGTCGCGCCAGGCCTCCTCGGGGTCGCCGAGGAAGGACGGCCGCACGTTGGGGTCGTAGCTGATGAACACCTCGGCCGCGGCCGCCCGGCGCACCAGCTCGAGCACGGCCCCGCGACCCGGCTCGAGCACCGTGCCCAGGGAGCCGACGTGCACCCCGCGGGTGCCGTCGGGCAGCTCGGGGACCGGCAGGTCCCAGTCCAGCTCGAAGTCGTAGGTCGCGGCGTGCTGGTCGTCGAGCGTCGCGGTCGCGGTGCTGGTGCGCACCCCGGCGACCGACGACCCCGCTGCGACGGTGACCCCGCTGGCCTCGAGGTGCTCGAGGATCCGGTGCCCGTGCTCGTCGTCCCCGAGCCGGGTGAACAGCGTGGTGGGGACGTCGAGCCGGGCCAGGCCGACCGCTACGTTGAGGCAGGAGCCGCCGACCGCCTCGTGCCGGTCCTCGTCCGCGCCGCCGGCGGGCACCACGATGTCGACCAGCGACTCGCCGGCCACCAGGAACGTCACAGCTGGTCCTCCACGACCGTCGACCTCAGTGCTCGAAGTCGATCGAGGCGTAGGACATCAGCTTCTGCAGCTTGTGGTCGGACACGATCGAGCGGATCGTCCCGCTGCGCGAGCGCATCACCAGGGAATGGGTGCTGCAGCCGTGGGCGCGGTACCGGACGCCCTGCATCAGCTCGCCGTCGGTGATGCCGGTCGCCACGAAGAAGACGTCGTCGCCGGTGACCAGGTCGTCCGTCGACAGGACGTGGTCGGGATCGAGGTCGTGCCCGGCGTCGAGGGCACGCTGCCGCTCCTCGTCGTCCTGGGGCCACAGCCGGCCCTGGATCACGCCGTCGAGGCACTTCATCGCGCAGGCGGTGATGATGCCCTCCGGTGTGCCCCCGATCCCGAGCAGCAGGTCGATGCCGGTGCCCTCGCGCGCCGCCATGATCGCCCCGGCGACGTCGCCGTCGCTGATGAACTTGATGCGGGCGCCGGTGGCGCGGATGTCGTCGACGAGCTGTTGGTGGCGGGGCCGGTCCAGGAGGACCACGGTGACGTCCTCGGGTGCACTGCGCTTGGCCTTGGCGACCTGGTGGATGTTCTCGGCCACCGGGAGCCGGATGTCGACGACCTCGGCGGCCTCGGGGCCGGTGACCAGCTTCTCCATGTAGAACACCGCGGACGGGTCGTACATCGACCCGCGAGGGGCGACCGCCATCACCGCGACGGCGTTGGGCATGCCCTTGGCGGCCAGCGTGGTGCCGTCGATCGGGTCGACCGCGACGTCGCACTCGGGACCGGTGCCGTCGCCGACCTCCTCGCCGTTGAACAGCATCGGCGCGTTGTCCTTCTCCCCCTCGCCGATCACGACCACGCCGTGCATGCCGACGGTGGAGATCAGGGTCCGCATCGCGTTGACAGCGACACCGTCCGCGCCGTTCTTGTCACCTCGGCCGACCCAGCGGCCGGCGGCCATCGCAGCCGCCTCGGTGACCCGCACCAGCTCCAGCGCGAGGTTGCGATCGGGGGCCTCGCGGGCGGGGGACAGGCCCGGCGACAGCGGCGCCGTCCTGAGCCCGTCGAAGGGGCTGGCGTCAGACATAGCCGGATCCTAGGGCATCGCGGTGACGCTCCCGGAAACCTGCGCGGCGGCTCCGGCGGGGCGCGCTTGCCCACCTCATGCCGGGGTACCGACCCACCGACACACCTGCTCCCGCGAGAGGACCCCGATGACCCACACCGCCCGCTACGGCTACACCCTGATGACCGAGCAGTCCGGACCCCGCGAGATCGTCAGGTACGCCGCGGCCGCGGAGGACGCCGGCTTCGACTTCGAGGTGATGAGCGACCACTACTCGCCGTGGCTGGACTCCCAGGGCCACGCGGCGTACGCCTGGAGCATGCTCGGGGCGGTCACCCAGGTGACCGACCGCGTCGAGCTGATGACCTACGTGACCTCGCCGATCATGCGCTACCACCCGGCCGTGGTCGCGCAGAAGGCCGCGACCATCGGCATCTTGAGCGAGGGCCGGTTCACCCTCGGGATGGGCGCCGGGGAGAACCTCAACGAGCACGTCGTCGGGCGCGGGTGGCCGCCGGTCAACGTCCGCCACGAGATGTTCGTCGAGGCGATCGAGATCATCAGCAAGCTGTTCGACGGCGGCTACGTCAACTACGCGGGGCAGCACTACCGGGTCGACTCGGCCAAGCTCTGGGACCTGCCGGACGTCCGGGTGCCCATCGGTGCCGCGGTCTCCGGCGACCAGTCGATCCGGGTGACCGCCCCGCTCGCCGACCACCTGATCACCACCGAGCCGCAGGCCGAGCTGGTGCAGAAGTGGGACGCGGCCACCGGCGGTCGCGAGAGCCGCAAGATCGGCCAGATCCCGGTGTGCTGGGGCCCCGACAAGGACAAGGCGATCGAGGTGGCCCACGACCAGTTCCGCTGGTTCGCGGGCGGCTGGAAGGTCAACGCCGAGCTGCCGGGCACGTCGGGCTTCGCCGGTGCCACCCAGTTCGTCACCCCCGAGGACGTCGCGTCGTCGATCCCGTGCGGGCCGGAGGTCGGACCCATGGTCGAGGCGGTGAGGTCGTTCACCGACGCGGGGTTCACCGACGTCGCCCTGGTGCAGGTCGGCGACGAGAGCCAGGAGGACTTCCTGCGCTTCGCCGAGTCCGAGCTGCTCCCGGCGCTGCGCGAGGAGTGACGGCGACGACGTCCGAGGGCACGGGCGCAACGCGACTCAGGGCCGGCCGGCTTGCCGGGTCCGGGAGAATGGCCGGGTGAGCCAGCCCGTGACCCGTCGTACGTCGTCCGCCGGCGCGATGGTCACCGCCATGGGCGTGCTGGTCGCGCTGCTCCTGGTCTACTTCGCCGCGCAGGCGCTGAAGTCGGACGCCCCGAGCAGCCCCGTGCACACCGTCGACTACCGGGCCGACGTGGCGCCGGCCCGACGGGAGGCCGGCTTCGACCTGGTCGCGCCGCCCTCGTTGCCCGGGGGCTGGCGTGCCACCGCGGTGTCCTTCGCCGGTGATCCCGGCTCGCACTGGCACCTGGGCGTGCTCACCGACAAGGACCGCTACGTCGGTCTGGAGCAGGGCGACGAGAGCGTCGAGGACATGGTCACGACGTACGTCGACGAGTCCGCCACCCGCGGTGGCCCGCAGCGGGTCGCGGGCCGGACGTGGACGACGTACACCGACACGGGCGGGGACCTGGCCCTGGTGCGGCGCGACGAGAAGACGCGGACGACGACGTTGGTCGTCGGCCACGTCGTGCCGCGCCGCCAGCTCGTGTCCTACGTGGCCAGCCTGCGCTGACCAGGGCTGACCCGACCACCCACCCCGAGCTGACACTGGGCGACCCTCTGGGGCTGACCCGGCGGGGTCAGTCCTGCGCCGAGTCGGCGGCGTCCAACCGGCTGCGCGCCCCCTCGAGCCAGGTCTGGCAGACCTGGGCGAGGTGCTCGCCCCGCTCCCAGAGCGCGAGTGACTCCTCGAGGTCGGTGCCGCCGGACTCGAGGCGTCGCACCACGTCGACGAGCTCCTCGCGCGCCTGCTCGTAGCTCAGCTGCTCGTCGGTCATGGGGCGGTCCCGTCCTCGGCGTCGTCGGTCTGCTGGGTCTGCTGGGTCGGCTTGCTCGGGTGCACCGCGGTGACCACCGTGTCGATCCGGCCGTCGGCGACCCGGACCTGCAGCACCCGCTCGGGCGCGGTGCCGCCGACGCCCGTGACGACGTGACCCTGGTCGTCCTGCACCACGGCGTAGCCCCGCTGCAGGGTGGCCAGCGGCGACATCGACCGCACCCGGGCCAGCTGGT
>Ga0066648_10001620_pt1 | contig 11984 bp, 17 predicted proteins | sample CryGeyCG12114_NA_FD_59537 | JGI IMG/M metagenome (GOLD analysis project Ga0066648, IMG submission 59537) | Groundwater microbial communities from aquifer - Crystal Geyser CG19_WC_8/21/14_NA | ecosystem: Environmental > Aquatic > Deep subsurface > Groundwater | place: USA: Utah: Grand County... | reverse complement strand
AACTGAATGACTTTTAATTTTTTTATAGGTTTTAATGTCGAAACTGTGGAGTACAAAAATATCAGCTTTACTGTATGGGATGTCGGCGGTCAGGATAAAATTAGGCCATTGTGGCGTCATTACTTCCAAAATACACAAGTAAGTTGTTGATCCTTTTAGTTATATGATTTTGTGTAAGCGACATTTTACTTTTATATTCGGATTAATTTATCTATATCTTTCTTGTGTGAGTTTGAATTGACCTACGTAATGTTTCTTACCAAAACAATATGTTTCCTTGATTGGTAGGGCTTGATTTTTGTTGTGGACTCTAACGATCGTGAAAGAATAGGAGAGGCTCGTGAAGAATTGATGAGAATGTTAGCTGAAGATGAGCTACGTGATGCAGTGCTGCTTATATTCGCAAATAAGCAAGTAAGTGACTGATGAAAATTTTACGTAGTACAACTTTTGTTTTTATTGTGACAGGTTTACATGCTTTATATTTTTCCCTTAGGATTTGCCAAATGCCATGAACGCTGCTGAAATTACGGACAAACTGGGTCTTCATTCATTGAGAAATAGGAATTGGTACATTCAAGCCACTTGTGCCACCTCTGGCGATGGTCTTTACGAAGGACTCGATTGGCTGTCAAACCAGCTCAAAAATGCTAATCGTTAACTCTAACTCAAGTGTAAAATAGTAATAACCTGTAAAACAACGGCCCTTCCGAAAAAATTTCCGAGTTGAACCAATATCCGTTTCCCTTCATAATCCCATTACTATAATAATTATTGCCAACGTCAAAGTTTCCTTTATTAAGTAGGAATTATCATTTGTTGAGTAATGTCACTGTGTATAATTTTTTCTTAGTCTCTATAATTCTGTACAGATCCAAATATTAAATACATAGTGAATTTCCCTACGTAGTGGTTCTAGAAGGAAACTTCTAAAATTGTAATATAACCTTTAGCTTGTGGCTGCTTAAAAATTGCGCTTTTGTGGGCTAGGTTATTTAGTAACATTTGAAGAATGGATGTTCTTAATGCACTCAACACTCCAGTAAGTAAATATGATTCGATTAGCTTCCTTTTTTAATTGCTATATACAGGTTTTATCAGTAGGTTCTTTACACTTCGCCGAGTCGAGAGCCAAAGGCTAATTGCCTTCATTCAATTCAGTCTCGAAGTAGAGATATTATCATGAATGCATATGGCGAATATGGCGCTCAAACAATGTCATACTTTGTTATTACTTCTATCCCATGAAAACAAACTACAACTCCGTTAATTTCTATCTTAATTTGTGTAGGTCTAAAATTAATTTGGTATTTTTAAGAATTGATTAATCGTGCGTTATTCTATGTAAGGAAAACCTAACCATTACAATGTTGTTACACTATGGGCATATTATTGTTCTCTGCCGTATTGAGGATTGAAGTGCTGTGACCGACCATCCGTATTGTATCTAAGACAAGTGATGCTGACGATGATTTGTAAATGTTGGGCAAACTAGATTCTAATATTAAGAATAAGTAATAGGTATAAGAAATATCTCGTATTTATTGCAAATAAAATGTAAGGCGTGCTTAAAATTATTATCTTTTATTTGTGTCTCGGGTCTCGAGTATGCGAAAAGGGAGCAAAGTTGGACTGACGGCTTTTCTAATGGTATTTCACATCAATCAATGTATAGGGCAGGGTTCAACCTGTTTATAAATTAATGAGAGCCAAAGCCTAACTAAAAGAAAGTCCCACTTCTTGCTTTTTTGGGCTTCTGAAGTCCAAAAAATTATAACTAAAATACCATCAGTTTTGTGTAATAGTGTGAAATCAAAGTCACGATGTGGTACTTATGTTTTTAGGGTTTACGTTGGTGTGTAGCCGCCATAGGCTCACATTTGGGATGCATAATGAAATATTTAAATAGCCTGTAGTTTACCTAGTACTATAGTTTCTACTTTTCTGTAAAGCCAAAGTTTCTGACTTTCTACTACTGTGTCTCTGAAGTAAGTGTGGTGAATATCATGGGATCAAGAAATCAGATCAGAGATTTCCTCTTTAATTTGGTATAATAAAAGCTTTGTACTCATTTCGTTTTGTGAATAGGGAAATGCTTCCTCTTTATTTTTTGCACCCGATGAGTATAGGTTCATCCTTGTTTGCCGTTTTTTGATGCTTACATCTGTAACAGTTACATTCTTTGAGTAAAAATGTGACTTTGTAATCTTATCTTTCGGATATAATAGATAAGTTAATATTTGTTGCAATGGCTTTTGCTTTTGGTTCACCAGTCGGCGATTTTTGCAAATTACACCCAGGCTTAAATACACTTATTTAAAACTTCAAATGGCAGATTTGTCCTTCCTACAAAGTTAACCCTAATCCCGATGCATGTAAACTGAAGCTGACAGGTATATTAATAACACTCGATTAGCTCTTGAATAGTCATCTAATTTTTCATGGGATACTATTACTACAGATTAGTCTTTAATTTTCATGCCCACAACAATATAATTCTATGTGAATAAGAAAGTTATGGAAATTCTAAAGAGCCTTGGGAAAAAAGTTGATTAGTTAATTTATTATTAGTTTTAAGAATGACAATGATATTTTCCATATTTTCGGCAAATGCTAATGCTTCAGGGGGGATTATTATACGAATACTAATAAAATGTTAATTTGTGATGATGTGTATGCGTCTTTTGGTTAAGTAAATAAACTTGTGTACGTAACATTCCTAGTAGGATACTATTGTTAACAATTACTATTACTATCATACTGATTAAATAAACATTTTTGCATTGAGACTGGTACATAGAGTTAAAAGTTAAACGGTTCCTTTCCAACATAAATGCTGCAGAGAATTTTTATTTGCTTTTATATTGACATTCGCTCCAATTTGGTTAATATAACAGAAGAAGATAGTTTCACATGTACAAATACGTATGAATACAAAACGATCTATGAGAAAATCATTCATTATTGTGAAGAAAATTGTAGTGAGTGTTTACAGAGTGATAAAATACGAAATTAAGTTATATTTTTTGCTTTGTGATACAAAGCATCTACTACTTTACCCATATTTGTTACTAAACCCAAAGCTGCTTCATATGCTTTATCTTCTGCATTTGATTCGAAAATGACAAGCAATCCTGCTCCTTGATCTAGTACACCGGCCAATTTACGATCCAAAATCATTTGGGACAACTTTTCTTCAACATTTCTATTTGGTAGACCAATGGTCTTCGCAACATGTCCGATCTGTGCATGAATTATAAGCACAAATGTTTAATAGCAATTTAAAAGGCGAAAAATAATACACCAAAATAACTATGGGTTGTCTGACATGTCAAGCTTTACCTCAACTTTTGAGTAAGGTTCAATAATACGACACAGATTTTGCTCCATCATTTTATCATACAGGGTGGCAAAATGAGCCTTAACGACTGAATCATTCTCCAAATGATCTTTAAATTTCGTCATTGCACTCTGAAAGTCCGCCAATGAGCGTTTATGAGCTGAAAGAGCAATAGCCCGCATGGCCTCAATCTCAGGACCACTGTATTTTAAAGCCAATTTTCCACTGAGTAATTGTGCCACTTCTTCAGGTCTATAAAAGCCAAAATAATATTTCAAATACTTTAAATCATATGTTACTAACAAATGGCAATGCTACAATTAAATAAGCCTTACAAATTCAACATGATTTTAGACAACAGCATGTATTTCAAGGCAACCAGGGCTTTGTCATGTTCATTGACACCATCCAATCCTTCAAATGCTTCGTAGAAGTAGGAATATGCAGTTTTGAAATCTTTCTCATCTGCAGCGTGCAAAATACCTGAGATGTCAAAAGGCAGCTATAGACATTAGACATACGGTTACTTTGCCTAATAGTTGGTTACATAAAAACAGAAATCGTGAACCAAGCTATACAAGAGATTTTAATTACCCGACTGCAAATCCAGAGCAGCTTGAGTTCTTGGAGGAATATAAATAGAGTTAGCTGTGGTTCTTGCAGAAGTTAAAGCAGCCCTAGCACGAGGAAGATTTCCCAAAACATGGTATGTTTTGCTTTCCAAGAGTAACACATCAACCAATAGGTTCTTATCATCAACTTTTTTAAGCTCTTTTAGCAATGTATTTCCTAAATTGATGGCATCAGTGTAATTTCCATTCTCATAATTGAATCCCATCAATCGAGCTTCCAATGATTGTCGCAAGAATGTCCTCTTCTCCTCCTTGGCCCATGCGATGCAGTCTAAACATACTTTGATTTGCTGGTCTTTGGGTCCTTCGATACTGAGGTACATGTTCACCAAATCCCTCACAAGCTTAGCTGCTTTGGCTTTGCTCTCTGAAGCCTTGATGTACGTTCGCACATCGTATAAAAGCTTATCAAATCCAGCAAAATCATTTTCAGCTTTGCACCTCTCCGCTTCAGCCATAATTTCATCTTCGTTGATGACTTCGAAGGCTTCCGGCTGTTCGTCAACCACTGTCCAAGAATTTTTTTTTTAATTCGTGTTCACGACTGATAAATAACTAATAGCATATAAGTTTTCATGCATTTATTTCCAGAACTTACCCATTGACGTTGCGGATGGCTTTGACGAAAATGGGCGGGCGACCTGGGCACTTGCCATTGTTTGGTATTTCAAATGTCAAATTCAAGCAAATCTACGGATATATAATGTCCATCAATTATCAATAATGAAGATAAATAATTTACATGAAGTTATATAAAATCAATTATCAGTTTTATTTTCTTACTAATATAGTGTTTCTTTTACTGAATGGAGATGTACAGATGGATCGGAAGTTTCCCTTTGTTCGATTTGATTTTCAGCACTTCAATTCACAACAAGTACCCGATGCTCCAATGATGAGTACAGCAGGAGAGAAATAAAAACGCGTCAACTGTACGGAATTTACTTTGGTTAACGTTTAATTATCTTGTTTTTAAGATAATAATGATTTTCGCTTCAGGAATAAACAAATAGAAAGAATACGAAAATTTTGACAATGTAATGGTCTTTCAAATTCTGCGCAAAAATATCATTATATACGCTTTCTACTCTATGATCGACAATGCCTTTTTAAGTGTCGTTGTATAAAATAAATTGGCGGCAAATAAAATAACACTGGATTCGATTTTGTTTTGCAATTTTTGTTGTGAAGTTGTGATGTCGATGTGATCCAGCAAAAAGAGACTCGAAAGAGCTCTCGTACAAAAGATCTCAGAAGATCAATTTCCAGTTTTTCTTTGCTTTTGCTTGTGTTTGACTGCTGATGATGTAGTTTTTTATTTTGTCTAGCGGAAGGAAGAAAGTGCTCTTTAAGTGTAACTGCGTGGATGCACTGCGCTAATTTAAGGGGAAAAAACACATATTTGTAAGTTCCCTTGCTAATTCACTAATATGATCACTATTAGCTCATTCAGTTAAAAAACAACGTCACAGCATGTGTTATTTTGTAGATACTGAGAAGGACTACTGGACTCTCAGGAGATTTAGTAATGAACATTTTCTAAGGCAAGGGCTGCTTAAAGCGATACGATAAAATTCGTGGACAATATGTCGAAAGAATCAAGTAATAAGGATGGAAAGGAGGGAAATAACCGGTTCCCATTGCTAGTGGAACCTGCTGAGATTTCAATCTTGGACGATTCATCTCTTTTCCGCATACCAGATACACCAGACGACATGGTCATGGATGTCCAGGACGACGAAGAGAAAGACGCTGATACGGAAAAGGTTAAATGCAGTGAAAATTGTAAGTTAAATGTTTTTGGCCTGACTTTTCAAATCGTATGGCGTGTTTTCTACCATAGGGGATTGAAGAAACTGCTTCCTCAACTTTGGGAGAATTCTTAGATGATTTTAGTGCCTGTTCTATCAATCTGGGAGAGGGTGATTCGAGCCTCTTTTCAAGCAATGACACTTTTGGCAAGCTGACTGCACAAAATCTCTCTTGTTCCATGCTGACATCACATAGAGATAATAACAATGAGCCAATCAACAATGTAATGATAATACAAATGCAAACTTATTTGCAGTTTAAAATGATGGGTTCCGCTGCGGAACTTCCACATACAGCATGGATTTATTAACAGCTTCTTCTTGAATTTGCAGCTGAAATTTGTCAACAGTGAAATAATTAAAAAGAATGAGACAATTAAAAAACTTGCCACATCTTTGGAAGAAGCGCTTAAAGAAAAGGAGGAACAGAAGGATATGGCTAAGCATCTTGAAGCTGAGGTACTTACAATTAATCTTTTTTTAAACCATTTGATGCAGGTATACTTTGAAAAATTCATCTATTTGGGTCTTTAATTTTTAGATTTCGGAGCTAAAGAGTTTAGTAGTTCAAGTATGTGCAGAGCAACAGGCTCGTGAGGAAGCTGAACGTAATCGAGAATTCGATCAAAGTTCTTATTTCTATCCGCCAGCTGATAAATCCTTCCAGATAGATTTCTCTTCTGAAGAAAAACCGATTAAAATAGCGCAATCTTGTCAAACAGATTCACTATTAGTGCCTGACAAAGCATCCATAGGGGTATCTACAGACACTCCCGTGTTGGGAGAAAATATATCCGTTGGGATCATTACAGACACTCCGTTGGTTATTGAAAAACAATCTATTGGAATATCTACAGACACGCCTTTTATGGATGAAAAAGACGTGTTAGCTAAATGCATGACCCTGCATAATACCGCTATGCAACTAAAGACAGAATTTCGAGAATTCAAAGAAACTGCTTCCAAAACATTGAATGATCCATCGTTACTAGAGTCAGCATGTTCTCTCGAAGATACTTTATCCGCGTTTCGGCGGAAAAGCGAAAAAGAAATCGAGAAAATAAAAGATGCTCATAAAAAAGATATAGAAGCTGAAAAGAAATCACAGCTTCGTCTCCGGAAAGAAATTCATGCTTTGAAAAGTGGGAATGAAAATGTCTTGAAAATGAAAGATGAAGAAATTTTTCATCTTAAAATGAAATGTGAAGAGGTAAATACGTATGGTTTCACTTTAAAGATGCGATAACGCTTTGATTCTAAATTCTTAATATTTTTTATTTATTTTCAAGCTGGAAGAAGCCAAAAATGTATCTGAACAGAAACTTTCTTCTTTGACGACAAGACACTCCCCAGAGGGAAGTGAATTGGACACAGACGTATCAATGATTGATTCCTATTCAGCCCAGGAAACTCGCTTTCATTTAACACGAACAAAGATGGACTATTTGACTTTAACTCCAACCGTAGAGTGTGTAGGAGATGGAGAAATACATGAAGCCGATCCGGGTTCCGAAGGAGGATTGAGTGTTGTTGACGATTTGAAACTACAGGTACACTTTATATTGATTTGTTTGTGTAATCTATCACAAATTGTCACTGGTTGATTGGGTGAGCAGTGAGCTGATGGAGTGTTTACTTTTTTTGTTAGGTTTCAGATCTTGAGAAAAAATTGGATGCAAAATTAAGATATTTGGAAGAACAGACGATGGAAAGAGAGCAAGAACGGGACGAATTCCAAAGAAATATAACAGAGTTAACTGACAAGTTTGAAGAAACAAAAAAGGAGAAAGAAAAACTGGAGAACTTGATTTCATTTCAGAAACTAGAGTTTAATGATTATGAAATCAGATTGAAGGATACTTCTGAGGTTGAACAAGAGTTAGCTATCAGGGCTGAAAAAACTGAAGAGGAACTGAAATCTGCAGTGGACAAGGTATTTAATGATGGCATTGAAAATAGGAAATATAATATGAGTAAATTAAATTATTGTTGCAGGCAAGTAAGGCAATGTACAATGTTGTTTCTCGATTTTTTTAGATTTACGAATTACGTGATATTATTCGTGACTTGGAAGAACAAATTGACTCAGCTACTGTAGATGGCATACAAATTCAACAAGAAAATGCTATGCTAAAGGAAGAAATCAAACGATTTGAGGAAATATGTAGAAAAGATGATGGTGACATGTTCCGCAATACTTTGGAAAGTACCAATGCTGGGAACAGTGAAGTGACGGAGGAATTACAAGCTTTGGTATGTCATTGTCTTACCAGGTTTATGTTTTTATTTATTGCTTTACTTCTTGTAAATTTTGTTTCATTTTTTCTTCAGATAATTGAGCTAAGCAAACGTTTAGAAAGTAAGCTGCAAGAGATGGATAGTTTGCCTTGGCAAACCAGGCCCAGTAGCTCCTGTTCTGGCTCTGGTGATGTTTCAGTCAGGTAATTATGATCAAAATTACAATTGATTGCTTTAAAATAATTTAAAATTCGCTAATTCGCTAAATAATCTTGTTAGAGAGCTCAGCTTTTTGAACGAAGAAAAGCCTGAAAACCATTCTAGAGAAGTTGGTACTCTACTTTTAGACGGATTGCATCGACTTGAATCACATTTTGACAGTTTGGTGCGTTTTGAAGAGGTCATTATGAAGAAACTCAGCGATGCCGAGTTGAAGATAGAAAATGATAAGAAACGTGAAGAAGTAAGGCATAGTTGTTTTAAAATCAATATCAAATATGAATATACGATCATTTCACTGGGATGTACTTTTTCATAGGAGTGGGAGAGTGAGAAAGCTATGCTCCAAGAAAAAATTAAGGAGTACATTAACAAAACATCAGATTTGTCCAATAGATTAGATCAGTTTAGGTTTGAACCTAGTCCAAGTGCTGTTACTCTAACGGGGTTAAGATCTCGTGTGTCTAAACTGTCTGAAGAACTGGAAGAAGCCACAGGGCTGTTGCAATTAAGAACAATTGAGGTACGCAATGCTTACTTATAGTTATCATATACCAATTTAAACTCTGGAACTAAGTTTACGTGTAAATATTTTTGAATGCTCAGTTGCAAGATGTCAACTCAAAATTAGCATCTCAGCAAGCTCTTATCAACCAATACAAGTACAGTCAACAGTCATCATTGTCCACCAGTAATCCTAGTTTCACAGACAATTCTTCAAAAGTGCCTTCTAAAGAAGTGGCTGTTCAAACAATACCCCAGCGTAGCAAAGATGGTACAAGCCCGGGATTTTTTCAAGGGGCCTTTGACTTATCCACAATTCCCGGTAGTCCCCTTGTTATTCATTCTACTCCAATCGAAAATGTCCAGAAAGGCAACCACCAGCGTAGAGTTCAAGATTTTGATAGCTTGAAACGAACAACCCAATCACCCGAAGTGATGAGAGATCGTGGAGAACAAATGGATACAATTTTATCCTCGAGAAAATCTTTGGAACGCCTTGACAAAAGTTTTGCTCAGGTACGTTATCGTTGTTCTTTCTATTCTTGTTGTTTCTATGGCATTTTATGATATCATCGCCAGGAAAACATTTTTGGTCAAGTTTACCCTCTTTGGAAAGTGAGCAATGCCCATCAAAGATCGAAAAGAAATATTTCGGGGAGCTCAAAATTTTTAGTTTGTATCCAAAAAAATATTCGCATCAGTGAACTTAAAGAAGTAGTATATTACCAATGGGGTCTAAAGGAGATCCCTTACCCACAGCAGCCGAAACTTTCGAAATTTTCGCCGCCATGGAACGTGATATTGACCGAAAAGGTCTATCGGCTTGTAAAAGAAAATGTGGGATCCCATCAGTACATCAGCCTTCTATTGTAAAAGGCGCTTGTCAAAATGGACGTACTTTTGAAGCTGGAGGTCAAAATGGACGTCTTTTTGAAGCTGGAGGTCCAAATGGACGTCTTTTTGAAGCTGGAGGTCCAAATGGACGTCTTTTTGAAGCTGGAGGTCAAAATGCGAATGCTAGGTCAACTCAATCTACGGGATTATTGTCAAAAATTTGCCTTGCTCCAAATTCTGGGAATGAATCTTGCAGAGCAGACTTGTGCAAAATAGTTGCTCCTACTGAAACCACATTTGGAAATGATGTGTGCACTGATGAGATAAGTATGTCAGAGCCATCTCCTTGTGGATGGTTTCAGCCCCAATTGTTTGCCAACTGTGCAGCGAGGAAATGTCGCCCTTTGTGTCACTATTCCAGTGGGCAAGGATATTTAATGAGTAAACCTAAGCGTCCTGGAGTTCATAAGAAAATATCTTCTAACACACTTCATGGAATCGACTCTGTGAATGATTTACGTAGTTGGAGTAACTGCAAAGATGATAGACGAAAATACTTTTTGGAAAAAATGTTTCCTGATGGCGCTTTTCCAGATGTATTTGCCTTCATATGTTAATTATAGCTTTATTGTTTGATCTATTAACCTTTTTCTTTTTGAATTATTGGACTATATTGACTGTGGGTTAATTGCTAAAATTGGGGGATTTTTTGTTTTTCAGGACGAACTGATCGACCGAGAATTGTGGGGAGAGTAAGTTTCTTTATGATTCCGGATTAACTAAGCATCACTGGACTTATTATCTCTAATTATTATTTTATTTTAGTGATCCTGACGGTGAAGAAGGTGAAGGTATTACTAATAACGATTTCTTCCCTGATACGGTTAGGCAAGAAAATATGAGACCACACCAGGTAATCCTGATTTTCATATCTCGTAGTAGTTTATCGTTTAAAAAACTTTGTATCAAGTTTATCTATAATCCTATTCATTATTTTGTTGCTCATATCTAGAGCCAAACTCAGCAATCTCGTGGTCCCGAAGATACAGTACAAAGTGGAGCTCCAGCTGCAACTTCTATTGAGAGATCTCAAGAGCAAAATGAAGCTATACTTCGGGAACATCTTTTGAAGTAAGTTCTTTTCATGAAATTTTGAATTATAATGCATAAAGTCATCAATCATGCAACCAATGTTGCTCATTTGAAATATTAATTCTAACTATTTTGGTATTTTTATTTTGTATTAAGTGAGGAACGTGCAGCACAGATTGATAAACTGAAAAACCGAGTAAATGAGTTGGAAGATATGCTCAAAGCTAAAGAAGCTGAAATCGCGTCCCAAAAAGCGCTTGCTAAGTCTGATTCACGAGTCAACTCTCCGGAAAGTGGGAGAGATGCAGTAGGAGGACTACATGGCCCTTCTGCGTCTCCAACTGCTCTTTCTGGCAAGGGCTCTGATACAAAGAGTCCCGTGGATCTGAACAGTGGTCCTGCTGGGAATGATAGTTCACCATTTGGTTCTACGGGTCAAGTAAGTAGTACAGAAGATGAACAAATTCCTAGTGCTACCGATTCCCGGATTTCAGCAGGGGGCAAAGGAGGGCTCGGATCCGACTCTTCAAATTCCCAATTAAATTCTGGAAGTGGACCAGGGACGGTTTTACAAGGAGAATCCAGCAGCCAACAAGGATTCGTCCCTGGTAGCACTGTAAAAATTGGTAAGTCCTGTCAAGTCCTATATGAAAATTATTTAGTTAAATATCGCTTCGGATGAAAAGAAACGAGACTGATTTTTTTGTAGACACGGGAATCGAGTTGAATGATCGTTTCCAACCCATTGGAGGAAACTCCGTGATTAGAGATGGGGAAACTACTGAACCAAGTGTCCAGGAATTACACAACCTTGTAGATAAATTGGAGAGAGACAGTGACGTGGTAAAGATTTTTCTCGTTTATTTTGAAAGTTATGTAGTATTTTTCTAGTATAAAATTTAAATTTACTAATTTTTTTACAGCTTGCATCTCTGTCTGAGGCTGAAAAGAATGCAGTGCTTGAATCATTGAAAGACAAGGCTGTTCGAAGTTCTTTGTCACTGGTGCGAATTGAACTTTTCTTTGGAGCTTTAACGGAACAAGTAATTTGTCTATAACAATTTGTTTATTTTTCCAGTCTCCGAACGGGAGATCAAATGATGGAAACGGACCTGTTTATTCCGTTACTGCAATATCTGAATATGAAGTTGGGGATGGATCGGATAATCCGCGATACTTAGGCACTCGCATTGTATCTCAAGAAGGCTTTCCACCTGGAGGAGATGAGGGTCTCAATATCCCTTTCCATGGAGATGGGGGTGGTGGCCCTGGTTTAGGTGGAAGACCTTCCGGAGGCGGCTTTGGACTGGGAGG
>Ga0066648_10001619_pt1 | contig 11985 bp, 10 predicted proteins | sample CryGeyCG12114_NA_FD_59537 | JGI IMG/M metagenome (GOLD analysis project Ga0066648, IMG submission 59537) | Groundwater microbial communities from aquifer - Crystal Geyser CG19_WC_8/21/14_NA | ecosystem: Environmental > Aquatic > Deep subsurface > Groundwater | place: USA: Utah: Grand County... | reverse complement strand
CACTACCACCTGCCGGAGGTCACAACCGAGGAAGTTGGCAGGCATACCCTGCGCCGGCGCCGGCGCCGCCTGCTGCTGGCCCGCTAAAGCAAGGGGGGAGGCCATCGGCCGGATACGAGGATCTACGGAACCAGATGGTAGCGCAGGCACAATTCATTCCTGCATCAGATCTTGCTAAGAGCGAGCCAGCCAAGAACGCCCTAATGCATGGAAATGGTGAAGAGCCAGGAGCTACTACGGATGGTACGTCCAAAGACACGGGCACGCCGCAGGCAAAGCGTGCTACTGCATTGGATTCACAAGTTGATACAAATGTTACGTCGAGTGCAACTGAAGGAGCTGGCAATAACCATGCACGGCCACGATCGGCGGTCACGGTGTCGAGCTCAGGGTCGACGGATGAGTCTGTCGCGACTGCGCCTGAGCAGGTAGAACAAGAAGTAGATGAGCACCAGGGAGGAGGGAACAATAGTGATACTTCAGAAGAAGCATAATGAGGCGCCGACTATGGAAGTGGCACGTGAATGTTACGCTTTTACCTTAGCCAGGTTGATGCGGTCACTCGTTTCTCGATACCGGCGGTATTGTTAGAGGCGCAAACTATCTGATAAGCTTGTCAGGTGGACACTGAGTTGCTGCTTCCCATTCACTGTGTGTCATGAATGATACTTACCTATCTCAAGTGTGTAGCGTCTTCCTTACCCATCGCAGCACAACACGTTTATTGCCTATAATGTCTTGATCTAGATCATCCCCCTTACCTCAACGTCGTCGGTGTGAACTTCTTCTACTGCTGGAGCTAGTGCGACGTCGGCACACTGCTTTTCCACGGTCTGTTGTGACTCAGATGTTGCTGATCGAATAGAGTTATACGATACGTATCGCATGCACCTCGCCAGTGCCAGCAGGACCCAGCAGAATGCACTCACACTTCCAGCAAGAGGACATCGACTACATGTGGGTTCCGCCGACTAGGGCGGACACATGCATTATCCTGTCCAAACCGTCAGGAACCCGACTGAGTGCCCAACTATTTCGACGCCGCTCAAGGCGGCGCGCTAATCATTACTGACTTCGGTCAGTGGATGGAAGCTGTCACACGCTAATTTTAGCGTTGGTGCTGAGGTTAGTCCTGGAAGAGTAACCAATTTGAAGGTTGATAGCCAAGCTGGTGTTACTAACCGCCCCAGTCGTGAATGCATCGCGTATCTGACCGGTCGCCGCTGCTACAAAATGCTAGGCATGTAGCATTTAACATGCCTAGCATTTTGTTCCCTGTCAGCTGTCAGGGTTACATCCAGAAAAGACACTTCACTTGTCAAAGATGTTTTTCCGTTCTCTAAAGCTCAATGCAATCTCAGCGCAAAAACACGTGTCCATCCTGCAAGCTGACACATCTCACTTGCGGTACCTGAGAGTGTACGGATACACGCTGAATACTGCCCGATGTGCTTCAGGACCCTGCTCGAGTTCAGCCTAGCTCTGGGAGCAGTACCATATGTTCGGTATAGGAAAAATTCGACCTGACCTGACTGGTATCACCGATAGTGATAATGGTGTTTAGCAGAGACGCTGCGGTTTCGTACACCGCTTTGAAGCCTCGTCAGCAATCACCTCCCGAACGACAGCAGATCAACACCAGCGGAAACACAGATCATGGCTGGCGGCCGTCGTGGGCGCGAAGGTCGGTCCTATTGGTGTTCTTGTTATGTTTTGCGGCAATGTTAGGAGCTTTGGAAGTACTGACTGTATTCTCTATCCGGCATGATGGTCTGGCGTCTACTAGCATGTCATATCACTATCTCTGGACCTATGGGCCGACCGCAGTCCTGACACTGTTCCTTGCGCTTTGGAATCGTGTTGACTATCGAGTAAGGCAGATGGCACCATGGTTCGCAATGCACGAAAACTCTTCAGTTCCAGCTTCCAGGAGCGTGTTTCTTGACTACATCTCCCCCACGATGCCCGAGATTCTCTGGCATTCGTTAGCCAATCGCCACTTTGCAGTCACCGCAAGCACACTCGTTGCCAATCTAGTAACAATACTGATCGTCGTCTCTACCTCCTTGTTGTCGCTTGTGCCACGACCCGCGACTTTGACAGACGTTCCTTATCAAACCACACTAAAATTCATCGATAACGGGACCGCCATCCTCAGCAGCACATCAACGCTCCCGGGTAATATCATTGACGCAATTGATACCTTGAATCTATCCTACCCGTTTGGCACAACTCCCCAACACGCTTATCAGCCATTTGAATTGCTGGCAAATAACATATCGGGCAACTCAATACGACAAGCGCCGGTGGAGGTCCTGGTGTTCGACTTGAACTGCGAAGAAGCTCGATTGGATCTCGGCTTCTGGAGTTACTCTTGGATGTGGTCGCCTTGTTATAGCAATACAAGCACCCTCAACGACCCTAGCCTGAATGCATCAATGAATGCAACCGTCAATAACTGTACTATGTCTCCCAACTACTTTTATGAATATGGCAACAATGGCGATGTTGGTAACTTTGCAACGTTCAAATACGATAACTGCGATGAGGGTATATACTCCGACAACAAGCATGTCCGGATGTTATTCATGTTTGGCGAGGCGAGGCAGAATGGCGAAGTAGGGCCCTATCCATCACAATCCGGGTGCCCGGATGAGGCACCCACCGCGGACATAGAGATTCTCAGGTCCAAGCAATGGATCTGCAGCCACAGACTCTCGTCGCTGCCAGGTAACGTTACTTTCAACTCCACCGACTTATCGCGAGGGAGCCTCCCTCAAATATCTCTGGATGAGACTGCAGAGCGTGGCAACTTTGACAACATATCTAATTGGTACCTGCTATCTCAGATCACCACGATCTCTCTAGCAGATTTTACTGGAGGACAGAAACTCCCAATCAAAGGCAATCCTGAAATGCAAGGTGCCGAGATGAGGACGCTGCGTTCGGTGGGCCCAGACAGATTGAAGGACTTACTCACAACGGATCTGTATTTGAACATGTCAGTTGTGTATTCCAAACAAGCGTTGTCGATGGTTAGTCACTTTGAAATGACGCAAGAAGACAACACTACAGTACAGGGCACCGCGACTATCATTGGCGACCGCCTATTGGTAAGGTCGACCCCTTTGCGAGCCATGGAAGCCCTTCTCGGAGCTATTGTAATTTTGATCCTGTACTTGATCATTGGGTTATCTAAGATTTCAGTAACGCCGTGCGATCCAGCACAACTCGTTGGCTTGGCTGAGATCCTCGTACAGAATCCACACATCGCACGATCATTCTCACGAAGCGGATCGCTTCAGCTGACCGCCCTGCAGCAGGTTCATGGCTCAGACAGCTACAAATCATTGTTCATCGAAGAACCTGGCGATGCTTTCGGTGGGGCTGGAAGTCTTCGGTTCGCGCTTGAGCAAACCTCGCCATCGACTCAGTTACAGCAGCCGAGCTTAGACGAATCTCTACGCTGGTGGAGACCGTTGACAGTTGCCTTGCTTTCAAGAATCACGATATCCTGCATCGTGGCTGCTCTGGTCGTTGCGCTCCAGGTATTGCTCATCTTGTCGAACAGGGCACAGGGACTGGCGGCCGTCTCTCAATCTGGGGCCAGGAGTCTCTCTTGGTCTATCCTTCCGGCGTTTGTTATGGCCTCTATCGCGATGTATGTTCGAGCGGTCAACACCGTCTACTAGGGTATCGCGCCATACTGTCTCCTTTGCTCGGGCTCAGACGCGAAAAGGACATTATCCAGGAATTACCTATCTATGACGGAGATCGAAGTCCTGTTGCACACATTACGCGACCGTCAAATAGCAGTCTTTCTCATGACGTTCGCTACCATGCTGGCGGCCTTTCTGACCATTGCTGTCAGTGGTGTCTTCACAGCGTTGCCCGTTGCTTCGAACTTAGATGCCACCCTTAGCCAACAGTCTTGGTTTATAGATAATGGATCCGACGACAATGGTACCATAGGCAACAGTGGTTCTATTTCAGGTCTAATCCTCACCTCGAACTTGTCTTATCCTCAATGGACATATGGAAACCTCGCGCTGGCGTCGTTCGGTATAGATCGCGACCTTGATCGAGCCCTGAGCAACAACGTGGATTCAAGGTTTCGTGGAACCATTCCCGCGATTCGGACGGCTTTAAACTGCACGATTTACGATCAGGAAGACATTGGCGGTTTAGAATACATCGATGCCTTAGGAGGGCCAGGTAAGAAGGGTATTCTGGCCAACAAGCTAGGAACAGATGAAGCATGCACTGGGAACTCAAGCGAGGTCGAATCCTTGACTGGGGCAAGCAGTGGAGGAGGATTCTATTGGACAGGGTTTTTGAACAACACCAATGAGGGATGTCCATTCCTCAACTTCTATTGGGGTTATCAGGGACCCACAGGAGGGCCCTCGGAAACTGACAATGTGACATACGCAAGGGGTCTCGCTTGCTACGAAACCACAGAACAACTGGATGTTAACGTGACTCTGGTCTATCCGGACCTGCAGGTAGACACCCAGGAACCACCTGTACCACTAGAGGGCACTTCAATGCTTTTCACTAAAGCTATCACAACTCTGCCCTATTCAGCAATGCCCGCACAAGCTGCGAGCGGCCAGTTTGGGGAGAGCTTCTGGGATGCGGTGAAAACGCGATTTGGACTAGCGGACGAGGATTTTGGTGACCCAGATCAGGTTCGGAGGATCGTTGGGGCTATCGAGTATTCGCAGGGCATTGTACGGGCTCAACAATACCATGTTGCGCTCCGGACAGCTGAGGTTGCGGCGTCCGCAGTGACCAGTTTCACGTCTGTTGTTGGCGTTGTCAGGGACTCAGGTACATATCGTCTCTTTTTGAACGGAGCTGCAACGGGTGTGTTATCTGGCTTGCTGGTGAGCATATTAGTCTGCACAGCCATCCCTGGATGGTTGATGAGCACGAAGAAGGTTCTGCCCAAGAACCCCTTTTCAATCGGAGCTATGATCAGCCTCCTGGCTGATTCCAACCTGTTGGAGAAGAAGGCACCTGCGGTTCGCAAGCAATCCGGTGGTACGAAGACTTCTCTTCCGCCCATATCACGTTCTAGCATGGTCAAGATGGGCTGGTGCAGTGTTGGGCATGAAGAGGAGAGAGTTTTCACTGTTCATGTGATAGACGATGAGATACACAGGGCGGAAGAACATGATACGCGCTCAAGCATACCTTTGCGCTCGCTGTCTAGCCCAAACAGGGCTACGAGGAAAGGATTCACAAGGCTAAACTCCTGACACTGGTATTATCGAGGTTTATGACACAAGATCTGTGTCTGAAAGACGTTCGTCACTTCCAAACAGATGTATTGCTGTTGTCAACCCTAGAGCGAAGGTTAGACTTATGTACTTGGAGTTTGACTGGCAGGATAGCGAACGGCGGAAGTCTAGTGTGAAGTCGTCGTACAAGCAAGGGTGATCGATTTGAGAACGAGCTGAGGTGCTGCGAAGCAAGGATACTGTAGGTAAAGTGGCGCGCGAGCCACTGCTGCACGTGACAAGCCTCTAACATTTCCCAATCTCAGGATAGAACCATCGCATCCCTTCGCCAATGGGCCCCAAGACATGTCTGACGCCCTTTTGACACTGCCACAGGGCAGTTCACAACTAATTCACGGTGCTGATGAGAATGATACACGGCTATCGCGTCACCAGAGTCTACACCCCTCAGCGAAGTCATGAATTCCACACACGTAGACGAGCACAACGAAAAGAAAGCCAAAGTGAAGTCACTGCACGTCTCTGTGATTGTCGAGAGACGTGTGAGCTGCATGACTAGGATTCGCACAGACCGTTGGAGTCTGATATTGGAATGTTGATCCTTCATCTTGGAGGAGGAATGCGCAGCAACCATGAATTCCGAGGTATGTACAGTCAAGCCTCTTCCATCTCATATGTCTGCGCGAAGCCCGGTACTCGTGTCTTTGTATCTTGTCTTGCTGTTGGATTCGTGGTGTTGTCCCTGTCACTCGTTCTTTTTTTGATCCAAGATGCGGCCAGCAACATTGATGGCCGTGGCGGCTGCCGCTGGTGTGCAAGCTCAGACTACCGTTGCAGTCTGCGAGAGCTACAGCTATACTAGTACCATTACCTTCACCGAGTACACAACGTACTATGCAACAGATGGCGCAATTGGAGGCATCCGACCCTCGACCACAAGCTCCTTGGACACATCTCTGACGAGCTTTACGCTTCCGCTCGCTTCAAGCACCTCGAACACGAACATGAATGACGGATTAGGAGGCAGCCGATCGACTACAGCAATGACAAACTCTACAGTTGGTGTTCCTGGCAATGGAACTTCGGTGCTCATACCCGACGACGATGAACCCGTTGCTCCTTCGACACCCATACCAACCAGCCCGGCGACGACCACGACCATTACACCAACGTCAATTAGCTCAACAGATCCGCAAGTCACCAGCTCGTCCTTCTTCATTGTGTTCAATGTGCCGACCAGCACGCCTGCCCCCCAACGACTATCGAAGAGGGCAGTCGAGTATCTCTCCTTTGACGAGGAAGGCCAGAGTATCCTGGTCGCAAACGAAGCAGACGCAGCAGTGTTCAGTCTCGATGCAGATGGCAATCTGAGAAGCGGTACTCGATATGTGGGACTTGACGAGGCTGTCGACCCTCTGCGGTTCAAGGTCCAGGACACAATACCAGAAACTCCAGTCGAGATCAACATCGATGCAGATGGCAACGTTTCTGTTCCCGACGTGCAAGGGTTTTGCGTGCAGGGTGACGATCTCGTGGTCTTGACTGACGATACATCTGCCTCTGATGCTTGTCAAGCGGTGGAGATTGCACTCGACCCCGCCGACGAGGATGTCTCGACCACCACATCTGACACGGTCGCAACGACAAGCTCAACAAGCTCTGTTCTGACCAGTACAACCACCGGTAAGTCCTATCCTTCTGCACTTCTCTATTTGCATCCTCTTCACCTTCGTTCTCGTCTGAGATCTCGATCGACATGCCTGTTCTTCGGAGCAGAAGCCATGTGGAAAAGTGATCAAGGTGATCATACCACGACCGTTCTACCTAGACTACTGTGCAGATGGTTCGCAGTCATGAAGATTAGTGTCAGGCTCTCACGTACGGTTGTGACTGGGAAGGATGTTTATAAATCCCATAAAGAGTAGCTCAGGATTCGGGAGTGGCGAGGGCTTCTCCTTGTGGCGCATTGCGCGCATCTTTATCGGAATCTGCCCGCTTCTCGAAGCAGCGCTACCGTCACCTGGAAATTCCATTACCAAGCCAAGGTGAACAAACGCGACGCTAACGACTAGAATAGGTGCAAAGACTACTAGCATCGAATCGACTACCAGTGGTCAAGCCACTACAAGCGACGAAGCCACGACCACCCAGTCGACCACTAGCGAAGCGACTACCACAAACGTTGGAGTCAGTACTACCTCTACCACCACGACCGATGTAGAAACTACAACTTCACCTTCCACATCCTCGACGTCTTCCTCGTCTACGAGCGCGACTTCTGACGCCAGTGGGCCAGAGATCACGAACCAGGCCTACATCGATACGATCATCCGTCACCATAATCGCCACCGTGCAAACCACACAGCGGATCCCCTGACCTGGGATGAGGCACTCGCTGCAACTGCTAAGAAGATTGGCGACACTTGCGTCTACGAGCATAACACGTATGTCCATTGACATTCCTTCGCATTGTTTGGCTCACTGACTCTGTTACAGCGAAATAGACTGCCCACCCGATGCTAATGGCAATGCCCAAGCTTGTTACGGCCAAAACATAGGTGCCGGCTACCTCCCTGAACAGATGGGTGCCATCATCACTAGCGGCTTCTATAATGGCGAGGTCAATTTCTACACCTACTATGGCGGCGAGCCTGATACAGATACCTTGCACGAATGGGGCCATTTCAGCCAAATTGTGTGGCAGGCCACTCAAAGGGTGGGTTGCTACACGACTAACTGCACTGCAAGTGGGCTTGGAAACATCGAGCCCAGCAGCGGAATCAGACCGTACTTCACTGTCTGCAACTATGGACCACCAGGTAAGTCGATCGATCTCGCAGACATGAAGTCGATTCTGACATGGGTATAGGCAATTTCATCGATGAATTTGCGGCCAATGTGGTTGAACCACTCGACTTTGCATCAATCGAGCCTGACTATCTGTGCCCGTCGGCAGACAACTGTGAGGATGAGGCTTGATTTGCACGAGATCGGAAAGCATGGGACTTCTAGTTGTCCAAATACTTGGATAGGGACGGAGTTTGGTGAGAGCTAGCTAGGCGTCGCAGTGGATCTAGTGCAGACAGGACATACTGCTGTAGTGGCGTTTCTGTCACAGCGGGAGTGTATGTGGGAAAAGTCATGACGGCTGAGCGTCCTCCTAGCTTGCTATACTTTATTGATACCAGAACCACTGCCGATGTATCGGTGACAGACAATCTGGTTTCAAAGTACGTGTAGCATCGGTTGAGGTCGTCGTACTGAGGCAAGCCACTACTGTACCAATGAGTCCCCGAGCACGAATAGGAAGATAGGGTGCAAGGGGACCCCTAAACACGCAACTTAGGGCGGACGGACTGCATCTAATATAGGGACTACTAGCCTAGATGGAACCTAAACTTATTTGCATTAACTTTGACGGTCGACTTCTTTTTTGGGTAGTTACTGGCTTGTGAGGTTTACTGTTGATGCCTTGCCGAGGCCGCAGCCTTACACCACTGTGCCTTCCCACGTGTCTGAACCGCTCTGCCAAGCACGGTTGCGACTGCCAGGTCTCCAGTTGCCCATCTGAGCTGTACTTCGCAGACCCATACACATACAACACTGCAGTCGAAAAAGCGTGTTCAGCTGCCTTTGTAGAGACACTCGACCGCCAAACGCAAACGTCGCGCTCGTACCGCTATTTCTGAGCCGTGGGACCCTCGATCACCCCTCCTCGTCGAGAAAGAGTCCTTTGCGAGCAGGAGGCATTCAACTCGAGCTTCAGGCGGTACTTGGCAGCCGCAGCATGGACCGATAACTTCACCTGCCGACCGCCACTCTACTGCCTCGCTGGGGCTATAACACACGTCGAGTCGATCGAAGTCGCTTCGTCGATTCACTTCGCCGAGACCGTTCCTCATATATCCCAATTACCCTCGTTCCGAATCCTGTGAGTCAGACTGGCTCATAGTATGTCCGACACCATGTCAGGCACTAGTTCCGCCGGCGTGGACAGCTGGATCAGCACCTTTTGCAGCCTGATGGGCCACGAATACTTCGCCGAGGTGTCAGAAGACTTTATAGAAGACGACTTCAACCTCACTGGCCTCCAGGCACAGGTCCCCATGTACAAAGAGGCTCTTGAGATGATACTCGACGTGGAACCATCCGAAACTGGCTCTGAACTCTCGGAGGAAGAAGAGGAGGACGAAGAACAAGATGAGGAGGAAGACGAGGGCCTGTTGGGTGAAGAGCTAGATCAGCCTGCCGAGGGTGCCGGTGCCGCAGCGAATGGTGGCAAGAGGAGGGGGAGGAGTAGTTCGGACACCAGCGTGATTGAGTCGAGCGCTGAGCTGCTCTACGGCCTCATCCACGCACGCTACATAACCTCCCGTCCTGGCATCCAGCAGATGATGGAGAAATACGAAATGGCGCACTTTGGATATTGTCCTCGCGTCTACTGTCATGGCACCAAAGTCCTGCCTGTCGGTCGCACGGATACACCTGGTCAAGAGACAGTGAAACTATTCTGCCCCAGTTGTTTGGATATCTACACCCCACCAAACTCTAGGTTCCAGGCAGTTGATGGAGCCTTCTTCGGTACCACGTTCCCAGGACTGTTTCTGATGACGTTTCCAGATCTGGATATTGCACCTGCGAAAAAGCGGTCGAGAGACAATGGCGCTGCAAATGAAAGGGATGAGACCGAAAGTGTGCTCAGCCCTAACGAGGCAGCGGCCCAGCAGCAGAATCTCGGCAATGCCAGTCGCAGTTCTAGTCTCACCCTGCCATCTGCCCCACCAATACCCGGAGTGAACACACAGCCGTCTAAAGATGAGAGAAGAGCAGCAGAAGCGGCTGTGCTTGCAGCATTACCTCCACAACCAGCTTCCATCAATGGCGTCGCTACGCAGAACCTGGCCCCCGGGCTTGGACGCGGGAAGATTTATGAGCCGAAGATCTACGGCTTTAGAGTCTCAGAAAGAGCCAAGGGCGGCCCAAGAATGAAGTGGCTCAGGTCGAAACCTCTGGATATCAACGAGCTCGACGAAGCGAGGATATATCACGAGAAGTACGGTGGGAACGTGGACGGTGATCCCGACGAAGAAGCAGATGAAGAGGGTGGTGATGAGGAGGACGACGAAGAAGAAGCCGAAGAGCAAGAACATGACGGAGACCAAGTCATGCGGTCACCTGCGAAAGCCACAGCGTCAACGAAACGGAAATCAAAGGCTTCAAGGTCGAGTCATGGAGGAGCGACTGTGGGTGCTGGTGGGGGCTAAGGGGCGACACCCATATCGAATCGAACGACTCATGTTCTCTACTGTGATGGCAACCGAACCCAGTTTTCTGGTTTACGTACGACGGTAGAGCCTGGGTTGCGTACGATGAATCAGCCGTCGCCATCTAACGTTGATGCTCAAACGGCGTAGAGGAGAGCAGGGCGGGAACCACAGGTGCCAAATCACACAGTAGAAAAGAAGGCAAAGTTCCACTATTTCGCAGACCACGACTCGGACAGCTGACGGCACGCACACACTGGCCGCGTCGATCCAAGGCAGAAGAGTAAACGAAAAAGTGGCGCGTTCATGGCGGTGGCACAATTCATTTCTTTCTTCTTGTACCAGGTCCTCTTGCAGCTGGCATTGCAAGAGCGGCGTGACAGACGGACAGGCAGGCAGGCGGGCAGGCAGGCAGGCGGGGAGATAGGGTTAAAGGAGGATTAGTACGTGGTACACGAGCATGAGTTACGAGCGACGAGCCAGAAGCGGCATGAAGAACAACCCAATCCAATCCATTGCAGTTCATTCTTGAAAGAATATCAATCCCGCAAGACGCACGTGCATGCACACTTGGTTCAATATCGTCCATGGTTCCACGTTTCGTTTCATCTGTCTCACCCCAACCCCTCCTATGCTAGAGCAGCTCGTTCATGATGCGGCTGAACTCGGGCTCATTGCCGAACATGGCATTCATGCCCATGCCCATGCCCAACTCGCTGTCCTCGCCCGGGTACGTGGCAAAGTCCATGCCGGACGGGGGCGTGTTCCCGCCCCCGTTCCCCGTGCCGTTCTGCTGCGCGTATGCGCCAGCCATCTCGAAGAGCGCGGTGAGTTCGTTGCCCATCTGGCTGGCGTCTCCGGGCGAGTAGCCCGGGTCGACGCTGCCTCCGTTCTGAAGCGCCGGCGGGGCCGGGTAAGCAGGCGCGCTGCTGCGGTCGATTTTGTGGCCGGCGAGGCCGGCCATGGCCAGGGCGGCGTTGCTGTGGGCGTCGTCGTGCGCGGTCGCGGTCTGTGGGCGGAGATGAGAATATGAATGGGAATGGGAGTGGGGCGTTTGAATCTCGCCTTGGGCTAGTTGTCCGATCTTGTAGCCTAGATCCTTGAGGCCGCGAATGGTCTTCCACATGCGTCGGGTGGTGTGGGATCTTGTGCTGAAGCCTTTGATCAGGTCGATTGCGCCGTAGAACTCTTCGCGGGTTTTGTCGCAGAAGAGGGCCGGGGCGTGCGCGACGCTGAGGAAGATGACGGCGAGGGCCTGCACGAGGAAGTAGTTGTAGCAGACTTGTTGGGTGCGGTAGATGTCGGAGATGCGGTCGATGCCGATGATGGTGGTGATGGTGTCTTTTGCGATGGCGATGACGGTTTCGGCTTGGGTGCGGTTTTCGGAGATGGAGGTGGCGCTGTGGAGGATGGGGCGGTAGACGGAGATGCGGGCTTGGTTCTTGCGGAGGAACATGAGGAAGCGGAGGCGGCGG
>Ga0066648_10001617_pt1 | contig 11989 bp, 13 predicted proteins | sample CryGeyCG12114_NA_FD_59537 | JGI IMG/M metagenome (GOLD analysis project Ga0066648, IMG submission 59537) | Groundwater microbial communities from aquifer - Crystal Geyser CG19_WC_8/21/14_NA | ecosystem: Environmental > Aquatic > Deep subsurface > Groundwater | place: USA: Utah: Grand County... | reverse complement strand
TTACTTCTCAACGACTAGCAAACGGACCAGCAAGCAGTTTCCAATGAACCATCCACCCTCCATGAAACAAACTAATGTGCAGGCACTCAAGGTGACAATGGCAAGCCTCGCCAAGAATTCATGGTTCTTTTGATGTAGATCATCCCCTGGACAGGAGCTGACATGATCTCTAGAACACTCAAGACGAAATTTCCATAGGCTTTGCGCATGCGCAACATATGTCCAATCTGGCCACTCTCTAACATGTGCTTCCAGCTCGACATCACGCCGGACTTGCCGCTGTAAGCTTAAACCTTGGTATCAGACCCAGAACCATCCTCGTGAACAGTGGAAGTTCCCTTGCTCGCTTTCCGTTGTCGCTCGCTAATGTCCGGCATGTGCTCGTCCAAGGTGTAAAGTGGTTTGAGCTGGGCAGATTTGTTTCTCAAGACGTAGTGCTTTATCCACCAAGGTAGCCACGTTCCCGTCTGGTATGAGATGAATTTTCGCGTAGGAACAGCGAAGATGTAATCGAGCTCTTCGAGTGTGCGTTGCTGGAAGATATGGTCAGTGTGATACCCGAAGAATTCCTGATCGAACTCACCTTTGTTTCTGGAACCCACAAAAAGATCATGACCAGTGCTACCATGTTCAGCCCAGCAAAGAATGCAAAAGCACCAGTTGGACCGAAAGACCCTAAGAGCTTTGGAAACGTAATTCCGAGCACACCTGCCCAGAAAAGACATGTTGCCACAGCCCATCCCATGCCGACCTCTCGATGAGATAGAGGAAAGACTTCTGCCGAGTAGGTGAAGGGAACCGGTCCCTCTCCTGGGGAATAAAAAGCACAAAACAGGTACACGAAGAGTGCAATAACACCAAGATGTGCTGGGCTCGACTTTGGAATGTAAAAGGCGAAACCTGCTGCTAGAAGAGTCCATGCCATGTTGGGAAAGGTGAATAGAAGGAGATTCCGTCGGCCGTAGGTGTCGATTGTGTAAAACGCGGGGATGGCGAAAATGAAATTCACCGCACCGAAACCGAACGATCCGAGTAGAGCCTCCTTGTCCGAAGCGCCCCCCTCAGCAAAGATCGTAGAAGAATAAAAGGCCATGATGTTGATACCACACATCTGCTGAGCGATCATGACAACAAATGATGCAAGCGTCGCACGGCGGACTCGAGGTATGGTGAAGAGTTGTCCAAAGCGGCTGATGTATGTTGAGTGTCCCACGAGCTCAGCCTCAATCTCAATCTGGGTACTGATGTAATAAAGATCTCTGGCAGCCTGTAGAGGATGTTTTCGTAGCTTGATCAACGATTCCCAGGCCTTTCGATGCTTGTTGTGCTTGATGTACCATCTTGGACTTTCTGGACACATGTAGACGAGAGCGGCAAGAGGTACAGCCGGGATGAAGGCTGAACCGAGCTGAAGACGCCAGCCGATCTTACCTGCATTATACACAGCTAGGTTGAAGGCAGTGCCCAAGAAGATTCCAAATGCGGTCCAGAATTGCCACGTCATGACAAGGGCGCCTCTGATGGCGGCAGGCGCGTTTTCTGCAGCGAAGACGGGCGTTGTAGCACCCTTCAGTCCCATAGCAACACCCATGATAATACGAGTAGCAAACAGCTGTTCCCAGGTTGCACAAACTGCACCGCCGATCGGCGTGGCAATCAAGACGATGGCTGAGAGAAAGATGGTCCCACGTCTTCCAAGGAAGCGGTTGCAGGGATCCGAGATCCAACATCCAAAAAACGCACTGCCCATGTATGGTGCTGAGTTGACGAGTCCGATGATCCAAAAGTCCCTTTCGCCAGCAGCTGTGCCTGTGGGGGAGTTGAGACCGAAGGCTTCAGGGAACGAAAGATTCGCACCATTCGTTCCTGTCTGATCCCAACCTTGAACGGCAGCACCGAGGGAACAGACTATGACGGTGATGTACAATTGCATTGGGTGCGACCATCTCTTGGTGACTTCGACACGTAGTGCATCCCTTTCCTCCTCGGAGAGATCTGTCATGGACTCGTAGCCACCAGGATTTTGCGCGACCAGAGCACCTTTCTTGAGCATTGCGACTTGGTCGTCCATCCCTGTACGACTCGCAAAGTCCTCGACCTGTAGATCGTCAGCTTGATGTTGTGAGCGTACGCTCTAAGGATCATACTCACATCAGCCAAGAGTTGCTCGCGCGGGATGTCGCCGAGTGGATTCTGAATTCTGTACGTGTGTAAGCCCAAGACTTCCAAGTAATGCGAAGAAGAGCTTACTTCGCATCAAGATTTTTATTCCTGTTCAAATCAGCGACGGTAGAACGACGTCGCCCTTCAGATCCAGCTTTCTCAGATTGAATCCCTTCCCCACGAGAGGAAACGATATCTTTGCTGTCCGCCATTTTGCTTGTGTGCACTGTTTGTTGGACGCAGGACCTGAAGACGCTTGCGAGAAGGAGGAAGAACGATGATTGATATGCGGAACATGCTCGCCTTCAAATCACTGGGCTTGATCCTTCGGTCAGTCTGGGTCTTCCAACTAGTATCGTTCCACAGTTCTTGAAAGGCTGTGGAAGTGACATCGTTGAGCAGATATTGGAACATATTGCGCTCTTTGACAGACCTGGTTGGTCTCATTTAGGAGAAGTGGGACTGTCGAACAAATTGGCGAAGCTGGGCACGACAAGGCTTCGACTTGGCATAGACTTGTTGTGGAGTAGGCTGTTTGTTGAAGCTCGATATGGTCGCGGATATTTTCTAGGCGTATGTCAGCAATGGAGAAGCCGACGGCATTTTCCTACGCGTTGAGGGTCCGGATCTATCCAAGAACCAATGAAACGCATTCTAGAGATGATACGGGCCTCGCCAAGGTTTTGAGCTTGGCAATGTAACTCAGCCCCTTAGCGCGGTGGGTCTTCGGGTGGGTCATTGGTGGGATTGCAGCAGTGATATTCGCCTCCAGGGGTGGGAAGCTTTGGATGCCCCGGGTGGAAAACTTGGCGGTGCGGGGTTCAGAGCTTCGGTTCATCTTGAGCGAGCTTCGTCGCCTGGGCATGGTGATCCTGTAGTTTCGGCCGACATACCTAGCAGATCAGCAGGCTTACTTTGATGAAAATTCGAGTGGAAAATGTGCGTCAAGTCGGACGTGATCCATAGCTATCTACTACACCATGGTGGTGTGAGTCTCTTCCACGTCGTATCCTTGTTGAAGCGTTCTGATTCAGGGCTAGGAAGGCTTTGAATTTTCTTTCCGGGCTCGGCCTTGGATTTTCAACAGGCTCTCTGTAACCTTACTCGTGCAATCCGGGGCTACCTCGACGCATGGCGATCACATGCGGGGGCTGCTGCGTTGTGAATCGGCGCCGTCAAAAGGGATGTGGCAATGCCAAGAATATGTCCGTTAACATGCTGGAATGACCAGAGATGGTGAGTCGCTGTGAATTTCGAGTGGTAGATTTTGCGCTGTGGATTCTAGATACCGCCTTATCAGTGCGTTGGGAATAGCCTCTCAGTGTCACCGCGTCTTTCAATGTCGGACCAGTCATGTGAGCATGTCGAAAGATCTCCCTTGCCTTCCGGATCTTCGACCTCTGAATACTGCTTCGCTGCTAGGGCATGTCACCTTGAGTGTACAAGTACGCCGATACATCCTGCTTGTCGCCTACGCCGCCAGCAGCGAGCTGCCAGCTATATGAAGTTCTATCTCGGGTATTTTCCTGCCGTAGATATCGAAGGAGGGCATGATGAACGTGATGTCCTAAATGCACAGCGTTTGAGTTCATCTTTCAATGCCATTCGCAAAGTCCACGTGTCCCCCTCGCAGTGAGCACCGTGCACGTAAAGACAACGGTAGGATTTCTCTTCAGAAACATAGCCATAAGACTCGGTATCAGTCGATGCGTCATGTTCCCCAACTTCGTCACGTTCATCGCACCACGATGTGTTAGCTTCCTGGTTTCGAACGTATGAATTTGCGCGCCTGGATGTTCAAGCTCTGGATACAACAAGCTGAGCAGTCGTGTTGCTTAGCCGATTTGCTTCTAACGACCTCCGTCTTCAGAGAGACCATGCAGACCGGTGCTGGCTGGGCATTCCGGCTGTCACCACTTCATGGATAGTCCACGTAATAGCATGATTCCGAAGGCGTGATCTGCCCTACCGTTCGTAGGAGCCTGTCGAGATCACTCGGGGGTGAGACTTGCAGCAGTAGAGAACGAGTATACAGATAACATTTCGCTGGTGTGACTGGGTGCTGAAGAGCTCGAATGTGCCGTATTGAGATGTATCGTCGACCACCTATGGGCCACAACGGTCTTCATTGCCCTAGCCACAGCAGTAGCTCCAATGTTTAGAGAACGTCACGGTGTTGGTACTGGCGCAGTCTCCACTCTTGTTGTGTACGGACTTTTGCTTGCACGAAAATGCAGGCAGGCTTGACGTTCCAAGTTGCATGACTTTCGCCCAACGTCTTTGGTTGAACCTTCGTCGCCATAGATTTCTCGGCTAGCAGCACAGCACTTATTACTCGGTAGAGTCAGACTCATGTCAAGCCCGCCGTAGGGGATGTAGAAATCGTCGGGCAGGAAAAGAAACTGTGGCTAGTCAACGATACGATAGTCAGTGCCAGCTTGGAATTGAAAGAGACGGGCATCATCTGTGAGATATGGAGGTGATGAGGATATGTATTGGTCTCTGGCAGCTGCGCCTGGAGGGCAACTTGAGCAACGGCAGTGAGTGCAAGCGCTCGTCTGCGTTTGTGACTGCCGCACTGGTCCGTACGTTGACACGACCGTCATAACGGTCTTTTCCACACAACCGACAGGCACTGTGTTGCTTGGAAGTCCCAGGAGCTAACCATGCGCCTTCTTTGGGCTAACAGCCTACACTTTGCTCTTTTCGATACGATATGCATGGAGCACGAGACCTGGTTGCTGAGGCGCTTGCTATTTCAACTTCTGGCATTGAACAGAGCGTTAGGAAGCTCAGACACAGCGGGCCCAAGATCTGTCAGACAGCGCAGGAGGCAATAAGAGTTATAATATTGGACAATGATACTGGTGGGATGTAGTCGTTGATGGAAGACGACGTGGAGGGTAGACTGCTCTTAGGATTGGACGGCAATCGATTGCGGTAAGTTAGGCGCAGACGATCGTTATCGAGACTGTCCCCGTTGTCATCAAGGTACCTAGCTGCTCGTTTCGCCAAAGTCACCTCGATTAATTAAATTGATCTTGATCTACTGTATGATAATATAAGTCTACCGAGATTAGCCAGCAGAAAGTTTGTGCGGAGCCGACACCAATGGCGAAGAGTTCGAAATATGTCCGATGAAAAGTCTCAGTCGAGTCACGATATCTCTAGCGTCTCGACAGTCGTGCCGTCAGCCTCCTCTTCCAACAGCAAAATCGAGACACTGAAGTCACCAAATACATTCTTGACGGTCCCATCGCATTATTCAACGCAAAGAGGATCTATCGACAGCGCCTTCTCGGGGTCAGATATCTCCGAATTGTCCTTTGGCTCGACCGAGTTCGGCAGCAGTCACGATGAAGGTCTTATCAAGACGCTAAGTAACGTGTCTGCTACTTTTGCGAATTTCCCAAGCCCGCCTAGGTGGCGTATTAGAGCACTGGAACTATGGGATGCGAACTACGGTGCCTTCTTGGTTCTGGTGAGCCAGATGTTCGGCTGCGTAATGAACATAGCGACACGACTTCTTGAGATTCCTGGCACCCATGGCGAACCGATGCATCCGTTTCAGATCTTGTTCGCGCGGCAGTCGATCACGGTTTTGATCACTACGTCGTATGCGTTGTGGTCAAAGTCTGTCCCGCATTTTCCTCTGGGTCCGCCGGGCAGGGTTAGATTGCTGCTGGTCGCCCGAGGCTTGTTTGGCTTCCTTGGTGTCTTCGGTCTGTACTTCAGCCTGCTATACCTGCCAATCAGTGAAGCGACTATACTTACGTTCTTGGCTCCAATTGGATCATGTTACGCTTTCTCGTTGCTCATACCTGGTGAGACTTTCAGTAAACAGCAACAGATGGCCGGGTTCATCAGTCTACTAGGGGTGATCCTTATAGCAAGGCCGGTATCACTGTTCAGTGGTGGCGGGCACGAAGAATCTATGCCTAATCCAGAGATGAGTCTGCCTGCCAACTCAACCACGACGCGTCCGGAGGTGGATGGAGCACCCCAGCCATCATCGTCTCAGCATCTTCATGCTGTCGGAATAGCCATGATCGGTGTTGTGGGTGGTATCGGAGCCATGACTAGCATTAGGTCGATCGGCACACGTGCCCATGCCTTGCTTTCTGTCAACTACTTCAGCGCGTGGTGTACCTTTGTCAGCTTGATGGCGCTGCTGGTTTTGCCAAGTGTCGAGTTCCGGCTGCCGGGAAACATAATGGAATGGGGACTGCTTTCTATCTTGGGTTGCTGTGGCTTCATCATGCAGCTCCTGTTGACCAAAGGAATGGCGTACGGTACTCCGGGGAGCTCGATGAAGCAGGCTGCTAATCCGAGCGAGGACGTCGAGATGCAAGCCAGGACTGTGGGTCCTCACGCAAGCGTTTCCACTGCCCGATCGAACGTGGCTTCCAATTGTGACAGCCGGATAATTACGAAACCGATCAAAGGATCCGGTGCGAAAGCAACTTCCATGTTGTACACGCAAATGCTATTCGCGCTCATTGCGGACAAGATTATCTTTGACGTCACCCCTGGCGCATGGTCTTGGGCTGGAAGTGGTTTTATACTGTTCGGCGCAATCTGGGTCGCAGCTGATGGTGGAAAGAAGCCAGCTTCCTCGGAACCGGCGGCTGCAGCACCGCAGCATGAGCAGGAGGTGTCGCCATGGAAATCGATAGAGGACGTCAGTCACGAAGAGGAGGTTGGCCTACTGGCGGATGCGGACGATAATGCGAGTGCGCGCGGAGATGCTGAAGACCAAACACAACGAGACTTGAGGCCTACTGGTGCGGTACACAGTTGACGCCGATGATGCTGATGTGATTAACGAAGCATGCGATCAGGACACGATGTTCACGATTTGATGACTACAGTGGTGGGGACGAAGGTGGTGTCATTTTCGCTTCAATGATGTGCTTTGCTTTTCGTCATGAATTTTCTGGCATTCAAGGTCGAGATGAATCTCGTGCTAAACCGAGCCGTGCAACGATCCACCTTCCCACCGCAACACTCGGCTTGTCAATTTTCTTCGTAGCCCATGATGCCAGCAGCAAATTCAGAGGCAGGACAACTGCTTGCCACACGAGAAGTCCGGTTGAGAATCCGCGCGGTCCAACATCCGGAATTGCCAATAACCCGTCGTATTCGGTGGTAAAGTCCTGCCTAATGACACCGAGCAAGCGGCAAACACGGTCGCCAATCGTCCATGCGATTGGAATGTGTATGAGATAGAGGGAGAAGCTGACCCTTCCTAGGCAGCGCAGCGACGGCCACAGCAGGAAAGATTGGATCCATCTGATGTTCATGGTACCATATATCAGCATTATGGCACCGATTGTGTTCCAGAAGCGCCAGAACTCATTGTTGTAGTAGTAGCTGGGGAGCATCTTGGTCATGAAGTACCAGCCGGGAGTGCCGTATGAGAGCTCCGGCTCACGGACTCCGTGGGGTTGGCCGAGGATGTACCATCCACCGAAGAACACGAAATGGTAGAATATGTGTTGCGATTGCCTTGACAGCCTTGAGGCCAGTATGGCTTGGTCAAACTTCTCTACGTCGTTGATAGCCAAGACGAGACCAAACAGGAAGCAGGCCAGTTCCCATTGATACACAACCAGCATGAGCAATCCTGTGAAGCCACATGCGTATATCCACCATTTGACTCTGGTAAAGCTGAAGGTCGCCAGCACACTGAAAACAAGTATTGAACCCCTGAGCTCCGCTGCCATCGTCCACGCCGGCGGATCATAACAAAACCAATGCGTGAACTGCCCGTGCTTGACCAGTGGATTGATGGTCAACCCAAGCTCCTTCGTCCATCTCGCAAGTTCGGTGAACAATGTAGGCTCAGGTTTTGGCCACTCCAGATGTGGAGCCATGTCGAATGGAAGCTGCATGACAAGCGCAAAGACCAGTGATATAGCAGCGACCGGAACGAAAAGTCGGAACGGCCTCTTGACAAGTGCAGCGAGGAGATGCCAACGCGCTTCATTCGTCCTTCCCTCACATAGCATTCGTAGCGGCGCGATGCTCAGGACATAGCCTGACATGACGAAGAGTATGGCAACAGCTGCAGCACCGCCGGAAAACAGGCTGCGGACGAAGGGGAACGTTGCCAGCATCCGTTCGCCATGGTAGCCAAATCCATGTTCGATGCCCCCTTCGAAGCCGTACCACCAAGGAACGTTGTGGGAGAAGTATACGAGAAGCGCAGCGAGACCGCGAAGACCATCGAGGTAGGCGGTAGGCCGGACTTGCTCGTATTCCGCTGCATTCTTGGATCCTAGTTCTTCACATTCTGCCGGCCCTACCTTCGCTGACTCAAGGTCGACATCGACAGTCCTACGCATGGTGGTCTTTCCGCTGACATTGCTTAACCTTCTTCTGCAAGCGTTTGTAGCAGAAGGAAAAATGGATAGGTTAGCTATTCACATGCGCACGAAGTAGACTTGCCTCGGCATTGCGGGTACCTCAAGATCTGGCGCCATCACTGACGGGCTGTACCTTCGCAAGCAAAACACGATTCACCAGGGCAGAACGGTGAGGCCGGCGCCCACCGTTATCGAGGAACTTTTGCAGTCGCTCACACGCCTTACGCCCCTTTCAAACATAGGACGTTAGTAGAGAGCTCGAGGAAAGGAGCGACGCCGGATTCCGTCTCCGAGCCTTTGTGCCTGGCTCAGAATGAATGCCTTACACCACGAACGCTGAAGCACAAGAACAGCGAGCCTCTGCCATCTAAATTGCCCAGCATGATCAACGACTTCACCAGGGAGAACGATCAGACTGCCACTACGAGGAAACAAGATGGAAACGAGCCTTTCATCGGAACCTTCTTCGGGCGATGATATGCAAGGTACACACTTGTAGAGGGGCATGAGCGATTGAATGACATCACGTTGACAGCATACATGCTATGACGAATTAGCAGGTCCATCTTACTACAATGGACTTTAAGAGGTCGTGTGTCTGACATTGTTGCTCCTCCCTTTGCAGTACTCATCCGCCAGAGCCACTCACAACGCGAATCAACGTATCCAGAACTGAAAGACACCGCAAGACACACACACATCCATCATGGCTCAAGCCGGACGAGAAAGTGGAGGTGATATCTTCGACATGGCTCAGAAGGGTACATCTGTGCCGGAGAGCGCCGCGGAGCCCAGACACATCAAATCCGTACCTCGACCAGGCGAAGGCGCAGCCGCTGATGATCCAAACCAGCTGGGAGGCACCACACTTGCTGAGGCAGCCACAAATGCGGGTGACATTCCAAGGGTTGGTCGAGCGTTTCGCCCATCACGGCTTTGACTGACAGATTGGCAGAGCACCCAAGACACTGCAGGTCAACAGATCATGACCGGCACAGGAGATGCCCTCCCATCGCAGGTCGACTCCAAGCGACTACACCAGGTACCTGGCGGTGTTACACACGACCCTAATGCGAAGGGTAGCACAAGATATACAGAGCACATTGCGCAGCAGAGCGACTTCGAAAAAGGCGCCTCGGAGGGTTCTCAAGCAGAGAGGGTGCCAGGCCAGGAGAACTTGAGCCAGGGTCAGGTCACAGACCAGGCGGAGCGGAAGATGTAAAGATCAGGACAGTCCCAAACAGGTACGGGGGGAACTACTTCGAGATAATTCAAGAGTTCAAGAGACATGCAGAACCGAGAGGCTCAAGAGCGCTCCAGAAGCACAATGACATACATTGACCTACATCTCCCATTTCTGTTGCTCTGCATCTTTGAATACTAGCTTACACCACTGCACAGGTCATTTGGGCACCCCGGAATGACTTGCTCGATGTAATTTATTGCACTGACGCAGCGGCAAAGTTGTGAGTGTCTCACGCTTGGACTTGCTATCTATGGGTTAGTGCATTGAGCTGGGGTCGGACCTGCATTGAGAGCTGCAAGCTTTGTCCCATGCACAGTGAAGCTGATGTCCGCTAACCCCTACGCGAAGGATGCTGGATAGTGCCCGGGCGACCTAGATCAATTCGAACCTTTGCACCTACTGGTAGTGCTTTTTTCGTTACAATTCTAGCTGCGAGGCTTGTTCACGCCTCACAACGGAGATCAGCTATCGCACGCCCTGCAGATTGGCATTAGCGCGCAGTTTGTCCCCGCTGCAACACGAGCACGATCGACAGCGGAAATGATATACTACTAGACAAGCGTATGCAAATCTGGAGGCTTCACTTCGAGGCCTGCCATCTTGCAGCCAGAGTCTCTTCTCAAAGCTACTAGCACAGCTACAGCAATGGCATCTCTTTTCAGAAATACAGCCCGACTGAGGCCTCTGACCAGGATCGCCGTCCCTCGACATGTAGCTGTTAGATCACTGGCCTCCGCATCAACGCCCAAGCAAGCCACTGCAGCGGCAGCGATACAGTACGACGAACCAGCAAGTGAAGCGCCGTTCTTTGAACAAGAGCCGGCTGGTCCATCAATAGCAACTGCAATCCCAGGACCCAAGAGCAAAGATGCCATCACACACCTCAACAAGGTCTTCGACACTAGATCCCTAAACATGCTGGCCGACTACAAGCAGTCCTTCGGCAACTACATCGCCGACCTGGACGGCAACATTCTGCTCGATGTCTACGCGCAAATTGCCTCCATCCCAGTCGGCTACAACAATCCAGCCCTCCAGCTAGTGTCACGATCCGACGAAATGATCTCCGCCATAATCAACAGACCAGCACTCGGCAACTTCCCACAATCTGACTGGTCGGATATCCTCGAATCTGGTATCCTCAGAGTTGCACCAGCAGGCTGCAACCAAGTCTTCACCGCCATGGCCGGTAGCGATGCAAACGAAACAGCCTACAAAGCCGCCTTCATGTGGAAGGCTCAGACCGAAAGAGGAGGACCAGAAGTCGATTTCACGCAGGAGGAGATGTCGAGCACAATGAACAATCTTGCTCCTGGCAGTCCCAACTTTAGCATCATGGCCTTCAAGACTGGTTTCCATGGCCGTCTCTTCGGCTCACTGTCCACGACCAGGTCCAAAGCCATCCACAAACTCGACATTCCAGCGTTTGACTGGCCGAGCTGCAGCTTTCCGATGTTGAAGTACCCACTCCATGAACACGAAGTTGAGAATGCAGCAGAGGAGAAAAGATGCTTGGAGGAGGCAGAGCATATCATGAGCACATACCACAACCCCGTGGCTGCAGTCGTCATTGAGCCAATTCAATCAGAAGGAGGTGACAACCACGCCAGCCCAGCCTTCTTCCAGGGTCTCCGAGAGATCACAAAGAAACATAACGTCCTTCTGATCGTCGATGAGGTCCAAACCGGTGTTGGTGCAACAGGCAAGTTCTGGGCGCATGAGCATTGGAATCTGAGCACGCCACCAGACATGGTCACATTTAGCAAGAAGGCACAGACAGCGGGCTACTACTTCGGTAACCCAGCATTGAGGCCGAACAAGCCCTACAGACAATTCAATACGTGGATGGGAGACCCAGCGCGAGCAATCCTCTTCCGTGCAATTATCAACGAAATCGAGAGACTCAACCTGGTAGAGAACACAGCTGTGACAGGTGACTACCTGTACAATGGCCTCGAGCAGTTGGGACAGAAATATCCAGGTCAATTCAACAATTTGCGAGGGAAGGGACAGGGAACATTCATCGCGTTCGACCACCCAAAGAGAGACGAGTTCCTGCTCAGAGCGAAGACGATGGGGATCAACATCGGCGGCTCCGGAGCTAGTGCTGTGCGATTGAGGCCGATGTTGATCTTCCAGAAGCATCATGCCGACATACTGCTTGACCGGCTGGGAAAGATGGCTGCTGATTTGGCATGAGTCATCAACGTCT
>Ga0066648_10001614_pt1 | contig 12012 bp, 13 predicted proteins | sample CryGeyCG12114_NA_FD_59537 | JGI IMG/M metagenome (GOLD analysis project Ga0066648, IMG submission 59537) | Groundwater microbial communities from aquifer - Crystal Geyser CG19_WC_8/21/14_NA | ecosystem: Environmental > Aquatic > Deep subsurface > Groundwater | place: USA: Utah: Grand County... | reverse complement strand
TCACCGACGGCGTGGCCGACAACATCTACCGGATCGTCGACCAGACCAGCAACGACGGCAGCCTCGACGGGCTCACCATTCAGAGAGTCACCGCCAAGGGCCGCCGCGGGTTCGCCAAGATCCGGTCCGCCCGCAACGTGCTCATCGAGGACTGTGTCGGCATCGGCCAGGGCGACATCGGCACCACCGAATCGTTCCCGACAGGTTTCCAGACGGAGAACGCGGCCGTCGACAACCTGATCATCCGCCGCACCCGCTTCGAGCAGTGGTGGTCCTCCGACCGGACGGCGAGCTACCGCAACGGGGATGCGTTCGCCACCGAGGAGGCGGTCACCAACTGCCTGTTCGAGGACTGCGTCGGCTCGCACAACGCCGACGGCGGCTTCGACCTCAAGGGCGACGTGAGGGTAGTCCGCTGCCTCGCCGAGGACAACCACCGCAACCTGCGCCTGTGGGGCAAGTTCGCGGTCACGGATTTCACGTCGATCAACCCGCGGAACGCCCACATCTGGCTGGGGGGTGGCACCCGCCTCCAGGGCGGCACGATCACCCGCCCCACGTTCGTCGGCGGCTCGTCGAAGCCGCACATCAAGATCGACTCAAGCAGCGGCCCGGCGACGGTCACGATCATCGACCCCGTGTTCCCGTCCGGGGAGAGCCTGCGCGTGGAGAAGGAAGGCGGCAGCCAAGTCACCGTCGTCGTCCAGTACACGAAGGACGGCGGTGTAGTCGCCACCCGCCCCATCAACGTCGCCTGATCCCACCCCCGACCGTTACAGGAGTTGCATCAGATGACGTTGCCCACGTCGGCCCTCTACGGCACGGTCAGGTGGCGGGCCGTGTCCGCGGCTGCGGACGGCACGGACGCCGACGAGCAGCCCGACGCCATCCCGGTCACCGGCTCGGTCACGTTCACCCTGTCCGCGCCGGTCCTCCTCGCCGCTGAGGGACCCGAGCCGGTCACCGTGTTCGCTCCGGCGGTCACCTACCAGCTCGACGCCCGCGGGGTGCTCCGGGACGCCCAGGGCCGCGACCTGATCACCCTGGTCGCCACCGACTCCCCCGGCCTGAACCCGACCGGCACCCCCGAGAAGCCGCTCACCTGGCAGGTCGCCTACCGGCTGAACGACGGGCTGGTCCGGGGGTCGTTCTCCTTCGAGCTCCCCGCCGGGACGACCGTCGACCTGACCACCGTGGCACCCGTCCCGTCCTCGAGCGGGGCGTCCATCGTCCGCGGCCCCGGTGTGGCCCCCGGCGGGCTGACCGGTCAGGTGCTGGTCAAGCACTCGGCCGCCGACTTCGACACCACGTGGGTCGACGCCCAGGCCGGCACGGGTGGCGGCAGTGGCGACGGCACCCCCGGTGAGGATGGCGCGTCGGCCTACGAGGTGGCCGTCGCCCAGGGGTTCGTCGGTGACGAAACCACGTGGCTCGCGTCCCTGGTCGGGCCCGCAGGTGCTGACGGCGCTGACGGCGCTGGCGGGCCATCGGCTTACGACATCGCCCGCGTCCACGGCTACGGCGGCACCGAGACCCAGTGGCTCACCACCCTGATCGGGCCGCAGGGCGACGTCGGTGACGTCGGCCCGGCAGGACCGGCCGGTACTGGTGTCACGATCAAGGGCAGCTACGCCGACCCGGCCGAACTGCCCGCGACCGGCGCGGACGGCGACGCCTACTTGATCAACGGTGACCTGTGGGTGTGGTCCGGGGACGGCTTCGTGAACGTGGGCACCATCCAAGGCCCGCAGGGCGAGCCCGGTCAGACCGGGGCCACCGGTCCCGCTGGTGCCGACGGTGAGCAGGGTCCCGTCGGCGAGCAGGGGGCACCGGGCCCGGCTGGCGAGACAGGCCCGACCGGGGCGACAGGTGCCACCGGCCCGACAGGTGAGCAGGGAGCGCCAGGACCGGTCGGCGAGACCGGCCCCATGGGTGCGACCGGGGACACTGGCCCGGCAGGCGAGCAGGGCCCCCAAGGTGTCACTGGTGCCATCGGCGAGACCGGTCCAGTGGGTGAGCAGGGTCCCGTCGGCGAGACCGGCCCCGAAGGTCCGATGGGTGCGACTGGTGCCACCGGTCCCGCCGGGGCGAAGGGTGACACGGGGGACGTCGGGCCGGTCGGCCCAGAAGGTCCCCAGGGCGTCACCGGAGCGACCGGGGAGACCGGCGTCACCGGTGCCACTGGCGCGACCGGGGCAAAGGGCGATCCCGGCACGACCACCTGGGCCGGGATCACCGACAAGCCCACCATCCCCGATTCCCCTGACGACATCGGCGCACAGCCCGCCGGGGACTACGTCACCGGGGTCGGTGTCATCCGCATCGAGGCCGTCGCTGACGGTGCCGCGGGTAACGAGCCGGGCGTCCTGTACGTGGAGATGTCGGCGTGAAGCTGGGGCAGGCCACCCGACTGTCGCTCGGCGGCACGACCGTGCTGCGTGCTGTCCTCAACGGCCGGGTCGTGTGGGTACCGCCCATCCCAGCCACCACCAAGGCGTGGATCTCGAACGCTGCCGGAACCAAGGTGCACCAGGCGGTCACCCTCGCCGCACCTGCTACGGCGGGGACCATGGCGGCCAGCGACGTCGCCGTGAACCCGGCGGTCAGCTATCAGCAGATGACCGCGGTCGGCGCCGCGATCACCGAATCGTCGGCCTACCTGCTGCGCACCTACCTGTCCGACGCGCAACGGTCAGCGCTGCTCACGGAGCTCTTCGCCCCCGACCAGGGCGGGCTGGGTGCGCTGCGCATCAGCATCGCCTCTCAGGACTTCATCTACCAGACCCCGGTCTACACCTACGACGCCGGTGCGTCCGACCCCGAGATGACCGACTTCTCCATCGGCACCGGTACCCCCGGCGATCCCGCCTCGACTAGGGATCTGCGCTACATCATCCCGGTGTTGCAGGAGATCGTGGCCATCAACCCCGACATCAGGATCGTCGCCTGCCCGTGGAGCCCCCCGGCGTGGATGAAGTCCGGTGGCACCATCCTCGGCGGGGGAAACGTGCTGCTCAACGCCACCACCGGGCCCGCCTACGCCCGCTACTTCGTCAAGTTCATCCAGGCGTACCGGGCCCTCGGCATCCCGATCTACGCGGTGTCGGTGCAGAACGAGCCCACCTACACCAACCCGATCCGACCGACTTGCGTGTGGACGGGCGCGCAGATGGCGACCTTCGTGGCCAGCTACCTCGGCCCCGCCCTGGACGCGGCCGGCCTCAGCGACGTGAAGATCATCGTCGGGGACGACAACTGGTCCGACACGGCCGACCTCTACCCCGCCGCGCTCAGCCCAGCCGCGATGCCCTACGTGCACGCCATTGCGTTCCACGCCTACACCGGCGATCCCACCGAGCAGCTCACGGTGCTGGACATGCTGGAGGGTGACCAGCAGATTTGGTTCACCGAGATGCGGTCGCTCCAGTCGGAATCGCTGCCCACCGCAATGGACCTGATGTGCCGGACCCTCGGCATCGACACCGTTCGCAACGGGGCGTCGTGGATCACCCTGTGGAACCTGGCGCTTGACCAGTCCGGCAACCCCACCCAGGGCAGCCCCGGCCGGCGCGGGGTGCTGACCGTCGACACGACCAACCCCGGTTCGGTGACCCGCAACCCCGAGTACGCGATGCTGCGCCACCTCGGACAGCACCTCGTTCCCGGCGCTGTCCGGGTGAAGGCGACCTCCACCCTGCCGGCGGTCGCCTTCCGCAACCCCGACGGCGGGATCGTCACCTTTCTCTACAACCCGACCGGCGGGTCGTCGGTGTCCCCGAAGATCATCAACAGCGCCACCGGGAAGGCCGTCACCGTGACGCTCGCCCCGGGGGAGGTCGCCACGGTCGTCACCTCCACCGCCCACAACGCATCCGAGCCGCTGCCCCAAGGGATGCTGCCCGGCGGCAGCATCCCCCCGCCCCCCGTGGCGGGGTTCCCCGGCGACATCACCGGTCTCATCGGCCACTTCGACGGGGACTCACTCGGGGCACTCGGGACCACAATCAGCTCGTGGCCCTCCGCGATCGGCGGCGGCACCGCAGCCACCCAGCCGACCGCCAGCCTCCAGCCGACCGTGACCGCCGGCCCCAACGGGCACAAGTCCGCAGCGTTCACCAACGACGTCATCCCCCTGCCCGCCGACATCCGGACAGCGCTGTCCGGCGTCCCGGGCATCACCGCGTTCGTCGTGGCCATGGACCCCGCCGTCAACAGCGGCGAGCGGGACGCCCTGTTCATCTCCACCGGCGCCGGGATCACCTCCACCCGGTACGCGCTGCAACTCCGCAACACCGGCAACTACTACGGGCTCGCGTACCGCCGCCTGGACTCCGACTCGGTCGACACCACCTACCAGTCCGGGACCGAGCCGGACAGTGGCGCCTGGTTCTCCCTGGCCGCGGTGGCCGACTACGCGAACGGCGCCAACACGCTGATCGTCGACGGGGCCACCATCGCCACCGAGAGTTTCACCGCCGGTAACGCCTCGGCGACCGTTCCGGTGGGCGCGAACATCGGCGCCCAGACCAACGCGACCACGCCCCTCCTACCTTGGCGGGGGTCCATCGCCGCGGTCATCATCTACAACCGGGCGCTCACGGCCGATGAAAGGAGCCGGGTGCACGCCTACCTCCGGGACCGGTACGCCATTGCGATCTCGGCGTGATCAGGCGCTGTTCACTGCCGAGGGTCTAGTTCATTCCGGTGTGGAGGGGGACGTCTACGAATCTTCCGTCTGCCTGTGGCCAACGCAACCACATGAAGCCGTCGCGGGATTCGTGCACCACGTCCCCCTCCTCCGGGTCCTTGTGGCCCCGGGGGCAAATGCAGCGGCGGCGGCCGTCCTCGAAGGGCTCGCCGCAGCGGGATGCGACCACATGTCGCTGCCAAACCGTCACCCCGCCGGCTAGGGCAAGACCGACCGCGGCGAGTTTCTTGGTGCTCATCGCGCGTCCAGGTTCATCGCAAGCAGTATGCACCGCTTCCGTCTCAGACCGCTCGCATACTGTGGGGCGCATGGCAGCGGCCAGCGAGGACACACCCCCCGTCGACGTCACTGTCGTCATCCCGACGTACAACCGGCCGGATCTGTTGCGCGAGACGGTGGACTCAGTACTCGCTCAGACTCGCCCCGCGCGGGAGATCATCGTCGTCGACAACGGCAGCAACAACGAGACCCAGTTGATGTTGCGAGAGGTCTACGGCGACCGGGTCAGCTCCATCAAGATCAATCCGGTCGGCCAGCAGGCGGCCCGCAACGCCGGGTTCGCCGCCGCCACCTCCACGTGGCTAGCCACCCTCGATGACGACGACCTGTACCGGCCCACCTTTCTGGAGGCCGTCGGGCAGATCATCGACGACGGTCGCGCCAACATGATCTCCTCCGATCACCGCAAGTTCCAGCACCCGCACGGCAATGGCGTGGTGGCCCCGAACACCAACGCCGAGAACGCACCCGACGGCTACTGGTCCGGCATCCCCCGCCCCGAGGACGGGCAGGATTGGTCCTACGTCGGCACCTTCCCCGTCGAACGCCTCATCCGGTTCAACGGGTTCTACACCTCCACCCTGGTCATGCGGCGCGACCTCATCGACCAGCTGGGTGGCTACGACCCGCGAGTCCGCGGCATCAAGTGCGAAGACCTGGAGATGCTCAGCCGGGCCCTCCCCATCGCCCGACTGGCATTCATCTGGAAAGACCTCGTCGAGTACCGCCGGCACGACTCCAACACCACGATCGGCCCGTTTGCGATCAGGTACGGACGGTGGCGGATCTTCGAGTTCGTGTACCGCCAGAACGTTCACGGCTCCCCGGCTTACGCCGCCGCGCTGGAGGAAGCTCTCCCGAAGCTCCGCGTTCGCGTCTTCGACCTGGCGTTCCGCCAGAAGCAGTTCGACGTCATGGCCGAGGCCGCGGACAAGTTCCGGCCGGAGGACTGGACCGTGATCCGCAAGTTCCAGGCCAGGGTAGCGAAGCTACCCAGGCCGCTGGCTGGCTCCGTCGTCCGTGCCGTCGCACCCCTACAGAGGGGCGGCCGGGCGTACGACACCAACGCGATGCGCCGGTGGCAGCTCATGCCGACGAAGAACTAGCGCGTACGCGCTCCGCGGTGACCGGGGCGACTCGACTACACCCCAGGAGCGTGACCGTGTTCCTCGCCGCAGCCCCCACCCCGGCGCCCGCCCCTAACCAGGAGCCCGCCTCGTCGCCGCTGGAGGACTTCCCCACTGCCGCCCTCGACAACTGGGCCCGCCGCAAGGCCGACTGGTGGGCCAAGTACGAACGCGACGCCGCCGACGCCTATAACACCTGGAAGACCCGGCACGGCCTGTAGCCACCCGACCAAACGCCCCCGCTCTGCCACCAGGCAGAGCGGGGGCGTTCTCGCGTTGAGCATTGCTAGCTTGCCGCCGAAGGCGTTGGAGCGCGTCTACGCCTGACGTCGCGTACGGGACGCACACACGCTACAAGCCGCCACCCGGGTGCGGGGTCAGGGCACCCGGGTGGCGGCGGTCAGGTGGCCCGAGCACTTCGTCGTCGCCCCACAACTCGTTGCAACCTACGCACCAGCACCGGCCGGGCGGCCAGAGCTTCCGGACGATCGAGCAGCGCGACGAGGCGCTGGTAGTGCCGCGTCGGCGTCGTCCCGAACCGCTCCCGGATTGCCGCTTCCTTGCGGCCTGGTGACCGCCACCACTGGTCCTCGAAGTCCAGGACGGCGAACTCGTCGGCGGTGAGGTCGGGCATGGAACGGACGATAGGGCGGGGGTCCGACAGGATCCACCAGTTCCTACTGTGCTGCAGCCTCGTCCAGCAACAACACCGCACGGCGGTAGGGAGGGGCTACTGCTCCCAGGTGCCATGGATGCTGAGCGTCACCGGGTCCCCTCGGCGCTCCGGCCGGTGCACGACGACTTGGCGCACCAGATGACGCAGCATGTCTCGTCGTGCGACCACGGGCCGTATATCCCACTGCTCCAAAAGGTCGTGAACGATAGGCAGTGCAGGTCCAGCCAACGTTTGCGCATCACGGTCCGCCACCCGCGCGCGCGTCTCAAGCTCGGCACGCTGCCTGGTCAACTGGTCCCGGGCAGTCGTGTAGGCGGCATCGAGGACGATGCCGTCAGTCCATCCCAGCGTCAGCTTCGCGAGTCGTTCATCAATCCGATTGGCCTGCCTGCGCAGATCGTCGGCGTCGGACCGGGCGATCAGTTGGGCGGCAGTTCGTGTCGCCTCGGCCCCAGCGCGAACTTCAACTTCCTCAACAAACCGGGTCAACCAGTCGCGGACTGCATGCTCAGCCTTTGCTCGTGTCACAGTGACGCATCGGCCGCGCTTCGTCTTGGCCCAGGCCGTGCAGATGAATCCGTAGCCGGTGCGCACGCCCAAAGCAGTGGCGTGCATCCCGGAGCCGCAGTCGCCGCAGCGCATGAGCCCGGAGAGAACGTAGGCGGGGGTGCTGACGGAGGGCTTACCGCGCCGATCTTCCCGTTGAGACCGATAGGCATCCCATGTCGCTTCATCAATGACTGGTAAATGGGCGCCAGCACTCCAGGTGATGGCGCGTCGCACGCCGCACGAGATCCGGCCAGCGCCGAATCCGGAGTCGAGGACTGCAAGGACATGGCTGCTCGTCCATGGTGTGCCAGTGCGAGCGACGAGGTGGCCAGCGTCGTTGAGGCGGCGAGCGACCGTTCCAGCTGACACTCCGCGGATGTAGTCGACGTACATGGCTGCAAGCACGGGCCCAGTCGTCTCGTCGGGCTGATAGGCACCGTTGATCAACTGATAGCCAAAACGGACGCCACCTCTGGAAGGCAAGCCGACGGCGACCCGGCGGGCATGAGCTTCCTTCCACTGCTCGCCTATCCGTTCGGCCTCGAAGGCGTTGAGTTCGGCGAGCATCCCACGGGTGAACCGTCCGGTGCTGGTGGAAACATCAACCTGCTCTGTCGCGGACTCGAGCCGCCCGCCAGCCATCTCAACGCGGTCGAGTGCGACGGCCCACTTCAATCGGTGGCGGGCAGTACGCGAGAACTTCCAGACCACGATGACGTCGACCTGGCCCGCTTCGACCATCTCCACGGCGAGGTCGAGCTTGGCCCACCAGCGTGACTTCGTCCGGGATCCGGACTCGTCGAGACCTTCCATGCGATGGGTCAGCTGATAGCCGCTGCGATCGCAGTAGTCGCCGATCGCGATGTCCTGCAGCTCCGGAGACACCATACCCTCGCGCTCCTTGGAGACACGTACGAGCGCCAGCACTCGCGGCGCCGTGTTTGGGACGGGCCGCAAGCGACGTTCAGGCCGCGTCATCGCAGCCGGCCAGTCTCTGCTCAAGCCAGCTGCGCTCATCGGCGACAAGGTGTTCGAGGCGCTGCTGCAGGACTTCGACGGTCACCTCAAGTTCGTGGGCAACGCCGCGTGGACTGGTCGGGTGGGCGAGTAGCGCGACCGCTAAGTCATCGACCGACACGAGTCGCCGAGCGGCTTCTTGGTCAGCTCGATGTTCTTGACGCCGGGATAGTCGCGGCCCGTCGGGGCCCACTTGGGCGAGTTGGACGTCGCAGTGGTCGACGTGGACGACTTCGTGGGTTAGGACACATCGTTCGTGGACCGGGTGTAGCCCGTCGCGCAGGATGATCAGCCGCAGCCAAGGTAGCCACCAGCTATCCCCGCGACCAGCGGGAAGCCGAGGGTCGCGGAGGCAGTCGAGGTTGCGCTCATCAGCAGCCCCCCATGGGTCGTACCGCACCACTGTCACTCTCCCCGTCGAGCGCGGAGCCTCTCGTAGAGGCCGCGCATGTACGCCCGATCTTCAGGTGTCAGGTCGGCCAGGTCGATCGGGTCGACACCAGAACCAACCGGGAGGTTGGGTTCCGCATCTTGCGCGGCAGGAGTGACAGAAGCACCGTCGGCAATGCGTGCGATCGCGCCCAACTCCCAGTTGAGCGCCTTCTCGATCTTCACTTGCGTGGTGTTCCGAGGCCACCGCCGGCCAGCGAGAAAGTCTCCGAGGGTGCCGCTGTCAACATCGGCCCGCCTAGCAAGCTCAGTCTGAGACCACCCGCGGTCACCCGCCGCTGCGGCTACCGCAGATCCAGCTGCCTTGATGTCGCGTTCCATGCCTGCCTACTCCTCGTTACGGCCCCCGGGAAGGAACTTACGGGAACGACAGGGAACGCGACACGCCGGGGCCCCCTCTGTCTACCTGCAACTATGGAGTTCGTCGGAACTTTCTTGGTTTCTAGGGTGCATAACATCCCTGTAGTTCCCTATAGTTCCCAGCATGGCCCGCGCAACCACCCGAACGGGTGACCCCGAACTCCTTCGAGTCGGCGCCACCCTCCGCGCTCTCCGTGAAGCGCGCGGCGTGCGGGTCGGCGAGCTGGCCGCGCAGCTCGACATCTCGCATGCCTATCTCTCCAACATCGAGGCTGGCCGCAAGCCCCTCACAGCTCCTCTGTTGACGAGGGTCGCAGACCTCCTTGGAATTCGTCCTATCGCACTGGTTCGTCCGGACCATTTCAGCGCTGAGGACGCGGCGTGACGCGCGATCAGGCCGTAATCGCAGCTGCACATGCCTGGGCTGGCGGGTGTGCCCGAGAGGCCCTCCTTACCCCCCACCAGGCCGCCACTGAGGCATTCCAGCCCGGCGGCCTTTCGGTCGAAGACCTGGAACAACGCATCCGCCACTGGCGCGCCATGCAGTCCCAGGACGCCGCCGCCTGATCCCCCGGCGGCGGTCGCCTTGAGCTTGCCCCCGCCGCCGGGTGTCCCACTTTCGCACCACCGAAAGGAGGTCTCTTTCGTGACCCTCGCAACCGCTGACCAGTGCTCCGAGGCCACCGCCCGGGCGTTGACGGACCAGCTCCGCAAGGCCACTGATTCGTTGACGCAGGGCTACCAGGTCTGGGAAGGGCTGGTGACGGAGACCTATCAGCGCCGGGCATGGGCGTCCCTCGGCTATGCCGACTGGGATGCCTACGTCAGCACCGAGGTGCCCGCACTGCGTCAGCTTCGGCTTGGGCGACCTGAACGCCGTGAGCTTGTGGCGTCGCTGACCGAGGCCGGCATGTCTACCCGGGCAATCGGCTCGGCCCTCGGCGTCGGCCAACGCACGGTCGTTCGGGACCAGCGGCCAGCTGAGTCATTTGACTCACCTGACGACGAGCCGGTCGACGCCGAGCTGGTGGACGAGCCCGAGGGTGTCGGCACTACTGACCCCCTCGCCGACCGCATCGCTGCTGAGCTGGCCGCGTCGGACGACTCCTACGCCGAGCAGGCCGCCACGCAGGAGCCCGCCCGCGTCCTCGGCACCGACGGAAAGACGTACCCCGTCACTCCGCCGAAGCCCAGCGCCCCGCGTCGGCGCGCACTCCCGGATGCCTTCTGGGAAGCCATGCACGACCTCGGCAAACAGGTCGAGAAGGTCGCCCGCCTCTGCGACGACGACCGCTTCCCCCAAAACGCGGAACAGGTCGCTGCGATTCACCGCAACGACCTGCTCCGAGCAATCGACGCCTTGCAGGGCGTCATCAACCGGCTGCCCTCAGCCTGACCCGAAGGATACCCATGTCCGCCGCAGTCGCATCACCCCTGCCGCGCCGAACGCGCATCGAGCAGGTCGACGTCACTCCTGAACTGGCCCGCGTCTGGCTCAACCAGAACACCAGCAACCGCCCGATCCGCAGGCCCATCTGGAAGTCCTACGCCCGGGACATGGAGAACGGCTCGTGGGCGCTGACCGCCGAGCCGATCAAGTTCTCCGCCGCCGGCCAGCTCCTCGACGGCCAGCACCGCCTCCACGCCGTCGTCCACGCGAACGTCACCGTCACCATGTTCGTCGCCTACGACGTGCCCGACGAGGCGCAGTCGTCCATGGACTCCGGTGCCAAGCGCACCGCCGCCGACGCCCTCGGTCTTCGCGGCGACGCACACGCAGCCCTGATCGCCGCGACGGCTCGACTCGCCCTCGGTGTCGCCTACGCCCCCGAGTCGGTCGGCCGCTACACCGCCACTCACGCCGAGATCATCGGCTGGATCGATGACCACCCCGAGGTCATCGACTGCGCCAGCTACATCAGCAGCGTCCGGTCCCGGGTCAAGGGCTGCCCACCCAGCATCGCCACCTACACGCTGCACGCCCTGTCCCAGATCGACCGGGACGCCGCCTTCTCCTTCTGGTCGGCAATCAGCGATCAGGTGGGCGACTACCCGGGCGACCCCGTCGTCGCTCTGGCCCGTAGGTTCAGCGAGGCGTACCGGGAGCGGGAGCTGTTGTCTCACGCTGCCTACCTGTCGATGATCTACCGGGCGTGGAACAGCCGGCGGGGATCCAAGCCGCTCCGCACGGTCAAGGTCAACAGCCCCGCCGGTGGCCTCATCCCCGTGCCGGTGCCCCGATGAGCGCCGCGCCCCGCACCAGTCACCGCCCCCGCCACGGCGGTCTCCCCGCCCTCAGCCTGGTCGAGGACAACACCCCGCCAGCCACGCAGTGGATGCCGAAGGTGGTGCTCCGCGCCGGGGCACCGCTGCCACGCCCCCTGTCCCCGCGCCGCCCACTGCTGCCGCTGCGCATCGCCCGTCTCAGTGGACGCGCGACCCGCTGGCTGGTGGCCGGCCCGATCGAGCAGCGGCTGTTCGTGCTGCTGATCGTCGCCGCGCTCGGTGCACTGCTCGGTGGGCTGACCGTGCTCGAGCACTTCCACCCCAGCGACTTTCTCGGGATTTCGCGGTGATCACCCGGGAGCAGGTCGCGGACCTGCACCCCGGCGACGTCGTGCGGATCTCTCTCGATGACGGCCACGGGTTTGCCGTCGAAGGTCCGCTGCGCTGGTCCGAGCAGCGGGTGCAAGGCGGCGATGCGCTAGTGCTGGATCACCCGCATATCGCTGGGACCTACTGGGTGCGCAACAGCAACGGAACGCCCTACGACGAGAAGTTCCGCACCCTCACCGTCGTCTCCCGCGCCCCGCGCCCGCTGTACGTCAACCACCCGCGCACCGAGC
>Ga0066648_10001613_pt1 | contig 12014 bp, 14 predicted proteins | sample CryGeyCG12114_NA_FD_59537 | JGI IMG/M metagenome (GOLD analysis project Ga0066648, IMG submission 59537) | Groundwater microbial communities from aquifer - Crystal Geyser CG19_WC_8/21/14_NA | ecosystem: Environmental > Aquatic > Deep subsurface > Groundwater | place: USA: Utah: Grand County... | reverse complement strand
AATCTTGGGCGAGAGTAATTTTTTGCCTAAAATTATGTATTTTCTTGGAAAGATTGATAAAAAGTTGTTTTGAAGCTCACCATTTATATAATAATGAAGCATTGTGTTTTGTAACTCCAATTGTGAGAATCTACGTTGACAACCATTTAAGTACTTTTTCTAGACCAGGACTAGGACCAGATGTCAGATTATTTTTAACTGAACTCTCATTTTTGTCATCAGTAAAAAAATGGTCGGCGAAAATTAAATGATCATACGGTAATAATGATGGCCATTTATTAGTAAAAATAGAAACAAGAAGTGGTATCAGAACAGGCCTCTGAGAACAGGCGGAGCTAAGATTTAAAGCAGGGACAGTTGATGTTCTAGCTGAATTACAAATTGCTTATTTGTGAAATTATTCCTTTTATTCATGTTTTTAAGTATCAGTATTTATTTAATTTAACCACTCGCTGAGTAAACTTATTAATTGTTTTCTCGTTTTTGATATGTTTAGTAGCCGCCGGGAGCGACATGCCAAGACTATGGAAATTGCACAAGAGGAGGTGCTGACCTGCCTTGGTTTGTGTGTTTTCGAAAGATTGCACAGATTACAGCAACGATTTCGAGAGGAAGAGCGAACATGGGAGATCGTTATGTGTATCGGAACTATTGCTTTTCGGCGCAGTTTTGAAGTGGCTATTGAACAAAAGCTGGGCATATCTCAACTAGAACTGTTGTGTGAAGAATTTAAAAAAGAAGAAGAAGTCAAGCAACAAAAGAAAGAATTGAAAAAGATGAAACGCAGAAGGAAGAAAGCCAAAAAGGCTGAAGAAGAGCAAGAGCAGGTATTATTTTAGTTTTAGTGATTGCAGTTCCTATTGTAATCGTATTCAAACTGGACATAATGTATCATTAATAGGTTACTAGTTAGTAATATTTAGAATGCACAATTCAGTTGTTATTTGGCTTTTCTAGAAGTCTCCAGATGAAGATGGTGACGCAGAAGAAAAGAATTGCGAAGATGAAGTAAATGAAAAGGTATGGCTTTGACATTATCATTCGAGATGGATGTATAATTTTCATTGTTAAGGTGGTAGAGTATTAGGACAGAGGTTTAATTACTTTTTTGTACTGTAGGAGGAAGACGAAGAAGGTTCTAAAAGTAGCGCTGAAGGATATGATGAAAAGAGCAAGATGGATGAAAAGCAAGTGGAACAAAAGGATTCCGGTGTTCCAAAAGACTCCACCAGAAACGGCAAATCAAAAGTTGATGGAAACCAGGGGTCTTCAAGATGCTCCTCAGAGAATTCTAGAGACTGTGGCTATTCTTCTGAAGCGATTAACGATAACGGCTCCGGCTCATGTAGTTCACCTGATTATTTTGAAGATCAGGGAAAATACTATGAACAAGAACGCAACTATAAAAATACTAACAAAGATCCGAGTCTCGGGAACGTGGTTCTGACTCAGAATACAAATACTAGAGTTATGATTACGAGATCTCCTCCAAGCTCTTTCCCGATTCCATACAAGAGCTTAGAAGAGCAGTTAGAGGTATGCACCGTCCTTACAAATTTTATTAGTGTCTACAACAATTTTTCGGTACCATAATGTGCTCACTTTATTCATAACTTCTGTATTATTTTTTAGTCGTCTGGTTCTTCCGATGAAGAAGAATCATTTATTCCAGAAGAAGAAGTCTTGCGATTCCTAAATCCATCCGGGGAGAGACAGCGACAACAACTTCGAGAATCTCTTCTAATTCAATTTAACGAGATGCTTCGGAATAATCGACTTCAACGCGCTGGACGTGACTCTACAAACCAATGCAAGCCATGCTTTGGGTGCAATGGCAAGATTTTGAAAGATGGCGATAGCAATAACCCAGGCTATTCAAGGGCTTTGAGAGCAGGTAACAATGGCTACAATTCTCACCTTGTGCTAAACAGTTGCTACAGCAACAAAGCCAAGGAGAAAGAAAATAATCGTTATAATACAACCGACATCGGATGCAACGGGACAATGGGAAGTAGTGATTCAAGTGCGGATAAAGAAAAGGATGAAGCTGGTGGAACAAATACACCTGAAACTGCTGTTCCAACCAAAGGAAAGGGTCGTCAAAGCAAGAAGGGGAAGCAGGGAGGTCAAGTGAATCGCCGCTACAAAGGTAAAAACCGCCGTTGCTAAGTGAAACTTTGAAGACGGCTCTATAAAAACGCCACAAATTTGTTTTACATGAGAAAATGTGCACGGGGAAAGGAAACTGGAAATAAAGCAATTTTTTTACTTCAAATTTGATGTTTATTTTAGCTATAATCGCATTAAATATAATATCAACAATAAAAATGACAGCATTAGAAATGCTGAAGAGCTTTCATATTTTACTTCGATAGCTCCTTGAAGTTTGTGTAAAGCTGTAACTACAACAGTCAATATTCTCCTGAATTTGTTTTACTCGGCCTTCCTTATCATATTAATCGAAAAAAGTAAGGATAAACACAAAGTAAAACTAAACATAAACGTACCTAATTTGTTTATTTATGACTCGAAAAAACTTTAGATATGCGTAAAGTTGCATTTCCTTCTCGGAATAAAAAAGAGTAGTTTAAAGCTATCACTCAACAAAACTTGCTATGCATAAACTTGCATTGGTTCCTCCAAACCCAAAAGAATTTTTTAAAGCTATGATTCTTGACTTACTATCATTTTTTAAGTCCAAGTCGGAATCTAGTTTGCCTATGTTTAAATCATTAAATTCCGCATCAGGTGAATCAACGTTGAGAGATGGCAGCGCCACTTGACGCTGACATGCTAGAGTTGTTAAAACACTTTCCACAGCTCCAGCGGCACCAAGTAAATGTCCTAGGCCTCCCTTGTTAGAAGACACTCGCACATTGTTGAGCTATCGAAACAAAGAGAACCCGATATCAAGTCACTTTATACCTACTACCGATATAGTCTATCTATTTCTATATGGTCACTATAATGACATTCACCCATGAACAAGTAATACATATTAAACAGGTAACTTGCCCAACTCACACAGGAATCATTAAAAAGTCGTCTTAACGCCGTGACCTCAGCTTTATCGCCAATTGGTGTGGACGTTGCATGACAATTTATATACGATAATTCATGGGGGCTAACTTTGGCAGTATACAGAGCCTGCTTCATCGCAGAATATGAACCCATTCCATCTTCCCTGGCGGCTGTAAGATGACTCCCATCACCACTCAACCCATATCCAATTATTTCCCCTATTATTGTAGCATTTCGATTTAAAGCGTGTTCTAAGCTTTCCAAGACCATGATTCCTGCTCCTTCTCCCATAACGAAGCCGTCTCGTTTGGCATCGAAAGGTCGAGAGGACGCTGTTGGATCATCATTGAATTTTGTCGCTAAAGCTCGGAGTCTACAGAACGCGGCAATTGACAAAGGATTCACAGGGGCTTCTGCACCGCCACAAACAATAGCGTTCGCATAGCCTAATCGAATCAAGTTGAATGAATCTCCAATCCCATGTGCTCCAGATGCACATGCCGTAGATGCGCAATGATTAGGACCCTACAGAAATAAATGCTGATTTTAGACGGCAGTACTTTATCTTATCATATTTTTGTTGAATCACTTCATAAGAATAAAAAGAATAGGTTGAAAATTACTTGAAGATTATATTTTATACTGATTTGTCCAGCACAGAGATTTGGTAGAATCCTAGGTATGAAGTAGGGTGTGACGCGATTATATCCCTTTGTAAAAAGTAAGTTTCCTGTCTCATAAATATCCTGCAAGTCCGACATACCCATTCCAACACAAACGCCGATTCTGAATCTCTTTTCTTCCGTTATTTCTTCTAGAAGCCTGCTACTCTGGATGGCTTCCTCCGCTGCAAGCAAACCATAAAGAATAGCGGGGCATGCTGAACGTCTCTCCGAGTCAGTGAATCTTGAGTTCAGTTCTGTATGCAACCATTATAAATTAAAATGAGCAGAGAGGAAGGAGGGATTGCAGTATTTGGGGAAATGATCAAATCGCTACTGCCAATATCGTCTCAGTTAAAAAATTAAAAGGAATTCCGTCCACAAGAGACCGGCATGTGAGACTGTTAGACCCGTGATTTCATTTGAACCGAGAACTGCGACGCGAAAAGGCTCCGCCCGATATGTAAGATCTCCGCCCACACTGGAGGATTATTTGTAATCTGGCCGACAGGGGTGAGGGGGGTGGCGAAGGCTTTTGGAGCACAGGTTGGACTGCAGAAAGGATCTGGGTCTTTTTAAGGTTTCTAGGCGATGGTGTTGGCGATTTGAACATTTCCTCAAATACTGCAATCTGTCCGAGAGAAAAAAGTCTTAAAATTTAAAACTATATTATTTTAGAAACAATTCTCAAGATATGCAGAATCAGATGTCAAATGAAGCAAGTTATAGAGCCCTAAAGTGTCTATAATCAAGCAGCGAAGTAGAACTCATATAATTAACTAACTCTGCATATCATCCTCGGGAATAAGGCCGGCAACCTGACATGGTAGTTTGTCATATCCTTTCCCTTTCAGTTTACGAATACCAGAAGCGCCACTCATAATTTTCTGAAAATTGTTCTCCACACCCAAGCCAAGTGGAGTGACTAAACCTAACCCAGTGACAACTACTCTTTTTAACCCTTGAACATTCATTTTATTTTCTATAAATTATGCCGTATCGGTGTCAGCCAGTTCAGTTCCAATAATGTACTAATGCGATCTACTCAAACTTTGTCTTTAAAATTTCAATGAAGATTTGGCAGTATGTCATAGATAGTTTAGTTGTTATAGCATAAAATGGAAGACTGGACCATTGAGCTCTTTCAAAGTAGGAGTGAAAGTTTCAAGATTCAAGATTTCAAGGACTTTGGACTCTAAAGGACCAAGGAAAAATTAATTAAAAGTTTTCTTTATGAAGTATATGTTTCTTGTAATGTTTACGGCTGATTCAAAAATTGTCTCCCGCGTATTTTACTATGTCTAGACCGTCGAGATTTTAGAGTCTGTGTGCCGGTAATTTTTTGTGCAGGAAATTGAACGACCTTGACATTGCCATGGCTCATTTTAATATCCAAACATTAATGCACTTCCTGATTGCGATCCGCTCCGGGCACGATACATCAATATTAAAAATGATCTAACTAGTATATATTTTTGTGATTCGGTAATTCGGTAAGAAACACAAAATTGTTAAAATATTCTCCTTTTTACGATATGTCGCCATCAAAATTAAATGAAGTTTTGTTGGTTCTTCTGTTCTAATTAGATTAGTTCAACACTCAATGAAACTGCTGATAGTACCAGAGAATAATTTGTTCAAAGTTAGCATTTTTAGTTACTTTTCTGTTTGTGGAATGTCTTGTTTGGTTCCGTGCGTGTATAATTTTGCAATAGTTTTGCATTGAAGACAGAATGCAGGAGGTTATCCATCTGTGTAATCTTCCTGCAGCGTGACCAAAGATAAGATATGATAACTGATAAATTGTCATTATTTATCCTTATCACCAGGAAATTTAGTTGAACTTAGTTTGCAAAGTTTAAAGTTGATTGAAATTTCTCGAATTTAATTGTTAAGTGAACTTTCAGTGTGTGCTGTTATTATAGATTTCACTCCGAATTTCATTATACCTGTCTCGTTTTATTATTATTTTTTTGTATTTTATTGATTTTTGCTTTACAGTACAAGAGCTAGGTGGAACGACCTACATAAAAAATGTGTATACTCTACTTGTATACTTCTAAAAATCCAACACTAGGTTCTTACAAATTGATTTTAGTGGCAAATCGAGATGAATTTTATCAAAGACCCACGAGTGATGCGAAATATTGGTCCACTAGCCCCAAAATTATCGGTGGTAAGTTACTGCATGTGAAAGTAATATTTTCAGTTTGCATTTTTAGGCATGGCATTTGATTTTGTTTGGTTTCTTCATCAGGAATGGACATGGAGCCCGGACGGGAAGGAGGGACTTGGTTAGCAGCAAATGAACACGGAAAAATCGCAGCGCTTCTTAATGAAGTCACTGCCAAAATCTCCCCTAACAAAAAAGGGAGGGGGTTTCTTGTGTCTGACTATCTACTAACAAGGGAAAGAGATGCTGTTGACTATTTGCGACGTATTGCAGAAAATGGAAAAATGTACAACCCTTTTAATTTAGTCACGATTGATATCGGGTAAGGGTTTCCTTTTCCAACTTGACAAATATCTAGGTCTAATGTACATTCCATTGGAATATTCCTTGCATGATGTATGCATTCTATTGCAATTAAAGATAAATATAATTAATGTTAGCTAATGTTTGTTTATGCCTATTGAAAATTATTCAGGAGTTCTGATGATGGTCCAACTGTGCACTACTATACAAATTCTACAACATGTGCTCCTCAAAAGCTGCAGTCCTCTAATGGAGTTTTCTGCTTCGGAAATACTGTATGGGATAGACCCTTACGGAAAGTAGCGGATGGGCGTCCAAAATTTGAAAGTATGATTGAACGTTTGAACAACTGCGATCAGAAAGAAGTGTTAATTGAAGAACTGCTTGAGCTAGTCAAATCACCAGTGAAGTATGGCATTTGCAATACATTCGATTTGTATGTGTATGTACTATGCAACTTTATCATAGGTCCAATGATGTACATTTTTTGTTTTGTAGACACCAACCGGATCCGCTTTTAAAGAACTTGAAATCTGTTCTTAATGAAGACGCTATTAGTAGTCGATTTGTTTTTGAGCCCGAAAATGGTTATGGAACTAGGTAATGCAACGCAATCTTTCGACATTTTTGAAGTCTCAAAACTTTGGAAATACTGTTTTTTCATTTCTGTATTTGATTACGTAGGACGCATACCATAATCCTGGTGGACGCAGATAATGTTTTGGAATACATTGAGTATACAATGAAGCATCCAATAGACCCCTTGAATCCTATTTGGAACAAATCAGTTTACACCTACAAGATCGCGACCTAATCTGATACCAAGCAAGCTAAGGAGGTTAAGTGGGTTAAGTATGCGCAATTAGAGCTAGCTAGATTGTGATTCGTTTGCATTGTAAAAATATCTTTTCTCTCGTGATTAAAATTTATATTTGACAATAACAAAATGCCATTAGTATAACTCAAACTCTTAAGTGTCGAATAAATTGATCATGTTTTGTATTCTCCATACTGGATGCATAGTTTTAGCTCACTCCTGCCCATGGATAACTGTGATTACAGACTATATGTGCGCATTGTTAGTAGTCCTCGTATTCTAGCAAAAGTATTCTAAACTATGTGAAAGATGTTTATTTTAATAAAACGACGATCTTCGAAGACCTTAAACTACAAATGCAAAGATTATTTTTAAATCAGGTTGAGCCATTGATTTATTTATTGTCAGTAACATACATCAAACAGCAGTGCATGCATAGTGCATATAAGCTAGAAAGAGGCTTGTGTAATTGATTGAAGTATATGAACGATTTTTCCATTTTGACTGCCGCCGCAACAATTAGTAGATGCATTTATTGAAACCTGCCAATTTTTGTACCAAACCAACAATGAGTGACAACACTGAATCCTGATTGGCTGAGTTGATAGGGATTACTAACAAATCGTCACTCTTCTATACAATCCTGCCAATTTCAACAGATACCTAAGTAAAATTAAGCATACATACTTTAAGCTCCTTTGTATATGAATTAAAAGTTGATTGTGTGCAATGTAAAGCTAGGATGTGTTGTGTAGCAAGTAGCAAGGTTCCAATCAGCCATCAACAGGGAAAGGTGCAAACAAGTCTTATGGACTACAGATAGTATCCCATATTCTAAATTCACACAAGTATTTTGAACACATGGAAATTTGCTTTTGAGAAACACTGTTGCAACACATTAGACTTGAACGAGTCCACTGACTCGATCTAAAGATCATTTCAGTCTTAATGGAAATGAAACACTTTAAACAAAATTGAACAATGCAAATTAAATCAAGAACCCTGAAAGTATTTTGGTTGAGTTTATAGAAACGATTTTTCCATCTAAAAGAGATACTTTCAATCCATGAAATAAAGTTCAGTATATCAGTATTAGTAAATACATCTAAGAAATCATGACAAAAATATTAATACAGACGTCTATACCGTTACGCTAGTTCTTTGTAATCTACTACAGACTAAATAAAACAATAATTATTTATAAATCACTTGAGAGTCAACCAACACAAGATTGAAAACCATACTACGAAGTTAGCCGTAGCTCGTAACTTATTACCAATAACAAGTATTTCCAGTGTCCAGTTAGCATAAATCTAGGCGAAAATAATTCAACTTAAATCCAGCTTGCCAGACAATAAAACAAAAGCTACCCATAGAACCTTTAATAGGACACCAAAGAAACTATTTCTATCTCTTACAGACAATTAAGACGATGAGCTCACTTCTCCAGATTCCGATGAAGGTGACAAAGGTTGAAGACATTCTGCTGTACTACTATTGTCATTAATTAGACTGTCATTATCAGGTTCGGGTCGAATGTGAGTCTCAGTTTTCTTTTTATCCTTCAATTTGCTCATTTCTTCTTTCAACTTGTTGAGAATAGCCCAATTGGGCGAATTGGCAGAAGCTTTGCTTTGTAACGTCGTAATTTGTTGTTCCTCTTGTTTCTTTTCCTTAACACTCTTTATAGATCCATTGCCATACAATTTTAGGAATGAGCCAAAATTACTTATATGGGGATGAATTTTCTACGCAAACACAATGGAAAAAGTTGAACAAAATAATCTTTGGGCACTTCAACTGCGCGAAACAAACAATACGGTCAGAATATTTTATAACTACAGAACTTATTGTACTTACAGCTAAAAGTGCTTGTGACGCCAATTGTTTTCCTTCCCTCTTGTTCGGTGCAGTAACTTCAACAGAAAATTGTTCTGTTTCCATTCTGAACTTGTTCACTTGACTTCCAGATTTAACCATGTCAAACTTTATATTATTACTTCCATTTTGGCCGAAATTTCTGGTTAATAATACGCAAAGATAGGTTAACATCCATGCACAAAATTATACGTGACTGCAATAGGTTGAAGTTCTAATAAAATCAAACAGAGTGGAGACCTAGACCAACCTTTGCAAACAGTTCAGAAGTAAGGAATACGGAGAAGGTTCACTCACACTTGAACACATCTTCGTTATCCGATTGTCGGTCAATTCAACTTGTTTGAAGTACTAGGAAATAAAAAAATAGAGAATTTTTTAAGGCAGAGTTTGCGAAAACAAACCAGGAAAAATATAAATGGAACTTAGCTTGTCGAATTATACTTTTTAACCACGAGAGAGAGTTACTTACTTCGCAAATATCGAAATCATTGTTTGAATTCTTTTTTGAGCCGTCTAATTGTTCCTTCATTTGAGGAATCAAAATCTCTAAAGTAACTTTCGCAGCTTCTGCTTTCGCTTGCTTTTTACTGGAACCATAACCGGTGCCGTATTGCATGTTGTTAATTACAACAGTAGCTGAATAAGGTGTTGCCGCATTTTCGAGTTCCCGGAATACATACGTGGGTTGTTTCCGAAGGGCATGTTGAACATATTCATGCAGAATACAAACGGAGCTTTTCCCCTGAGGATTCATGATATATTCCTTATTAGCCTTATTTCCAGTCTCCCCGGCTGTCATAAAAAAGAGACATTCTACATTTAAAATACTAATTCTCAAATTATTAAAATTATATTCATGTATATAGTATTATATTGAGCAAACAAGTACATAAGTAACCAACCTGGGTTATGAATTGGAAATGTAATGAGTTTAACACCATCGGGCAATTTTGGCCGCTGCAGCTGTAATCTCTTCTGATCTTTGGCATACTGTCGACGTTCTCCCCAAGACCTAATCAAGGATGATAATATTTTACTAAAGAGCTGAATACCGAGCAGGCCGAGCAAAAAAAAAATCCAAAATTACATGCATTACCGAAATCGCCTATATTCAAGGGTCTTAAAAATAAATAATTTATTGCAATATTCGCGCAATTCTTTAGGTTCTAGCGAATGCAGGGTGTTGTTTTCTTCGGCCGTTTCCACTTTCGCACAAGGTAGCGGAGGTTTAGGCACAGAGCTGTCTCCATTTTGAATTTCCATGGGACATTCTTTGTTCATTATCCGTTTCAAGTTGGAAGTACTTGAGCCTGGCAAGGCTGAATCCGGCTTTCCAGCTTCATTGCTGACAATTCCACATGGCGCAATCGGAACACTTTGGGGAGAAACCTGCGACGAAAATGAAGTCTCATTTTGGTCTTGCTTCTCCCTATCCAAAGCTTTCCGATAAGCCAAGCATGGAATGGCACTCAATGGAATCGAGTGTTTCTGTAAGCAATCAATAAATACAAAACACATGAGAAGATGCAACAAGGAGAAAACATGACGACGTAAAGAAGTTTTCAAACTGCATTGAGTAATGAATTGCAATGGAAGCGAGCATAGCTCGAAAATCGGCCGTACACGAACTGATCCAGTTCCCAAGAAGTAAGGTTTTGACCACGTACATACTCGTGTGTCTCGGTGGAAATACAATGGTACCCCACTTCCATGTCTAACGTTAATCCAGCCAGTTGGGAGAACTTCGAAGCTGTTACCTTTCTTTTCTGTCATGTTGAATACGAAAAACAAGTGCATAAATTGTATTAGTCTAAATAGTTATCGAGTGATCCATTCATGACGATGGCATATGAAAAAATTTTAATAAATATACCCTCTAAGATTTCGATTTCTTTCATTTGATAACTAATTTTTCTTCTTTTTGGATCTGGAGGTTTTTTAAAATCGTCAGGAAGTCCTATAGAAGTAAAAAAGGCCATGAATAAGCCATGGGAAACTTTTAAGCCGACATAATTTATGCATGACATAACCAAAGATCCGAAACCAAGACAAATCCGAGTCATACGATTCAGAGATTAACAAACCTTCATCTAACATAGCATCTAATTCATCTGATGAATACATCAAGTCATCAAATTCGTTTCCATCATCCAACCCGTCGACCTCTCCATCAGAATCAGCCTTGTCTTCTCCATTTAGTTCAGCGTCTTTGGGTTTCATTTTCGAAATTGAGTCATTTAAGTCCAGGTCCATAGCCTCACTCAACCCGTTTTCAGATTTTAAATCCTCATTAAGTCTATCAGTCGCTTGAATAATTTCATTTGAATCGCGGGATGCCATATTTTCAATTTCTTCGGCCATAGCAACCCCACCAGTGTACGCTAAAATCTGCGGTAATCAAAGAAATATAGAGGCTTGATAGACTTTTCAAATCCTCACTTCTTGTTAAGAGCTCAATTGGTTCACAACCTACATTTTTTGCTCCTCGTTTTTTTCGAATTATTTCGATTACTAAACAATTAAAATTTATTGTTATCATATAGCAAAGACACTTCAACTCCTCCGAGTTATTAGAAATCTGGTGAAGGATTCCATCATTCTTTCTCTCATTTAAAACTTAATTCGTGCAAATTGACTTCTATTGTTCAATTTCGTATACTTGTGCGGTTTTACCCTACACCATTGAAAGGTAAGGCCGTAATTTTACATTTTATAAGGTCTGGTTTTATCATGTCGTAAAAAAGCAAAGTTTAGTGCGTAGAAAAAGCTTGTGATATTCAAGATTTTTAAAAATTGCACATATACTTAAATTATTTATACCATGCCTTAATCACGAAATATGTAATTTCGAATTTCCAACTTTGATGGTCATTAGATTTCTGAAGCAATATTGACATGGCGGGAGAATCAGTCTCAATTTTTTCGACTAAAGAGTTAGATCACAAAAATTAAACATTTTGTGTTCAATTTATTCACCCAATTCCCCAAGTCATAAGATAAATTATAATTTAGCATATTGAGGGAAACTAGAGACAGGAACTGTATTAAAAAGATTTACGGCACTGCACTCTACCGACAGTCCCGGGAGTATCCGAGTGGGCGGTATAAGCCGCGTTCCTATCTACATATTACAAATACATATATCTCTTATCAAACA